>Ga0079224_100002791_pt1 | contig 21538 bp, 14 predicted proteins | sample Stecom2015_FD_80414 | JGI IMG/M metagenome (GOLD analysis project Ga0079224, IMG submission 80414) | Agricultural soil microbial communities from Utah to study Nitrogen management - Steer compost 2015 | ecosystem: Environmental > Terrestrial > Soil > Agricultural land | place: USA: Utah...
GGTCAGGTCACTGCTGTCTCCAGGCATGGCAGTGCAGGATCCTGCAGCTCCTTCCGGGACTTCCTCTGCAGCTTGTTGGGCAAGGACAGGATCGATATCGTTTAGAAAGACATGCGCCCCTTCTTTGGCTAAGTATTTACTGATTTCTAGCCCTATTCCTTGGCCGGCACCGGTGACAATAGCAACTTTATCCTTATGCGTCATGTAAAAAGCAGTTTTTTCTTTTCATCGCTGAATATAATTTAAAAGTAGAAGAATAAAGCCTGTAAAAGAGATTTTTGGTGGAAAAAGAGGAGAAAGTCGGTAGTAACGGCTCATAGCCGGCAGTCTTAGATCCCGCTGGGGTCCGTAAGCAGGTGGCTTTTCTTTTTTGGAAAGAGCCGCGAGAAGAATCCCGGTGCTGACTACGTAGATTCCACCTGCTCCCTCCCAAAACGCTGACAAAAGTCATGGAAGGATTTTAGTGAAATGACTACCTTTGATAGATCAAAAATGAAGTCGATGAAACAGGGAGCGGTTTGGAGGCATTTCCTGTAGGAAAGCGCCGACAAATTGCCGATTAACCATTGATCAACTTTATATTTGATTTATTTTGTAAAGTTTATACGTTTAGATGTTGGGGCGAAATCCCCGTAAATTAAAATTGATTAGTTATGATGTTTATTGATCCACATATTCACGTTATTTCCCGTACCACGGATGATTACGAGGCGATGCGTAAAGCTGGGATTGTCGCTATTATTGAGCCGGCTTTTTGGCTGGGTCAACCTAGGACGAATGTTGGGAGTTTCCAAGATTACTTCAGCAGTTTAGTCAGCTGGGAGCGGTTCAGAGCCAAACAATTTGGCATCAAACATTATTGCACGATGGGGCTTAACTCCAAGGAGGCAAATAACGTGGAGCTCGCAGAGCAGGTGATGGAATTGCTTCCTTTGTATGTGGGGAAAGAAGGAGTAGTAGCGATCGGAGAGATTGGTTATGATGATCAAACAGAAGCTGAAGACCGCTTTTACAGGTTGCAGTTAGAGCTTGCCAAAGATGTCAATCTTCCGGTGTTGGTCCATACACCGCACCGCGACAAGAAGAAAGGCACCACGCGAAGCATGGATGTAAGCGAAGAGCATGGAATAGACCCTGGAATGGTCATCATCGATCACAATAATGAGGAGACGGTGAGAGAAGTGCTAGATAGAGGTTATTGGGCTGCATTCACCATTTATCCGCATACCAAAATGGGCAGTGAGCGGATGGTGGATATTGTAAAGCAATATGGGCCAGAGCGCATTATTGTAGACAGCGCGGCAGACTGGGGAATCAGTGATCCTTTGGCCGTACCTAAAACCGCCGCATTGATGAGGGAGAAGGGTATCCCCGAGGAGCATATCCGGTTAACTTGTTATCAAAATGCTCTCACTGCTTATGGGCAGAGCGGCCAGATGAACGAAAGGGATTGGCTGGAGGCCGAACCAATCGATCAAACCAAAAAGCTAGGTGGCAATACGGTATTGAGAGGCGGCCAAACGCCAAGGATAGAAGGGTCGTCAGATATTGTTGAAAATTAATTGAGGCCGAGCGAACAGAAGGAGAGGGAGATGAAGAAGTTGATGGCCTATTTGCGGCTAACCAGACCTGCGAATATCGTCACTGCAATAGCGGATATTTTGGCGGGGATAGCGGTGTCCGGTGCCGCGATTTTGTTGATTTGGCCGGAATTAGCTGTCGGTCCGAGGCCGGGATTTGCCTCCTGGGTGTGGCTATGTGTGGCTACCATTGGCCTATACGGCGGAGGGGTGGCTTTTAATGACGTGTTTGATGCCGAATTAGACCGCGTTGAAAGGCCTGAGAGACCCATTCCTAGTGGCATAGTTCCCCTGAGAAATGCCGCGATAATGGCTGGTGCGCTCTTACTCATAGGGGTGATTGCGGCATGGCAGGTTTCGCTGCTAAGTGGATTGATTGCCTTGGCAGTTGCTATCCTGTGTATTCTATATGATGCTTGGGGTAAACATCAATCGATCTTTGGCCCCATCAACATGGGCCTTTGCCGGACTGGAAATCTCTTGCTGGGGGTGAGTATTGTACCTGAGATGGTAGAAACCTACTGGTATCTGGGTTTGATTCCTTTGGTGTATATTGCCGCCATCACCATGATCAGTAGAGGCGAGGTGCACGGGGAGAATAAAACCGCCTTGCAAGGGGGGGGCGCCATGTATGGTTTGGTAGTCCTGAGTCTTTTGGGGCTGTCATTTAGCAATCCGACGCCATGGTGGCAGGCTCTTCCCTTTCTGCTTTTGTTGTGTTACATGATCTTTCCACCCCTGCTGCGTGCGCTTAACACCCAGAAGCCGCAGTTGATCGGAAAAGCCGTCAAGGCAGGCGTGATCGCGCAGATTGTTGTCAATTCAACCCTTGCTTCTGTTTTTGCCGGTTGGCAATTCGGGATCTTGGTGGTCTTGCTGTTGCCCCTATCGATCTGGATCGCCCGTAAGTTTGCCGTGACCTAGTGTATATTTCAAGGCTTGTCAGGAACTCTATTTGAAAAATAGAGTTATTGAATTATATAGAAAAAACAATGAAAAAAATAATTGAGCAGGCTTTTACCGTACCTTTTAGCTATCAGGTGTGTTTTACCGAGAACATATTTGATAAGAGCAATCGTACTTTGGCCGAGATGCTGAACAATGGCAAAAAGGCAAAGGCTTTCTTTGTGTTGGATAAGGGGGTAGTAGATGCGCATCCCGATCTCCTTGAGGAGATCAGGTCTTACAGTGCACACTATAAAAGTGAATTTACGCTTTGCTCGGACCCTTTAGTGGTTCCCGGCGGAGAAAAGGCAAAGAATGAAAAGGAGTATCTACAAGCAATTCTTCAGGCGACCGACACTTACGGGATCGACAGGCATTCATACATTGTGGCCATAGGCGGAGGAGCGGTGATAGATATGGCGGGATTTGCCTCTGCCATTGCGCACCGGGGTATCCGACATATCCGGATACCGACCACTGTACTTGCTCAAAACGATGCCGCTATCGGCGTGAAAAATGGGATCAATTCGTACGGTAAGAAAAATTACTTGGGCACCTTTGCTCCACCTTATGCCGTCATTAATGACTCGGCATTTCTAAAGACCCTTAGTGACAGGGACTGGCGTTCAGGCATATCTGAAGCAATCAAAGTGGCCTTAATCAAAGATCCCGAATTTTATGGTTGGATCGAACAAAATGCCGCCTCGCTTAACGAACGTGACATGGCGACGATGGAAGAATTGATCTATCGCTGTGCGCAGCTTCATCTGGACCATATTGCCGGTAAAGACCCCTTTGAATTCGGTTCTTCACGGCCTCTGGATTTCGGACACTGGGCAGCCCATAAGCTGGAGCATTTGACCAATTTTAGCGTGCGCCACGGAGAGGCGGTTGCTATTGGGATTGCGTTGGACTCCACCTATTCCTGGCTGAAAGGCATGCTTTCCGAAGAACACCTGAAGCGAATTGTCCATTTGATCAAAGACTTGGGCTTCGAGCTTTATATCCCTGAACTTTCAGGTGAGGCTTTACTTAAAGGATTAGAAGAGTTCCGTGAGCATTTGGGTGGAGAGTTGACCATCATGTTATTGGAAGATATTGGAAAAGGGGTTGAAGTGCATGAGATGGACGGCGAGCTCATTCTTCAGTCAGTAGAAAAATTGAAGTCTTTCACTGAGGAAAATATAACCGTAGAATGAAGAAAAACGGGTTTCATCTCACCTACTGTACCAATATCCATCCGGGGGAAAGCTGGAAGGATACCTTCGACAACCTACAATACCATATCCCAAAGATCAAGAAGGAACTCTCTCCTGATCAACCTTTGGGTATAGGGCTTCGCTTATCCAATGAGGCCAGCCTGGATCTTGTAAAAGCTGATAAACTTCATGAATTTAAAGCCTGGTTGGCGGACAACCAGGCTTACGCATTTACGTTTAACGGCTTCCCTTATGGCGGATTTCACCGTCAGGTAGTCAAGGACAAAGTCCATCATCCTGATTGGACTACAGAAGACAGAAGGGATTATACGTTGAGGCTTTTTGAGATTCTGAACGAGCTGCTACCGGATGGTATGGATGGGGGGATCTCAACCTCTCCATTATCATACAAATTCTGGCACAGCGGAGACAAATTGGACGATGCCAGAAGGGTATCCACTTTAAATATGGTGGAAGTGGCGGCACGGCTGTACCAAATAAAACAAGAGGAAGGACGGCTGTTGCATTTGGATGTGGAGCCAGAGCCCGATGGGCTGTTGGAGAATACAGCGGACGTAATCAATTTTTACCGCCATTGGCTGATCCCCATGGGCACGGAAGTATTTACAGGGCAATTTGGTCTTTCGGAAGAGGAAGCTGTTGCAGCGCTCAAGGATCATGTGCGTGTCTGTTACGACGTGTGCCATTTTGCGATCGTATATGAGACGCCCGCGAGAGTTTTCGCAGCCTTTGCAGCGGAAGGGATAAAGATCGGTAAGATTCAGATCAGCGCCGCATTGAAAGTGGATGTACCCCAAGGCGAAGAAGAAAAAAAAGCAGTAAGGAGCTTGTTGCTTCCCTTTGAAGAGTCGACTTACCTGCATCAGGTAGTAGCGCGGCAAAACGATGGAGGGCTGGTAGCATACAAGGACCTCTCACCTGCCTTGGATACACTTATGGCTACCGATGCGGAAGAGTGGAGGGTTCATTTTCACGTGCCCGTCTTCCTCGCCGAATATGGTCAGCTTTCTTCCACCCAAGAAGCTATTCTGGATGTTTTGAATATTCTACGCGACAATAAAGTCACCAACCACCTAGAGGTAGAGACTTACACATGGGAAGTATTGCCGGAAGATGTTAATTTGGACCTTACCCATTCCATCATCAGGGAACTTCAATGGGTAATAGAAATAATGGATGCATGAAAAAAACTGTAGTATTAGATGTAGTAGCCTTATCAGGCCGGGTAGTGGGTGAGCATACACCGTTTTTAAACAAATGGGTTGCAAAGAAGAAAAGAGCAACAATTAAACCTGTACTGCCCGCGGTCACCTGTGCGGCCCAAACTGTATATCTTACCGGAAAGCATCCCACTGAAAACGGGATCGTCGCGAACGGATGGTACCACCGCGATACTTGCGAAATCCGCAACTGGCACCAGTCCAATAAGTTGGTACAGGCTCCTAAAGTGTGGGATGAAGCCAAGCGGCGGGATCCCAACTTTACGGTTTCTAATATGTTTTGGTGGTTCAATATGTATTCCACCGCAGACTATTCGGTGACCCCTCGTCCGCTTTACCCGTCCGACGGGCGCAAATTGCCGGATATACATAGTCACCCGATGGATTTTCGTGATCGTCTTCAAAAGGAGTTAGGGCAGTTTCCCCTGTTTTCGTTCTGGGGTCCCAATGCCAATATAGAATCCACTCGCTGGATTGCTGAAGCGTCAAAGAAAGTCGATCAATGGACAGATCCTACCCTTACCTTTATTTACCTGCCTCACCTGGATTATAACTTGCAAAGGGTGGGGATAGACTTTTCGAAGATCGCAAAAGACCTGAATGAGATAGATGAGGTGTGCAAAGACCTGATCACCTATTATGAAAAGCAGGGAGCTGAAGTAATTCTGCTGTCGGAATACGGCATTACCACGGTCGACAACCCCATCCACATCAACCGTATTCTGCGCAAAAAGGGATATATTGTGGTTAAGGATGAACTTGGGTTAGAAACCCTGGATGCGGGAACTTGCCGGGCTTTCGCCGTGGCTGACCATCAATTGGCCCATGTCTATGTCAACGATAAAAAGGATATTCCCGACGTGAAAAGGCTACTGGAGTCCACTCCTGGAATTGAAAGGGTTTTGGATGAAGAGGGTAAAAAAGCTTACCACATCGACCATGAGCGGGCCGGAGAGCTGGTAGCCGTAGCAGACAAGGGCTCTTGGTTTACTTACTACTATTGGTTGGATGACGCGAAGGCCCCGGATTTTGCACGCACCGTTGCCATCCACGCTAAGCCGGGTTACGATCCTGTGGAAGGTTTTGCGGATCCAAACATTAAGTTTTTAAAAGCTAAGCTGGGAATGAAGCTGTTGAAAAAGAAGCTGGGTTTCAGGACCATGATGGATATTATCCCCCTAGATGCGACACTGGTAAAAGGATCCCATGGAAGGATTGAGGAGGATTCATTGGATCATCCTATATTAGTAGCTCCACAAGATTCGTTATTAAATGGTGCCGTAGTAGAGCCAACCGATATTTATGAACTTATTTTGAATACCGTTTTTCCGGGTTAAGGATCTTCCTAGAAGGTGTTGGGGAAGATTCCAAGCCGAGCTAAGCAATGAACAAAGGACCAAGTATATTTTTCGGGATTTGGAGCCTGCTTTTTGTGGCGGGCGCTCTGGTTCAAATAAATGATCCCGACCCGTTGATATGGGTGACTATCTACCTGACCGGTGCGTTTCTGTCGGGATATGTCGCTTTAGGACGGTACCCGTTGATCCCGCTGGGGATAGCAACCCAGCTGTGTCTAGGGGGAAGCCTTTATTATTTCCCGCCTTCCGTGAGCGATTGGATAGCCCAGGAATGGAAACAGCAGGATTTGACGATGAAAACCATGGCCATGGAGGAAGCAAGGGAATCATTAGGCCTGCTTCTCATCGCCATCGTCCTTGGTCTTGCTTGGTTTACGGGTTGGCGTAAAAGGGTAAGACTAAAGAGTAAATACGGTCCGAATTACTTTTCGTAGCGCAATACCTAAATCAAATATTTCAAATGCTTTATCAAACACACGGCATCAGAATAACATTTTCGATAATAGAATAACAGTGACAATAAAGCTGGCTATAGACCATCGTCGATGGTCTATCAACTAACATAACATGAACAAAAAGTACGATGTAGTAGGCATGGGCAATGCCTTGGTAGATATTGAATTTCAGGTCAAAGACGATTTTCTTGAGCAGCACAACATTGAAAAGGGATTGATGACCTTGGTAGACGAGGAACGTCAGAATTACCTAATGGAAGTAATTGATACGGCACATGCTAAGAAGCAGTGTGGTGGATCGGCGGCGAACACAGTAATTGCTGTCAGCCAGTTTGGGGGGAAGTCCTATTACAGTTGTAAGGTGGCTGACGATGAGTTGGGGCATTTTTTCCTGAATGACATGGTGGAGGCAGGAGTGGATAACAACCTGGATCATGCCAATATGGAACAAGGAATTACCGGCAAGTGTCTCGTGATGGTAACTGAGGATGCAGAGCGTACCATGAATACCTTTTTGGGTATCACCCAAAATTTTTCGGTGAAAGAAGTCAATGATGCTGCTATTAAGGATGCCAAATACCTCTATATCGAAGGTTACCTGATTACGTCGGCCAATGGTCGGGAGGCGATGAAGCATGCTAAAAAGGTGGCTGAAGAAAACGGGACCCGAGTGGCTTTGACTTTCTCCGATCCTGCGATGGTAAAATATTTCAAGAATGATTTCGATGAGGTAATCGGAGCCAGTGTGGATTTGTTATTTGCCAATGAGGAAGAAGCCAAGTTATTTACGGGAAAAGAGGATCTTCGAGAAGCACGGGAAGAGTTGAAAAAGGTGGCCAAGCATTTTGTCATTACTCTTGGCAAAAACGGCGCGATGATCTTTGACGGAGACACCTTTATCGATATTGAACCCTACCAAACCGTCTCTGTCGACAGCAACGGCGCGGGAGATATGTTTGCGGGAGCATTTATCTATGGCATCACCAACGGCCACTCTTATGCAGCCAGCGGTAAACTGGCGAGTATGGCTTCATCCAAAGTCGTCAGCCAATTTGGTCCCCGACTGAAATGGCACGAGGTCAAGGATGTTTTAGGGCGGTTGTAGCGCGTTAGAAACCAAGAGAGAGATGGAAGAGATGAAGCGTCAAGAGAAACTGGCAGCCGCCCCTCTTCCACCTTTTCCCTCAGTCTCTGTTAAATGCCTTAGCTCAATTTAATTCACCGTATACAACATGCTTGTATCTATATTTAGCAGCGAGCAGGGTGTCTCGGGCTGCGGGTTGATAAGTCAGTTCCAGGTTGTATTCCGTTAAATCCAAAGCATCATTGATGACGAGTTGAAAGGTCTGCTCAGGTAGTGGAGTTACTACAAACTGGTAGTCCTGCACCGTTATGGCCAGATGACCTGCGTAAGGTAATGGAAACTTGACTTTAGTGTAATATTTGTCCTCGAATAAAAACTCTTCAATAATGTTGGGATAGAGCCTGTTGTCAATTTTTGACTGCTTGTGATAGTCGGCCTCATATACAAGTTTTCCCCTCTCAAAAAGCCGATGGGTTTTTTGCGCCTCTTCTAAAACAAACGAATTACCCTCTTTCAGGCCCTTTTCCCAGTGGGAGATGGACGAGAGCCCACCGTTCTGTCCATACTGAACAGCATATCCGGTTTGTTGTCCTTTTTCATCCAGAAGATAAATCGTCTTCGGAAGTCCCTTTTCTCCTTGATGAACGACTACCTTTTGCCCGGATAGAACCAGTGTGTCGACCGATGGAACGATTTCATCAACTGGAATAGGGCTGGGTACGGGACGGTTACAACCAGCTATTGTCCAAACAAAGAAGACCAGAAGAAGTAAGCTGTAGTCTTTCAAGCTGAAGCGAAATTAGTTGTTGAGGCCTAAAAATAAAGAATTCCCAGAGGTAAAGCGCATAAGGCACACAAAATGCGGGTAAAACGTTTGGTAGGATAATGCAAAGGCTCATCACATCATTTGGAGGTACATATTTCGATGTAGCCGCAGTTAATCGACCTCAAATTTATGGATCATGTTTAAATACTTGCTTGTGGTATCTTGGTTCCTGTTCTTCCAGTCAGATGGGCGACAGGCTGAACGGGACAAAATGGTGGATGAACAAATTGAGGCCAGAGGTATCAAGAACGAGGAAGTTCTCCGGGCCCTGCGTGCTGTGCACAGGCATCAATTGGTTCCGGAAGAATACCGCCGAGTGGCTTATCAGGACACTCCCTTACCCATTGGAAATGAACAGACGATTTCCCAACCCTATATTGTAGCTTTGATGACTGAACTAATCCAACCGGAAAATGGAATGAAAGTCCTGGAAATCGGTACAGGTTCAGGCTATCAGGCGGCAGTGTTAGCAGAAATAGTGGATCAGGTGTACACGCTGGAAATTATCCCGGAGTTAGGACAACGTGCGGAAAAGAACCTTAAAAAGTTAGGTTACGTCAACACCCACGTGCGAATCGCGGATGGATATAATGGTTGGGAAGAACATGCGCCTTTTGATGCCATTGTGGTGACAGCGGCGGTCAAAGACGATATTCCTCCCGCGTTGATCCGCCAGCTCAAGGAGGGCGGGAAAATGGTGATCCCTATAGATGCCGGAAGCCGTTTTCATGAATTAGTGTTGGTTGAAAAAATGGGCGATTCCATTAAAAAAAAACACGTTCTACCAGTTAGATTTGTACCCTTTACACGTTCCAATGAAAATGATAAATAAACACCTTTTGCCCATCGTCTTGGCGGCCGTGTTGATCGGCTGCAATAGCCGCCCGTCCAAGCAAGAAGGCGACGATACAATCTATACGGCAGAACCTGACCAAGAGGTTAAGCTTTTTGAAGAGCAGGCATACAAAGACTCCGTCTTACTTGCCACGACGGAAGAGGTTTTGAGCACCATTAAAGCTAAAGAGTACAGTAAGCTCGCAGCTTATTTTCATCCTAGGGAGGGCATCCGATTTTCTCCTTATGGCTATATCGATACACTTCATCATGTACATTTCACCGTCCCTGAATTTTTAGAGCAGGCAAGGGATGACCAGCCTATCGTGTGGGGCAGCTACGACGGAAAGGGAACAGACATTGATCTTACCTTGGATGCTTACTTTGATAAATTCGTGTACGATGTGGATTTTTTGCAGGCGGAGCAAACGCGTGTAAATGAAATTCTTGGGAAGGGAAACTCCTTGATTAATATCCAACAGGTGTATCCCGGCACTGATTTTACTGAGAGTTATTTTTCAGGATTCGAAGAGAAATATGGTGGAATGGATTGGAGGAGCTTACGGTTGGTATTCAAGAACGTAGACGGAACCCCTCGGCTAGTGGCTATTGTGCATGATCAGTGGACGATATAGGTATCTGGTCACCCTGCTGTTACCTATTGAAGCATAAAAAAAGGTGTCTGATCATTCAGACACCTTTTCTTTTCTCTAGATTTTAATTCTGTTCTGCCAATGGATTGTAGAGCATTTCATCGTCAGGAATCTGTAGAGTCATCCTTGACACTGGATACGTGTTTTTTGAGATATGATTATCCGAATTAGTTCTGTCAACCGGGATATTCCATCTCTTGTTGTTATAGAACTCTCTTCCGCCTTCACCCCAGAGCTCTATCCTTGTTTGAAGGTAAACCATCTCCAAGGCAGATAGCCCGGCCATAGAAGGATAGGTGTCGCAGGTCAAAGGAGTCTCTCCGTTCCTTGTCCGTGCAGCCAGCAATTGATTAAGTGTTGCTTTTGCTCCTGAATCGTCTCCAAGCTGTGCCTGAGCTTCCGCTTTCATCAACAACACTTCGGAGGATCTCATATAATAAGTGGTCACTCTTCCAACCTCGATCTTGTCATCACTTCCCAATCCATGAGTAGCTGCAAACTTCGTGTTGGTGTGGGCTGGAATAAATCCTACAATATTGTTCCGTGGATACGTGTAGTTGCCAAAGGCCTCTTCCATAAAAACATCTTTACGGTAGTCATTGTCGGCGATCTGTTCGTACAGTCTGTTGTCTATCCTTTTGTAAGCCCTTGACACCCCGCCTGCGCCTTCACCAAACGGATTGGTATAAGAATGGTGATAGGTATTGGCTGTCCCTAGAGGGAAACCAAGGATAACTTCTGGATTGACGGCATTGTTCAGGAAACCATTGGATTCAGGTCTAAATTCCGGATTGTCTGCCGTTCCGGTATTTTTTCCACCATACTGCTCATAGCTCATCAGTGTGGGATATTGGGCTAGGATCTTGTCAGCAGCTGTAACAGCTGTATTCCAGTCCCCCGTCCAAACCGCAACCCGCGCTTGAAGAAAATAAGCCACTCCCAGATCGATATCCGTTTCATCGGCAGTGAAGCCTGTACCGGTAGCCGTTAGTAGGTCTATCGCCGTATTGAGGTCGTTTTTAATAAATGCATAAGTTTCTTCGGCAGAGGAACGGGCTTTAAAGCCTTGAGTAGGCGAGAAGGCGTCGTACAACATGATGCCAAGCTTGCTGCTGCCTCCCTGAAGGTAGGCATCCTGATAGTTCTCCATCAAGTAGTTATAACCATATGCCCGAACCACTAAACCCCTTGCTTTGTAGTTCATAAGAAATTGGTTGTCACCTACGGTAGCATCATCCAGGAAGTTCAACATTTTGTTGGCTGAAGTAATACAATGCCAAGCGTAATACCAGTAAGCCGAATTCTTATTGGTATTGCTGGTGATAAAGTTGTCCAGACGGTATTCGTCCGCTCCTACCAACGAGGACAGTCCGGCGATGTCACCTAAAACGATATCATTGCCTTCCAGACTTCTCAGCATGTCCAAGCCCTGATTGCTATAATACATATCCGCACTACCTACGCCGCTGATACCGGCATAGTTGAAGAGCAATGGCATGTTGTTCGCCATGCTTCCCATCACCAGTTGAATAGCGCCTTCGTCACCTGAATTTAATAATTCCCTGATTTGTTCATCAGTGATGTTATTAGGGGGAGTGATATCCAGATTATCTGCACAAGAGCTCAACAGGCCAGCTACAAATAAGCTTAAAATATATTTTTTCATTTTATTGCTATTTTCTCGATTTTATAAATTAAAAATCCACGTTAACGCCGAAGGAAACTGTACTCATGTAGGGATAAGCGTATGCACCTACCTCCAGACCACCTACTAATGACATGCGGGGGTCTATTCCTGAATGTCCGGTCAACATTAATACGTTATCCCCTGAGGCAAACACCCTCAGGTTGCTGGCTTTGATCTTCGACACCAGATGCTGAGGGAAGTTGTAGCCAATGGTGATGTTTTTAATGTTCAGATAAGAAGCATCAAATAAAGCCATGTCACTATACATCCAGCTTCCTAAGGTAGATCCGCTAGTATAGTAGCTGTTTCCATAGAGCGCCATCGGGAACTTGGCATCTCTATTTTCAGGAGTCCAGGTGTTTCCGATCAATTCAGAAGACAGGGCGCTGCCGATATTTCCGCTGATGTACAGGCTGTTGGCATATTCTACGCTCATGTATTTACCCCCGAGCTGGTAAGCAAGGATGGCTGTAAGATCAAAGTTTTTATACCTGAAAGAGGTATTGAAACCTCCGATCCACTTTGGCAACGCACTTCCCATCTCGTAACGGTCAGCCAATGAATAGTCCGTAGTGGTTACGCTCTCACCCAGGGGGGTGTTCTCCCACTTTCCGGCGGCATGGTCTGCTGTAGTTACTCTGTGGTAGAAGAGGGGCAAGCCTGTATTTTGATCGACTCCACCATACTTGAAGAAGTAGAGGTTGTAGTAATCTTTGCCGACACCTCTCAAGTAAGAAATGGCGCTGGTAGAGGCACCACCTGTTCTGGTCCAGCCGTCGACGCTTCCAGTCCAGTTGCCGTTTAGTTCTTCCATGCCGATACCTTCAGGCACATCTGTCAGCACGGTAGTATAGTGGGTTCCGTTCAATCCGACTTTCCAGGAGAAATCGCTGTTCTTGAAGATGTCCACATAAACATCCACTTCAACCCCTCTGTTTCTTAATCCAGCGGTATTTTTGGTCAAAGAGCTTTGTCCTAAGGAGAAAGGAATCGGCTGATCCCATACAGAATTAACTGTCTGCTTATTGTACCAATCTATCGCACCATATACTCTTTTGAAGAAAGCGAAGTCGATTCCGACATCGAAAGTCTGGGTGTTTTCCCAAGTAAGGGCATCATTTACAAAGGCGCCTTGGGTAAGGTTAAAGCTGGCTGGGATACCCGTTCCAGAAGTGCTTTGGGTGTAGATAGCAGAGTAGTTCCAAAGTTGGTATCCTGAGTAGTTAGAAATACCGCTCTGGTTACCAATGACACCGTAGCTACCTCTGACTTTCAATTCATCTACCCAACTGGCGTTTTCCATAAATTTCTCTCCCGAGATTCTCCATCCCCCGCCGATAGACCAGAATGTACCCCATCGGTTTTCCGCGTATTTAAACTTGGATGATCCGTCTCGTCTAATAGAACCTTCTGCATAGAATCTCTCATCATAGATATAGCTCAGTCGGCCGAAGTAGCTTTCCATAGCTGTTCTAACGATGTTGCCACCCGGGCTGGAGAAGGTGCCGCCAGTATACCGGCCCACGAAGTTGGCATAAGCAGGGAACCCGTTGATCAACGCATAAGCGGAGTTGTAGTTCAGGTTGTCCATGTCATATTGGTAGTATTCATGTCCTGCCAAGCCATTCACCGAGTGTTTGCCGATTTCCTTATAATAGGTAAGCAATTGCTGCGCGTTGATCACTGCGACGTTTTGGTAAGTCTTTCCGAATGCCCCAATGCCTTGGTAGGGACCAGTCTCACTGTTACCATATCTTGTTCTTACTTCAGAGAACCTGTCGTAAGACATATTTGTGGTAAGCTTGAAATCGTTCAAAAAGCTGAAAGTTGCATAGCCTTTCAGGTTCAAGTCATTGGAAATCCTCCGGTCGATATCCTGGTCTAGGATCTGTATCAAGTTTGCGGTAGAAGTAGGCGCTTTGGTAATGCCCAGCGGTGAATAAGTATCTCCTGCTAGTTGATGCACCCTGTTGGTGCCGTCAGGGTTCTTGATGATATTGCCGTTTTCATCTCTCGCAAACAAAGAAATTAAGGGGCTCTGGCCATTGATCCATCGGAATACGTTGGCTACGGCAGATCCAGGGTTTCTTCCGAATCGTGTAGCTGGAGATTGGGTGTCGCGGTTGGAGTAGCCGATGTTGGCGCCTACTTTTAACCAGTCATACAATTGGGCATTGACGTTTGAACGTACGTTATACCGCGCAAATTCGGACCCCCTGATATAGGAAGGGTCTTCTAAGAAGCCTAAAGAGATGTAATAGTCTACTTTTTCTGTTCCACCACTCCCAGTCAGGTTATATTCCTGTCGAAGTGGGTTCTCAAGGAAATAGTCGTCATAGCTTCCTGCTCCGTATAGTAGCCGGGCATTCGGGTTTAATTTACCGTCGGGGTTGACTAGATAAGCTCCCGTCATCGTGGCACTGCTGGTGGCACCGCTTCCTGTTGGTGTGTAAACAGCTCCGGGAACATCATAGAGCATCCAGTTGCCGAGGAGGTTAGCCGAGTAGTTGTCCATAGAGCCAGTGTAGTCGAACAAATGCTGGCTAGCAAACAAGGCCGCATCTTCATGGCTCATGTTCGGGTTTTGTACGTTGGTTGTGTATTTACCGTTGGTGGAGGGGGTGCCATCTACACCAAATCTTGCCGAGTTGTAAATGGCTTGCCATGCGTACTCATAGATATCCTTTGGATCGGTGATCTTGTCGTACTTTAACGCGCCTGCATAGTTAGCGCCCCATCTTCCTTCAAAGGTGATACGGGTTTTGCCGGTAGTACCTTTTTTAGTGGTGACAAGAATAACTCCATTGGCACCTCTAGAACCGTATACCGCGGTAGAGGCAGCATCTTTTAACACACTGATGCTCTCGATGTCTTTAGGGTTAATGGACGACAATGCGTTCTCGTGCTCTGCGGGTACACCGTCGATCACAATAAGTGCGTTAGAGCTGTTTTGGCTGGTCGATCCCGCTCCCCTTACGCGTATACCTGTATCAACTCCTGGCTGTCCATCAATGGCTGAGATCTGAAGACCGGGGACCAGGCCTTCCAAGGCACGGGTGACAGTGGAGTTAGATTGGACACTAATAGCCTGTGATTCAACCGATGTCATCGAGCCGGTGAGGTCTCCTTTTTTAACGAGACCGTACCCGATCACGACTACTTCATCTAAGCTTTGGACGTCTTCAGCCAACACCACGTCAATGGTGCTACGTCCACTGACTGGGATTTCCTGGCTGATATAGCCAATAGAAGAAAAAACCAATACAGCGTCATTGTCCGGTACATTTAAGGTATAGGAGCCGTCAATGTCCGTTACTGTTCCTGTCAATGTGCCTTTAATCAGCACGTTGACCCCAGGGATACCCAGACCGTCCGAAGAGGCCGTGACAGTGCCCGTGACGGTGGCAAAATCCATCTTGTGTGCGGAAACCAAAGAAGGGGACGATTCTCCGGCGCGAATCATGGTCCCCTTTTCGCCAGCCTGCACTTGGTCAATGCTGAAAAATTGCCCTAGAACCCCCAAGCATATGCAACAGGTGGTTTTCAGGGAAAACGGGTAAGTTTTAAATTTCATACTGTGAGTTAGGTTTATACATAATTGAACTAATACCGGGGCTGTTACCAGACCGGTTAATTGAACTAAAAGTTGCTTTGGGTTTATTAGGAGGATGATGATAATACTTCGGGAAAAAATGCCAGGCTAGTACGCTGTAAAAAATGGGAATGGAAACCTGCCGGGATTTACATGACCATAAATGCATTCTATTCTCTGAATTCTCTCTTTGAAGTCGTTACCATGGGCACAAAAATACATTTAATTTCCAGTCATTTGCTAGGGGTTGCCAATCGTGGCGCTGAATTTTTCTCGAACGAGGGAGTTTTTTAAAGAATCGCCTTTGAGCGACATATAATAATTTTCAATATAGGTGTAACAGAAAACATCCCGGTGAAGGCCGGGATGTTATGTGAGAAAGTACGGGAAGTTTGACTTAGATAAAGTTTATCCCGAAAAATTTTTGAAGGATGGTGAGAATAAACATGACGCTCAACACGAGGGGACAGATATAGCTGATCATGGCGGTAATGAATTTTTCCAACAAAGAGCCTTTGTAGCCTGGATTGCCTTTACTAACTTCTTCAGACATGTTTTCTATTTTCCATTTCCTCGCGATAAAGATACTCATCAACAGACCGCCCAAAGGAAGGCCGACAACATAGAAAACATCCTGAACGACATCCATTACTGATTTGGAGGCGCCCTCATACTCCGCGAAGCTCGTAAACATATCCACCGCACCAAAGCCCAGCATACTCGGGATACCAATCCCAAAAATCGCTGCCCCCATAATCACCACTGCTTTGCCACGTGACCACTTCTTCTCATCTACTAAGTAAGAAACAGGGACTTCTAGAAGCGAAATGGTGGAGGTTAAAGCAGCGAAGCACAGCAGTAAAAAGAAAGAGCCCCCGATTACTTTACCTAAAAGAGGTCCCATGGACTCAAATACTGCCGGAAGGGCGACGAACACCAAACCGGGCCCTTCACTAGGAGATTGCCCGGTCGAAAATACAAGTGGAAAAATCATCATGCCCGCGAGGAACGATACCGATGTATCTGTAATAGAGACCAACCCGGCAGAAGTGATGATATTATCGTCCTTTCCCACGTAGGAGCCATAGGTGATCAACGCACCCATACCTAAACTAAGTGAAAAGAAAGCTTGGCCGAGGGCGGAATAAATACTTGTGCCGTTAATAAGGCTGAAGTCGGGAAGCAGGTAGAATCGGACGCCGTCCATGGCGTTAGGTAATGTCAGACCATAGATCACTAAGCTGATCAGCAATACAAACAGTGCGGGCATCAACAATTTGGCAGCCCCTTCAATTCCTTTTTGAACCCCTTGGTACACGATAAATGTGGTGATCAACATGAAGCCCAAGCTATAGATCAAGTTATCGCCAAAGTTGTATACAAAATTCCCGAAAAAACTGCTATAGTCCGGTTCCCCGAGGAGGTCGCCAAATGTTACATTAATGAAATAGCCAAAGGCCCAGCCGGATACGACGTTGTAGAAGGACAAAATCATGATGCCACAGAGGATGCCGAATAAGCCAACAAGAGCCCAGGACTTACCTCCCAACGCCTTATAAGCGCCATAAGGATTTGATCTGGTTTTTCGGCCTATGGCTATTTCTCCAATCATGATCGGAAGGCCGATAAACAAAATCCAGCCCACGTAAATCAACAGGAAGGCGGCTCCGCCGTTTTGTCCGGTAACATAAGGGAACTGCCAAATATTTCCTAACCCTATGGCTGAACCTGCCGCCGCAGCGATAAAACCAAATTTGCTCGAAAAATTACCCCTAGTTGCCATGTTTTATTTTTATTTAATCGCCGTAAAATTAAGAATAAATTAATAAGAATAGGGTACTTCTATAAACTTTTCAATATTGTAACCAAGGCAATTTAAAAGGAATAGCTTACTTGGCTCCCAGTTTCATCATCAAGCTCAACCTTGGCATAAACCTCAATTTCTTGCTGGAGTTCTTCTACATGGGAGATGATCCCTACGACCCGCTGCTCATGGCGCAGGGATTTGAGTGCTTCAAAGACGGTTCTTAATGAAGCCCTGTCCAAAGCACCAAAACCTTCATCAAGAAAAAAGAAGCTTTGGTCTGCCCGGTTTAGTGACTTGACCTTCTCAGCCAACGCGAGGGCAAGGCATAAAGAAGCTTGGAAGGTCTGACCACCAGAAAGGGATTTCAGCAGCCTTTTTTTTCCACCATTGAGATAATCTCTTACCCAGAAATTATTATCCTCATCGATCTCCAAGCTTAGGCTGTTTTTCGTAAGTTTCATAAAACGGTGATTGGCGGTTTGGCACAACTCCTTCAAATAGATGCTACTGACATATTTTACAAAGCCGTGCCCCTTAAAGAGGCGTTCAAGTTCTTTAAGGTTAAGCTCTCGTTTTTCTATCTTTTCCAGGTCTTGAACCCGGGTGATTTTCTCAACCAGTTTTGATCGGATCTCGGTTATTTCCTGCTGTAGCACGGCAAGTTGCGCGTTGTATTGTTCCAAACGCTGACGTTCGGACTGGAGCCGGGCTGTGACTTCCTTAAACATGCGCTCATCAAATTCGCGAACAGCGGGGTTTTCGTTCAGTTCGCGTAGTCTTTCTTTGACTAATTCTGCCCGGCTTTCGTAACGTTTAATTTCCTGTTCCCACTGCTCCGGATCAATGGCACTATTCAAGAGGCTGGAGACTTCATGGACGTGGGCAAAGCCGTTGTCTAAGAGCTGTTGGGAAAGCTCGTCTTGCAGCGAAGCGTGTTTGTTTTTGGTTTCTTCGAGCAGTTTTTTGAAATGATCGAGATTGGCCAGGTTGGTCGCTTGTTTTTGCCGTGCTTCTTTCAGTTTATCCTGGGTACGGTTCAGGTTTAATTCTAATTCTTCAATAACCTTTTGAACGGTAGCAATGTCCTCTTGGATTTTTGCTTCAGATAGAGGAAGGTATTTGTCAACGAGATCAGGATATTTAATTTCCCCTTTTTGACTAACTAATGTAGCTTGTAGGGTCAGTAGCTGTCGTTCGGCCGCCTTAAGTTCCGTTTGAGTTTGCTCTGACAGTTCTTTTTGCGTCTGATAGGCTTTTCGGAGACCTCTTAATTGTTGGTTGACGTCCTGTAGCTCTTCATAGGCTTGTCGATACCCCTCTAAGCGTTCCAGGAGCTGTTTTTCACCGGAAATTTGGTGCATGGCCAGTTTTTCCTGTAGGTTTTCTCTTTCTGCTTCTTTAATTGCAATTTCTTTTTCTTTTTGTTGTATAAGGTCTTTATGCGCATCCAGTTGTAGAGATGCTTTTTCCCAAGCGACTTGGTGGTGCCGGATGGCTTCAATCTCGCCCTTAAGTTGATGGATAAGCCTGCTGTTAGTTTCAAGCTGGCGGGCATCGAAATACTGGGATAGGGGATTGGGATGTTCTTGAGATCCGCAGAGCGGACAGCTCTCCCCCTCGTGTAGGTGAAGGGCGTAAGCTGCAAGCCCTTGTTTTTGGATCAGTTTCTCCCGCTGCTGTTGGGATTCTTCTAAATGCGTATTTTGTCCCTCGGCCCATTGTCCGAAGTTCTGGAACCCGGCTGGAAGAAGTCGCTTGAGTTCGCTGATCCTCTCTTCTAAAGCGTTTTTTTGATTTTTCAGTTGTTCCAGGTCTTGTCTTAGCGAAGCGTGGGCTGTTGCGGATTGCCTAAACTCTTGCACCATTATTTTCAGGTCAGCCAGCGTTTGGTTGTCAGGGACCTTAATCTGCTCCTCCCGGCTTTCTAAGCCGCGGATGCTATGTTCCAATGCTGCCAGCTGCTTTTGGCTCTGCTCTACCGTGGGGGCCATCTGATCGACCGCCTGCTGTTGAAGGCTGAGCTTATGGGCCAGCGACTTAATGGCGATGATCTTTTGAAGATCGCGGATTTTGGCTTCTTTCTCCCCCTTCTGGCTTTGTCGGATTTTCAGCCTCTTTTCTTCAGCCTCTAATTGAATCACTTGCAGTTCATAGTCGGATTTCCACCGTGAGCAGTCGTTAACGCTCACTGCAAATTTTTCCACTTCCAGTTCTTTCTCCTTCAGCTGATCTAGCACTGGCTTTACAAAAGCTGTTGCTTTGCGGAACCTCACAATCTGTTCTTTCTTGTGCTCGATTGTCGGCTTCTCTTCTAGCAGTTCCACTCGTTGTTTTTCAAGGTCAGCGAGAAGGAGGTGTTTTTCCTGAACGGCTTTTAAGTGGTTAACCTTGGCCTCTGTGGCCTGTACTAGCTTTTCCTGCTCGGACTTTCGGTCGCCCAGCCCTTGGAACAAGGATTCTTTTTCCTGCTGCCGTTCGAGGTTAATGTCCTCTAGGGCCTGTAGTTGCGTCTGTAACCTGATCTTCTGTTCACTATTTTGCTTGCTCAGCCTGCTGGTTTTGCCAGAAAGGTCGAAGCGTTCCAGCCCGAAGAGCTCTTTCATCATCTCTGCCCGCGCCATTGGCTTTTGTTCAATAAAATCACGGAATTTCCCTTGGGGGATGATGACGGTTTGACGGAAATGGTCCATCTTCATGCCGATGAGTTCCTCTGCACTTTGTTCAATGGGAACCCATCCTTCCTCTGTTTTTTTGTAGAATCGGTGTTCAGCTGGCTTTACGTCATCAAAATTCTTTTTGTTCCTTTTGGATACATAGGTTGCCCTGTAGGTATCCCGGTTGTTTTTTCCCGCTTTAAAGTCAAATGAGATGGACAGGGTATCACTCTGCAAATTGACCATACTGGTCTTTTCGCCTCTGGCGGCAAGCCTTTCCGTGTTGCCATACAATGCCAGCATGATAGCTTCCAGAATGGAGGATTTCCCGCTTCCTACTGCGCCAAAAATTCCGAAAAGCCCCGCAGCTGTCAACCGGGCGAAATCAACAGTTTGCTTTTCTTTATAGGAGTATAATCCTTGTAGTTCTAGTTTAATGGGAATCATTTACATCGTGTTGGCTGATGACTTCTTTAAAAAGATTGAGGACTTCTTCATTGGGAGGAAGATCCTGAGCACTTTGGTAATATCGGCTAAAGAGCGTGAGCATATCTTGGTTAAGGTCTTCCGCTTGCAAATCATATCCTGCGAGCTGTTCTTGGGTCAATTGAGGAATAAGGCTGACGATGCCGTCATGGGCTCTCATAATGGCGCGCCGCGTGCTGGCATCTACCGCTTCATCGGTGGCGTAAGTTATCTCTACAAAACAATAGGGGTTCTCCTCCAGCCACGCTAAAGTGGTAGGTAGGTCAGAAAAGGTCTTTCTGCAAAGCGGACGTCCTTTGGCTAGTCCGATAGGTTTGTAGTCCACACCTCGGCCGGGCTTGGCATTTATTAAAACCACCTTTTTTTGCTGGCCTGCTTCGCTGAAACTATAAGCAAGCGGCGAACTGCTGTATACTACAGGGCACGGCTCCGTATCGCAAGTATGATACCGATGAAGGTGTCCTAGGGCGGCATACTGGATTTGTTGGGGTAGGTTGTGGGTAAAAATGGCCTGGGTGCCTCCCACATGAAGGATAGGGCGCTCACTTTCTGGCTCCGCCTCAGGCTGCTCGCCTTCTTTCATAAAAAAGAAGTGGCCCACAAACAGATTGACGCCCTGCTCATCGCAGTACCGGTCGGCCAAGGTTTTCCACTTGTCTTGCAGGACTTTTCTTAGTTCTTCCTCACGGTTCTCTTCTCCTAAATAGGTCTTTAATAACAGCTCATTGGCGTAGGGAGCCAATAGGATCCTGATAGGAAATTCATGTGCTGTCAATTTTAGCTCCACAAAGCCTGGCTCCGATTGGATAATTTGCCCCCCGCCTTCCAGTCGCCCGCATGGGATCGTCTGATCAAAGCGGCCATAGAATAAGATGCCCAATTCCCTCGCCAAAGGGTCGGGGGCTGTGATAAATTGGGTACTGTCATGGTTGCCGGAAATAACGATAACCGGTCTGCGGCCGTTGTCGGAGAGTCTCCGCAAAGTCTTAAACAGCAATTCTACAGCCTCGTGACTGGGGTTAAAAGCATCAAAAACATCGCCTGCTACGAGCACCAGATCCACGGATTCCTGATCGGCTATCTGTATGATTTCGTCTAGAACCTCTCTTTGTTCTTCTAAGCGGGAAAATTCCTGCA
>Ga0079224_100002792_pt1 | contig 21538 bp, 25 predicted proteins | sample Stecom2015_FD_80414 | JGI IMG/M metagenome (GOLD analysis project Ga0079224, IMG submission 80414) | Agricultural soil microbial communities from Utah to study Nitrogen management - Steer compost 2015 | ecosystem: Environmental > Terrestrial > Soil > Agricultural land | place: USA: Utah...
AATGAAAAATTTTATTTTTTTACGGTAAACGTACTGGTAATGGTGCCATTTGTTTGTTCAAACAATTCTATATTCGGACTTTGGTCATACCGGCTTTGTGTATATGATACGTTTACAGAAAGGACATCTTCACTTGTAGGGTTTTCTATGAGTGTTGTTTCTGCCTTCAACGTCGCCGACTTAATGGGCTTGTCCATTAATATCAGAAATTTTTGCGGGAGGCTTCCGTCATAATAAAACGTGGCCTTCTCTCCGCTGCGCTGAACATCGGACCATTGAAAACCTTGGGCTTCAACATTCATGTTACTGGCATTGCTGCCTGTAATTTCAAGGGAAAGATTGTGCAGGATGACATTGTCGGTATTGCCGACATGAGCAACATCGATAATAACGATGTCTTCCTGGTTGTCAGGGGTGGGATCATCGTCGTTGTCAGAAGAACAGGAAGTAAAGGACATGAGGCCTATTGCTGCCGAAAGAAAGAGATACCTAAATTTTTTCATGGGGATAATTTACTAATTTATTTCGAAAATTCTGTTATTTATGCGTGCTTTTTGGACCAGATCGCGGATAGTTTCCGTGATATCGGAAAGCGGGATTCCTTCCATTTTGAGTACACTATGTGTCAGGTCGGTTGTGTGTAAACTGACGGTCATTAGACGAAAGATACGTTGAAAGACCGTTTGGCTTACAATATAATCTTTCACCCTAAAGAGTTCGAGATTATCATAACGACGGGACAGAATGCCCTTTCTCACGGTTAGTGTTTGCATGGTAAGTGTGTAACGGATATTGACGATGTATAGGTAACGGTAAAACATCAGCAATCCACTGATTAGCGAGACAACGATAAGCAGGTTATAATAAACGATGGCCACAACCATTCCGATAACGGTGATCAGCATTAATGGCAGGATGCTCGCGAATGCATATATGGGAGATGGTTTCAATAAAGCGATCATGTCTTTCTGATTAATCCCATTGGTAAATTTCTTTTTTTTCATGACGGTTATTTTACGGAATTTAACACATCGAAAATGGATTGGGGTATGGTATCGGTTACGGTCATCCTCAAGGAGTAGAATTTATCTTCGACCCGGTTATAGGAATCAACACGATTTAATATCCCGGAATATTCTTTTTCAATAGCAGGATTGATTGAAAATGGAAGAACGGTGTCGGTCTGATGGATGTAGAATACTGAATAAACCGAATCGGTGGCGATCCGTACCCGTTTGTAGGAGTAGCCATTGAAGTTCGTGTCTGGCAAGGAAGCCCGTTTGTCATATCCCGGTATATCAGGAATAACGAATTGGCTTCCGTGTATTTTCTCTGTGACGTCCTGGAAGGATAAAGTAGACTGGGATTTGATCTCCTCGAGGCTGTTTGCCGGAGCAAAGCGGTTTTTATGGATGTAGTAAAATTTGGGAACCCCCAAAGAATCGTTGGGATAGGGTAATTTTTCTAGAAATCGATTGCCGATAAAATAAAGATCGGTAATCTCCATCAGAAACGAGTTATAGAGATCACCGTTTGGATCATTATAAACAACCAGCTGCAGGTTTATTTTTCCCGCTTTTTTTTCAGGCTTGCTGCAACTTAGCACAAGCAAGGAAAGCAATAGGAATGACAGGTAATTTTTCATGTATTTATTTTTCGAATTGCCGATGAGCCCGCGTGGCAGATAGCGACAGCACGCTGCGCCAGTAAGACCTATATCGCGGTGTTATTTTAAAGGGTTTATTATTGAAAAGCGGAGGATAAATCCTCCGCCGGTTACCCATGCCGTTCAGGTTATACACATCAAGCAAGCAAACCTGCTGGCAGGGAGTTTGTATTAAATCTTATGGGATTGGAAAGTGCCAGGTTCAGGCCTGCTGCTCGCCTGTAAAACATCATAATAGCAGTTAAAACCCAAAGGTGGTTTAACTGTTCTGATTTTCCACCTAAGTCCTGTGGCCTTGTAAAAGTTGGAAAGCGACAGATGGTCTGCCGGTATCCGGGCGGACTTATCACCGCATTGTAAATGATAAACACCGCGATCCAAACGAACGGAAACCAGCTTATTTCTTAGTAATCCGGCTATTTTTATCTCTGTTGCGATCGATAAGTGATCTCTGCAGAAGCCCAGGATAAACCTGTAACCGGGATATGTATCCCGAACATAGCCGATCGCGCTTACCGAGGGGTTTTTTCCAAGAACAAGGAAAGTTGGGACTTGACGCTTAAATTTATGAACCAAGAAATAAGCATGTGCATCGGTAACGGACTGGAAAATATAGACATCTTTTGAGAGCGAGGGATCGAAGGTTAACGCATAGAAAGTATTACGGGGTATCCAGCGTTTTCCGTCAATACCAAGCCGTTCTTCCACGGTTGTTTCCTCCCGGAAACCTTTTGATAGAGGAAAGGTGAAGATCCCTTCCTCTAACGCAGGCTTCCTTCCAAGGAAACGTTCCCAGCTTTCTGGCGTAAAGCCGGTATGGATATGCAGCAGCCGGTTATCGGGACCGGGAACTTCTATATTCTTGGGATTCGTTCTCATCATCTATTTTGGAGAAAGATTGCTGTTCCACTTCTTTTTCATTCTCATGTGTGTTATCATCCTGTGCCGGCGTGTTCGCGCTAGGCTCCATCTTTGTGAGGTCGCTTTCGCGCTCGCTGTCGTAGGAAGGAGCTGTAGTTTTTGCATATAGAGCCTTAACAATGCTCAGGTCGTCTGCAATTTTCGTGTCACTGGGATATTGTGCGCTCCGTTCTTGAAGTTGGGACTGTAACTTTTCAAGCGCATCTTTATATCCCTTGTAGTATTGCATATCCTGTAGCTGCTCCATCTGTTTCTTCTGATTCTCTTTCAATAGTAATTGAGCTGCTTTGATTAAGAGGAAGGATATACCTCCATCCAATATGATCGAGGTGACAAGCACATTCTTGTTTGAAGCAAAAAATCCGTTTTTGGCATTTGCTGGTGACACCTGTACGGCCGTATTACCGGGCAAGGAGACCACTTCTCCATTCCGAAGTTTTTTCTTTTGGAGTTCGCTTAGCGTTATTCCGTTAATGCTCTCGGGAATATCAGCATCCTTGCTATCCATGGAAACGAAGCTTTTTGTTTCCTTGTCATATTCATACAGGAGTGTTTTGCTTTTAGGATTTTGCTGATCGATGTCGTTTATTTCCCAGGTATGGCGGGGAGCTTTTTGCCAGCCATTTTTGGTTTCAACGTCGACGATTTGCTTGCCTTTAAATTCCAGCTGTACTTCATCTCCGACGCCCTTCCCGGATTTTTCCAAGGCGCGTTCTAAATCCACGCCCCATATTGTTTTTCGTTCGCCTGTTTTTGTTTCCAGTTCGATAAAAAAGGAGGGTTTGTTCTCTATATCGAATTTATATTTTGCGGCACCAAAGCTGGTTATTTTACCGTAAGCAGCGACATCTTTAGCATGCGTTCCTCCCCGGGAAAAGGCTTCATTTTCTTCGGCATTAAGATCAGGGTTGTTAGTCCGCTCTTTGTAAATAGGGTGTACAAAAAGGCCAAGCTTTCCGTCCTGTTTTTGTGAAAGGGAAACTTTTGCATCCAAAGAATCTATTTTAACACCGTCAATATTGAGGTCTTTAAAATTAAGCATTTTTGTGACCCTGCCATTCAGTAGGGCCTCTTTAGTTTCCCCGTCTACATTCAGTTTACCGTCTTTAAGCAGTCCCAGGGTTTTCAGTTCTTCCTGTGGAAGCTCTTGTATTGAAAATTTTGACATAATGTATTAATTTAAAAATTGAAAGATTAACGTTTATATCCGGTGCCTCTGCTAATATCCTTATCGTTATCATGAGCCTGTGATTGCTTGAGGTTTTGTTCGGTTCCCTGACCTTGTGTCAGTGCATTGGATAATGAAAGATAAATTCTATCCTTTGGCCCGATATTGAGCACTTTGCCTGATGATTCTATGGTAAACTGTACTTTTCGTGCTGGTAAAAGAGCGGTTACCCTGTAGTTTTCCCCTTTGTAATTAATGTTGTCGTTCAGCATAAAAGTTGCGTTTTGCTTTTGGTCCACGGCTCGTTTTTGTTCAAAACCCATTATGTAGCTTGTTATCTTTTGGGCATCAGCTGCTGCGCGGTAAATTTCCAACGGGTCGTTTTTCAACACGGATATCCAGCTTTTTACATAGGCGGCATTTTGGTCGAAATCCATTCCGACTTTCAGTTCGCTTCCCATCAGGAGGCTGGCAATCTCTGCGCGGAGTTCCTCCTTGGCATACTCAGGAGTCCCAAACTTATTGATAATAGGCCTATCAAGACGGGTATGATGCCCCGTCCAGTGAGCCATCTCGTGCATCAGTGTTGCGTAGTAATCCTCCTGTTTGGGAAACTGTTCTTTGAGAGGCATGATTACGCGATCAGCGAGCGGATTATAAAAGGCATGATCACCACCGTGATGAAGATCCATTCCGGAATTTTTTACTATTTTCTCTACGCGATCAAGGTCGGCCCAGCGATGCACATCGTTTTCATCATATTTTAGTTCGGGGATCCCTTTTATCTGCGAAGCATTGAATACAATAGCCGAGGTAATGATAGGTCTATCGAGCTCGATATATCCTCTAAGAGGCTTTCCTTGATCATCTTTCAACTCTTTCCCGGATGCATCCCGTTTGGTGATCGCCTGATGGGTCTTATAGATATTGATCATGGTTCCTTTTTCACCTTTAACTACTTGCCAATCTTTAGCCTGTGCCTGCTTGAAGGTCAGCCAACGGGGGTCGTTATGGCCCTGCATCTGGAGCCAAAGGCTGTTCAGGCCCCGATAATTGCTTCCCGTTGTCGGGTTAAAAGGAGCGACCATTCTGTTCTGCCACGGCTGCTGAAAAATGGAGGTACCTTTTTCCAGCTGCTCGATCAGTCGTTCAGCTACGCTTTCAAAGAGGGCTTTGTTTGTACTAGCCATTTTCTGCCTCCCTTTCTTCAAGGATATCGCTCGTATCCCAAAGTTCGATTTCCAGAAAGTCGGCCACTTGCTGCGTCAGTTCCACTTCCTGCTGCTGTTGCGATATTTTCCTTAAAGCGGTAATCGCTTCCTCGTTCAGTAGTCTGTTCATTTTTATATGTTTTTTGTTCGTTATTGTAATGTATAATTGTGGTCATAAACCTGATGGGGTCAATGTGTTTACCATTGACATAAACCGCGAGATGGAGATGATCCCCCGTAGATAATCCGGTACTGCCGGTGATGCCAACAGGATCACCGGCGAGGATAGGCTCTCCTTTCAGGTAATAATATTCAGAAAGGTGTGCGTATAGGACTTCGATATGGTGACTAGAATGTTGCGTGCGGATATAATACCCCAGTGTGGAACTATAGCCCGATTCTTTAACTGTTCCGGAAAGCATCGAGTAGACGGTATCCCTTTGGGAAGCCAGATCCACTCCTGCATGAAAGCGCCATTTTTTTAAAATGGGGTGAAACCGCTGTCCGTAGGGCGAGTTGGTTCTGATGGACGATAACGGAGGACTAAAGGAGATGACAGCTTTAGACGGACGCGGCGGCGCTTGTTGTTGTAAGCGCGGAAATTCCTTCAGAACAACCGAATCAGTTGAAAGTACGGTAGCCTCCCGTTCTTCTTCCTGAGGTAGCTGTGGAGCTTCAAACAGGGAAACCGAATTGATTTTCACTTCCCTTCGGACCGAATTGAAATCCTGTGCGATCAGCGGGCCGCCCCCTAGCAGAATAAACAGAAATAAGATACATCGTTTCATGTCTCAACTCCTTTCAAGATTTCATTAATGACGTAGTCAATTTCCTCGGTGATCCGGTTGTAGTTGGCAAAGAGCTTTTCTTCGGTCTTTCCTTTAAAATCGTAGTACGTGGGCATCTCGGGATAGTTATTTTCTTCTTTTTTGATAGCCTTCATATCAAGATTGATTTTACAATGCACGGCAGAGGATTCATATTGACCGGTAAATTCTTTTCCGTGCTGCACGTCTTTGGCAACCAGGCCGACCATTTCCGACGTCTGTAACGAGGCGATCTTTCCTGCAGGGATAAGCGCATCGAGGCGTTCATTCAGGTTGATGGAGGTTTTATTTCGGTCAATAGATAAGGATTCCCCCGCCTGTTTGACTTTTCCGAACATGGTTTGAAGCCAATCCAGGGTTTGTTTATTCCGAACCGACCCGGAAAGGATATTACCAATGATGGAACTGATGCTCTCGGCTGTTTTTTCGCCGTATTGCTGTTTAAACTGCGGAAGTTCCTGCAGACCGAGTATAACGCCTACTTTATTACTCCGCGCCGTGGCGATGACGTTTTGAACGTTATGTATATAAAGGGTCGGAGCCTCATCGGCGATGATCGCCGATGGGAGGTTTCCCTTTGAATTGAGTAAGCTCGTAATCCGGTTTACGACCAGTGCGTATAATGCGGAGTTAATTCCCTGCGTTATCGGATCGTTTGCCAGTACAAGGACAGCGGGATGTTTCGGATCAGATATCTTAAGGTTAAAATCATCTTGGGAAAACACCCAAAAGGATTCTTTTGTGGCCAGTCTAGAAATGAAAATCTTCAACGTTCCAAGCTGTCCTTCGAGCTGATCATAAGCCTTCTTTTCGAATGCCGACATGAAAGGCGACAACAGAGAAGGAAGCTCTACATTTGTTTTCAGGGCAGTAAATATTTCCTCGTATGAACGGTTTAGAAAAGCCATCAGGTGTGGCATGGAGGAATATTTCCCATTTTGATATTTAGCAAGGAAATACACGGAACTGGCAAGAAAGTTAATCGCCGATTGCGTAAAGAACTGATCTGATCCACCGGCTTTGTCGCCTTCTTTTAGTGCCTGTACAAGTGTGGTGGAAATTTCCTGTGCTTCGGCCAGCGTCCGGACGTATGCCGGACGCAAAGGGTTTATCCGATTGGACTTGGAAACATCGTTTAAGTTGATGACATGGAATCTATAATTTTTCATACGTCCTTGCTGCTTGGCCAGCAAGAAATGATAGTAGGCGATTTTTCCCAGGTCGGGAAACTTAAAATCATAGAGGCACATGGTAAAGTCCTTGGCCAAAAGTTGCCTTATCGCCGGATTGATGACCCCAAAAGATTTTCCGCTACCTGGCGTCCCCAGTACCATGACGCCTCGGAAAGGATTTATATTGATATACCCATTGTTTACTTTCTTTTTAAAATAAAAGAGCATGGGAATATTGATCGATGTCGGCGAATCCAGCCTTTTCGTATCCTGCATAAACGATTCTGCTTCGACGTTCCATTTATCCTTTCCAAAGCCGGAGTTGATGAACTTAGAGATATTATCAATTCCGGTAAGTGTTAAAAGCGCACCAAAGAATGAGCACAGCTGGTAAGCCAGTGCGGGAGCATTGGTATGGGGTAAAATGTGTTTACCCAGATAACCTTTGGACATGTCAAGAAAGTAAATACTGCAGAACAGGAAGGTCAGACCAAAGGCAAGCGGCAAGGCCACATAACCTACGGAGTCTGCTTTCAGGTTTTTCTTGGAACGGGTTCCGATCCCGACCAGACAAATAATGAGTAAGGTAAATAGTTTAGTGTATAACGGAACCCTAAAAACCGGCAACACGGCAAGCCGATGGAGAATTTCGTTGAAAAAACCAAAGATATGGCTATCAAGATAAATATGGATGGCGATATCCAGCAGGACAATGAAATAAACGGTAAATTGAAAAAAGCTATAGATTTGCTGATGTTCTTTGTTGTCTTCCATAAGTAAAAGCTAGCTGCAGGGTTAATCCTGCGGATGAAAAGTAAGGAGGCCGTCCAGACTGACAGCCCTTTGATCATTACAGGGAGAATTTCAGACCGACTTCCAGATCGATGCGCCAGGCATTATGTTTTTCACCCCAAAACATAAAGCCGTTATTGTTTGCGAAAATAAGATCCAGTTTGGGTGCAATGGCCTGATGAAATTCAAAGCCCATATTTGGGGCGGCAATAAATTTATCCATATCGGTTCCGGCATATCCCCCGAATCGAAAACGGAACGTACTATTTTTATTTCGCACGATGACCGGCTTATAGTTAATGCCGAGGAGATAGTTTTCACGTCCTGTATGGGGACGATAATAGGTCAATGCCAGTTCATAGGCATTGTGGTACTTTCTGGCCAGGTCAAAGCCGATAGATGCTTTGCCCGCATTTTTATAGACCAGTCCTCCCCGTGCGAAAAAGTGAGTATAACCATCCTGTGCCTTTCCGATAGCTGCTATCGAAAAAAAATAAAGCAATAACATGTAGCGGATCATAAGGTATCGGCATTAAGTAAGTCGCGGTAATCGATTTTGAGCTCTATTGTTCTTCCGGAGATCTGATCTTCGGTCATTTGGATGGAGAGCACTTTATCATTTGGAAAGGTCATTTTCTTGAATACGAAAACATTTCTAAAATTCTTTCGGAAGTAAGGCTGTTCATACAAAGTAAACTCGGGTATGATTTCTATATCCTGGGCGTTGGTTGCTTTAACGATACGTTTATCCTTGATATTGAACCGGAATTCATCAACATCGTATCTGATGTTGGTGTGGTTACGGAAACCGACATCAAGGAAGATATAATCTCCAAAAGCAAAGATGTTGTTCAGGTAAGCTGTCATTCCAGATTCTTTTGCCGCTACGTTAAAAAAGCTTCTCTTCCTTTTGGTGACTTCCATGGCATAATGTTCCATTTCAAATTTTGTCATGGAAATAGAGGGAAAATCCAGTGGTCGCATATGATCCTGCTGAATTTCGATACTGGTTACTCCTGCAGACATCTCATAGTGCTCCACATAAACGAGTTGGTATTGCGCATAGAAGGATTGACCGGTGATTGTAACAACAGCTTGCTGTACTTCTAGATTTGATGCGCTGAAGAAATCGCTATCCTTTTCTGCGGTATCGGGAAAATACTTTACACGGAGAATATTCTCAACGGGGATATCACCTACAAATTGGTTGGTGGAGATATCTACATATTGTATGGGTTCGGGAGAAACAAAATGGAGCGTCGTATTTTTTGTGACAACAAATTGGGGCAGATCATTTAATATTGTACTCTGCGCGTTGACATGAAAGTGAAAGGCCAGATTGAGTAGCGTAAATAGTAGTACGAGCTTTCTGGTTGGAATTGATGTAAGTTTTTTCATGTTATTTATTTTGAGTTTGTTTTGGATCGATTAGATAAATATGGGTGGCATATTTAAGTTTCGCTTTATTTTTACGTATAGCCTTGGAAACGGCTTGCGATGTTGATGTAAAGGCCCGTTGTAAGATGGAAGTTAGAAACTGATTTTGCTGATCTTGGTTCATGCTGGACATATTCATGCCCTGCATGGAATTACCTCCTAGTTCTTTTGTAAACTCCCGAAAGGCGGATGCTGGTACATATAGACCGGGCATGCCGTCAACGTCATAGATTTCCAGGTTGATGGGTAGGATCTGATTTCCTTTCATGATGGAAGAAATGACCAGTGTTACGCGCTGCTGTGAAAAACCATTGACAGTGGCGTACAGGTAAGTTCCCTTTTTTACCAGCTCTTGGCCGACTAGAATATCTTCCATAAGCTTTAGTCGTATTCTACTACCTGCCCATCCGGTAATATCTTCATCAATAATCGCATTGATGAATGATTTATGGTCGTCGTCACGTTTGACGGTGTTGAAGATGGTTTTTGTGTTTGCAGCTTTCTGAACGGTAAATCGGCTAGCCTCTATCCGGGCTTGTTGCTGCCGTTGTAGTTCCTGCTGTTCTTCGAGTGCAAGCTGCTTCTGATAGTCGGGATCGTTAGCTTTTTGGAAGGAATCGATCATGGAAAATTGTTTTTTCATCAGGTCTACCGGGTCCTCAGCTTGTTCCTGACCAGCAAGTTCCTGCTGATGGTTTCTATTGGAAGGATTCAGCAGCTCCAACAGCTGGCGATCACTTTCGGAAATATTTTCCGATCTGGGCCGAAAACCGGCAGCATGCTGGAAGTCATTAGACCGGGATAGAGCATTATTCTTTCGCGCCTGCTCGATGCTGTCCAATAACCTTTTTTCATCGGAGGAATACAGATCGTCATATTGTGCGTTTTGTGAGACTTCCTGATCCAGCGAAGAGATGTGTGTATACCCGTCAGCGTCCCTAAAGTTCTTTCGGTATTCGTCGATCTTATTGGATATACTTTTATTTTGAACATCCTTGGAGGCTTCTGCAATATCCGCATTAACATCCTTGGTGACTACTACTTCAACCTGATTTTTATCTTTTGTAAATTCGCTGTAGACATAGAAGAATAGAAAAAAGATAGGAAACATTATCAGGGGAAGTATGTATTTTCCTTGCTTAAAATTTATTTTTTTCATTTTAGTTTGGGTTTAATGACGTATCTAATTTTTCCATTCTTTCGATAGCTTTCATTAGTGTCAAACTATCTTCCCGAGAGAGACTGTCTTTATTTAATAGCGCATCTATTTCTTTTTTGATCTGCATCGATGAAAAGATTTCGGCACTTGTGTTTGTCAAATTGGAAATTTCGTTCGAGAACCCACCAATTAATGACTGGTTCTTATAACTGTGCTCCGGGGGCGGTAGTTGTTCCTTTTTTTGTGGAAGAGCATAGTGGGCAATATTCCAGACAAAGGACAGGATCATAATAGCGGCCATCACGTAGAAAGCATTTTTGGGGTTTTTCTGAAAGCTATCGATTAGCCTTCGTAATCTATCAATAATCATCATAATACTGTTTTTTCCCTTGTTGATAAATCCCTGTTTTCTAAAGTTTTCCATTTCGTTATCAAAATCCCATGCGGATTGTTAGTCGTTCGTGGGATATCGTTCATGAACCCTTCGGTTATAATTGATCGGATAACTGTGGAAGATTTTCTGTCGATGGTTTGCTTACCGTAATATCTGAAATACTTGTTGGCCATATCCAGTTGAATGCTATCGGTTTGGATCGTCAGGACTGCCGACGAGTTCATAATCTGTGAAAAAAAGCCTTTTTCTTTTAGATTATTATATTGCTGAATGCCGGATTCATCAATCAGGTACATCGCTTTGTTCATCTGATATTCAATGTATTTATCATCGGGAGCGATATTAAAAAACAGGGAATGGAATAGGTCAACATGCGCCTTATATTCGACCGGTCGGTTGACACTTTGGTCGGTTTGCTTGGCAAGTATAGGAACACCATTGTCCAATATGTAGATGGTTTTCCTGGATTCGGCTACTTGCCCATAAGTATAGAATAGTACTGATATAACGATTGTTATGGATACAACCAGGGAGGCGACTGATACGATCGTCGCCATTTTTATTTTATTTTCTAAGTTTTTAATGATTGCCATAGCAGTTGAATAAAAAAGGCGGAAATAACCTTTCCGCCGTTGTGATAAGAAAAAAATAAATTATACCCTTGCGATTCTTCGTAGAATCGTGGATGCTGCCCGTCCGGAGCCTCCCATAGCGGAGTTGATGCCCGAGGTACTGACAATCCAGGTGGAAATTGATGGAACCGTGAACATACAGCAGGCCGTTAACAGAAAGGACAACAGTACGATTCCGAAGCTCAACACGCCATTGGTCAAGGAAAGCTGCACCGCTTTCTCCATTGAATCCGCGTTAGTGTTACCCATTCTGTCTATGAGCTCCTTATACCGTTCTATTTCGGCATCGTAGGCAAATTCTTGGAAGATACCGCCTATGAATAGAATAATCATAGCTATGGTAAAATAGAAGCTGACGGAAATAAACCGGGCCATCCAGGAATTAAAACTATCTCGGAATGCCGGTAGTATACTAAATCCGACGGCGATCGGGCCCATCATAGCGAGTATGGCCATATAGATTATTTTCATGGTAAGAATCACGTATACCGATAATCTAAGTATGATCAAACCAAGGAAATCCAATAGCTGGGTTACCCATAATTGAAACTGCAGTTGCATTTTTAAATACCCCTGAACGACAGTCCTTCTAAGTTCGTTCCATTGTTCTTTTAATCCGCCGGTTACTAGATCAGCACCTTTCTCCAGTAAACTCTTTGAATCCTCATCTGCCACTTTGGCTGCAGCCTGTTCTTCAAAAATAGTTTCTACGAGAGCTCTTTGATATTCGTGCCGTATCAGTCTTTTAGCGTCGATCTTTTGATATTGTGCATCCTGCTTTTGATACATGATGTCGTCCATTGCTTTGGTTGGCGCGGATATTAAGCTTATAAATGTACCCCAATATGCAATAACCATATAAAGTGCAAACGGACGAAGGAGGGGCAGTGTTTCCCACCGCCCCGTCAGCATCATTTCGTAAGCCCTGCCCGCAAAAAAAAGAAGGGTACACATTCCACCTATGGCTTTTGCCATACCGATAAAAATACTGTACTCGCCGCGAAGTAATGCGTCAAAATCGTGTAGGAAACCTTGCATGAACCAATCGTCCAAGACCCGTCCTCCTTGCGAGAAGTCGATTCCTTTCGCCGCATCGGGGTCGGGCGGAGGCTCCGTTCCGGTCTGCGCCATTAAAAATACGGGAAGGGCGATGATTAGTATCGTCATCGCTACTGGTAAAACTCGTTGTAATTTTTTCATATTCACTTTTTTCAGGTTTAGTCGTATTGAATTTCTTTATGTCCAAGAAAATCTTCCCACGAACTGTAAACTATTGATTTCATGAGTTGGACATCATTTTGGGTATTCCAAGAATAACTGGAAGTAGGAACCGGTGTGGATGCCGCCATTTTTCGCTTATAAATATCTTTGACCTGGTTGGCGATTGTGCGATGGTGGGCCCATTTTCTTTGAAGATTTCTATATTCCAGCATCAGGTTATGGTAGTGGATGATCCGGGCACCTCTTTCGATATCCTGGTTGAACGCAGCATTAAGTTTTTCCTGCAGAATCTTCATTTCCTGATCGTACCAGTTGGCTGCCTGCGAGCTGACAAGGTATTCCCGCTGCTCATATGGAATTTCGTTTAATATATCCTGAAGGTTATACGCAGTTACACCTTTTAGCTCCTTTGAATAATACAACCGCCAAAGTGGATCCAGCGAAGAGAATAAGCCGGAGGTATTATAAAGTTCGCTGTCAGCACGGTAACCGATCGTGTCGGCATGTTTTCGGTATTGTTCAGTCGTATTTTTGAGCTCGATATTCAGCGCCATTCGTTGGGTCTGCTTTCCGCTAGGACCAAGCGGCCGTATATCAGCTCCGCTTCGGTACCGCCTGTTTTGTGTGGGAGCTAAATAACTCCACGTTAAGGTATAGTGGGGGTTCATGTTTATCCCTAGAAAATTTCTGGGATTTGGCTTAAAGTCCCCCCACTGCATGAATACATTTCGTTTTTGTTGAGCCTGTATATGGGGGTCGTTGAGCATCATTACGCTCTGGGCATTGATCGTTGGCACGGCCAATACGATGATCATTAAAGTTGTTATGAAACTTTTCATTGCAGTAGTCGGTTATAGTCACGGATAATATTATTAACGATGTATATATCTTGATTTATCCACGCCTGGAAAGGATTCAGCGATCGCCAAAAACCGTAGACCTTAGCGCGTTGTATTGTCGATCTGATAACAGAGATGGAAGCCCGTAGTATTTTGAGCCGGGTGATGATGTTCGTAAGCAGCTGATCCCTTGTTCGGTTATCCATTAAGGCCTCCAAGCCACCTTTGGTTATAAATTCAGAAACCTCCGCGGCTAACAGTGTTGCTTGGGTTTGAACATTAGAGATAGTCTGCGAAGCAAATAGGGCATATTGTGGCGCATCTGAGACTTCATTAACCAATCTGCTGCATTCCGAATAAATGTCATTCACCAGCAGCGGAATTTGTTTGGCTACAAGCCCGTCTTTTAAAACTTCGTTTACCTGTGTGAGTGAACGGTATACAATGTCTTTGGCCAGCAGGAGTTTTGTAGCGTTGGCGTTAATCTTCTCCCAATTCTGGTTTATTTCGCCGGTTTGGTTGGTCAATTGACTTTCCATGAGCGAACGCATCGCTTGATTGGCTGCGAAAATTGCCATGTGTTCCTTGTCGATGTAAAACGTGTAATACTGGGCGTTAAGGTTCAGACAGCTTAGCAGCAGAATGGTGCATAAAAACAGATTTTTCATAGTTTTTTCGCATTATTAATAATATCAATCACCAATTCCTTCTCTCTGTTTATCCACCTAATCGTTTCTCGCCGTTGTTGCTCATGGAGTCGAATTTGCCAGCGCATATTGGAAAGCAGGGTCTGGGATAATGCTCTTACGCTACGCAGTTCGCTTAGTGCGTGCTCGAGTAATAATTTACGGTTACCCGATTTCATTTGGTTGATATCACCTATTGAAAGAATTAACCCGGCCATATAGGAACCGATGGATTGCGCTTTTTCGACAATTTCTTTCTGACTATTTATGGCCATCAGTGTCAATTCAGGGTGATCTTTGACCGTATTGATAATATTTTGCTGTGTATTAATTATCTGCGTAATTATCGGATAAGCTTCTACGGTAACAAAGGACGCGTCTATTGCAAGACCTAGGGAGCTTAACCTGGACATGATTTTGTCATAGGTTTGCTGTAGTTTCTTTTTTTCGTTTTTGTTGACGTTTTCCGCAGTTCCAACAAGCATTTGGTTGTTTCTTATGTTTTCCTGCCGTTCATTTTCCCGCAAGGTATGGTCGATGGCGACGTGCATGATGTAATAACAGATGTAGTCCTGACAATGGCCTATATGGTATATACCTGCCAACAAGAATAAAAGGATATATTTCTTCATGTCATTAGTGTATTAGAGATGCGTTCCTGATCACGTCTTTTATAATCCGCACATCTTTGTTTACCCATCCAGCATAAGGATTAAGCGACCGCCAGAACCCCATCCTTATGGCGGATTCGAGTGACATCGTGATTCCATGTGCCATCGCATGGAGAATGCGTAATTGGATCAGGATTCTGGTAAGTGCTTTTTGACGATGGCCGGGATCTAAGAAGTGTTTGGGATCTTCTTTAAAAATATCAGCCACTTCTGTTCCGATTAATACAACCCGCTGATTAAAAAATGAAACCGATTCTCTGGTAAAAATTAAAAATTCCGGATGATCCTTCGCTATTTGGGCAGCCTTAGCGATTTCATTGACTACACTGACCGATAGCTCCGCGATTTGTTTAGCGGTCAATCCATTTTTAAGCGTTCCTGACACCTGGCTGAGGCCCTCCTGTAATTTGCTATGCATGTTATTGATGAGTGCCATTTCTGCTGCAAAAAGGGTTTGCTCTTCCCCAATGTTTTTGAGGTTTTTCGTCGTATTATCCAGCTGATTTTTAAAGATCGGCGCCGAGATAAGCATTTCGTTTGCTGCTCCAAGATCGAAATAGGTAAGGCTCTGGCCGCTGACGGAGTTTAATATAAACCCGAGGACGAAGATTAAGATGTATTTCATAAGAGTGTTCCATCATAAGAAGACGCATCAAGCAGTATCCGACGCATGATGTTTCGGTCTTGGTTTATCCATCTGTTATAAGGGTTTAGCATATAAAGCAACCCATGTTCAGCAGCATATTGAATCGATCGTTTCATGGATCCGGCCACTACCCTCATGATCCGTAGATCGGTCAGGATCATGTTCAATATTTCCTGTCTTTCTCCCGAATCCATGAGGTTTTTTTCTCCTGATGTTATAATCGATGAAGCATCTGCCCCCAGTTTTAAAGCACGTGTTCTGAAATCATTTGTTGCCTGAGTAGCAAACGGTGCGTATATCGGGTGTTTGACAGCCAGCTCGGCAGTTTCCCCTAGGGTTTTGACGATATCGCTGGATACATCGTAAATATATTTCATCGTTACACCATTGCGTACCGTTCCATAGACTTCCTGTAACCCGGCATGAAAGCGTTCATGGAGCTGGTTTGCTTTGTTCAGGGTTGCCAGCACGGCCAGCTGTGCATTCCGCACGCGGCTGAGTTCCGTATTTTGGTCATTCTGGCCATTCCTTAAAGATGTGTTATAAACGACCATGGAAGGGGCTAAATTGACGTCCGTATAAACAGTTTGAGCTGTAGCCGAGAATATTGCAAACTGTAGCAATAGCACGGAAAATAAGATGTACTTTTTCATGTGTTTAAGAATTTGAATAAAAAGTTAGGCAGGTACAGGTCTATGTGTTTTTGACAGAAGCCACTGCGTGTACGGTAAACCGGACTCATTAAGTTCTTTGATCAGCACATTGATAGCATTGCTACCGTGGTCTTTGCGATAAGTGTGTAATAGTCTGATGCCGTTATCGGATAGTGTAGCCTTAATCCCATTAATCAATCCTACAAAATGTGGAAGTCCCAATTCCGAACGTTTGAGGTCGTGTATAAACATTTCGATGCCTTTTGGATAGCTTCCATAATGATCAACATATGTTTCAACAGCGAGCTTTTCCGGCTTCTCAGTGGTATAAGTAAGGTATTGCGCAAGAGAAACCTCTACACCGTATACTTCCCCGATAGCTCCTCTTTTGATGTATACTTCCTTAAATGGCCCCCGATTTTGTTTGTTATCTAAATTGTTTACAGTAAATATTTTACGTTTTTCTATTTCATTCAGCGATAGGACCTGGGCGATTTTGTCATAGTTGTCCATGAACTTTGTTTGATCCAGCAAACAAAAGGTATCCGAGTTACTGATGATACTTTCTTTGACGAGCGGATTGCTGATAATATCATCCAGTTCCTGGGTTACGACAATGACTTCTCCCATGAACTTACGAACCGTTTTATACAGATAGACAATCTGCGGAGCCATTATCGGCGAAGCAATGGCTTTCCAGGCTTCCTCAATAATCAGGGCCTTTCGTTGATGTTTTCTGAAACGCATTTTTTGGATAAATACATCCATAATGATCAGCGTGACAATTGGGAAAAGAATCTTGTTATCTTTGATGTTATCTATCTCAAAAACAATTAATCGTTCATCAAACAGACTGGAATCAGCCTGTTTATTAAGGGTCATTTCAAATTCTCCCCCTTTGTAGAACTTTTTCAGAATGAAGCTGTATTCATCGAGGTCGAAAGGTATGTTAGACTTTTTCTTGATTGTAGGGATTATAAAGAGTGAGAACTCATAGAATGAATTAAAATCCAGCCGTTCGATTTTGAAGTTATTGTGAAATTCCGAAGCCTTCTCTTTGAGAATTTGTCTATAGATATGAACGAGCGAACTGTACTGGTTGTCTTGATACGTTTCTTTAAGCTCCGCAATATCGCGGATTTTGGTAATCGTTGTAACGCGGTCGTATTCTGCTCTGGTTTCCGGATCACTCAATATTTCATAGGCCTCCGCGATTTCTTGAAATATAGTCTTTAGGCGTTCGCTTTCATCTTCGTCTTGCGTAGTGTCCGGGTGATATTTTTTCACTAACGAACGGTAAGAATATTTGATTGTATCCATACTGGCCGAAGAGTGGACGTTTAGGATTTTGTACGCATCTTTCGTTTCCCATTTAGCTGAACGGGTAGCCTGCATTTTTGCTTTTTCAAAAATGAGATTCAGATTGATGGAGTAGTCCTGCAGGTATTGTTCTAACTGCTCAATGGTAGCGGTCTCAATCCAATCATCGTTATTCTCCTTAAAATAGGTTTTATAATACGCCGTGATAACATCAGAGATGAGATCTTCCTCGACTTGCGTTAAATAGCCGTCTGCTCCCTTCCACAATAGAGAAATCAGTGATTGAAGAAAGTTCTTTTTCTCGATGTTATATTCCTCTAGCGTGATGATAAAAGGATTCATCGTAATAGGCTTTTCGGTTTTATAGGTAATGTATACACCTCCTAAATACGACGAGGTTCCACTGTAGGAGTCGCCTGTATCAACAATCACCACATCCATGTTGAATAACATGTATTGCTCGATCAGGGAGTTCATAAAAAATGACTTCCCACTTCCACTAGGGCCCAATACAAATTTATTCCGGTTGTTGATGCGCCCTATTATACGCGAATGATCGGCCGGATCAATTCGAAGCGGTACGCCCTGTCTATCGGTAAACCGGATTGAAAAGCCATTCGGAGACGGTTCGTTGACAGGCAGGGCTTCCTTAAAAAAAAAAGTAAGCGCAGCATCCGAAGTAGTCAGAAACCAATCATACTCTTTAAGTTCAACCCCATTTCCGGGAAAGGCTGTTCGGAAAAGTTCAAATTGATTGTATGCATTTCCTGATGGAATGATCCCTTGTGTAAAAAGCGAACTATCAATATAATTGATCGACCGTTGTATATCTTCCTCTTTGGAACAAATAATAATGTTGAAATGCGCATTGACTAGCATTTGATTTTCCCGCGCCACGTCAACCAATAAACGTTCTATGTCCTCAACTGCTATATTGTTTTCCGGATCTGGGATGCCGGAATGGCGTTTCTGTTTCAGTTGTAGCTTTTGAATAGTTTGCACCTGTTTTGGAATCTCAACGAGTTGGTTGTAGATAATCGTTTCATACTGGGGCACGTTATGCAGAAAAGCCATGGTATCCATCGGAAAACCTTTTAGAGCCGCAGATGTACCGTTCTCCGTATAATTTGCGATTTTTTCGGGAAGATCTATTCGGTCGATATCTATAAGGCTGCGGCATTTGATCACACGATCACCCATGTTGATCTGCTTATCCGTTGGATTAAAGTTGTCCAGCACAATAGACTTATTTACGAAATCCATGTTAAGCGTCCGTAGGTAGAGGAAGTTAATATCTTTTTTACGGAGCATTTTCGGTTTAAAGCCAGCAGTATCAAGCACCTGATCTATTTTCATCACCGTTGATTTGAACTCCTGATAATCTTCACTTCCAATAACCATTTTCTTTTTCTTAAAACTGGTTTTGGTCAATACCAGATAGGTGTTAATGATATTATAGGTCCGACCGCGAAAATGTTTGTCATATTCTTTTTGTAAAAACTCGGTCGAATTATCTTCGTTGTAAGAACCTTTAGAAAATACATCCAATTTTTGGATGATGTGGCCTTCTCCCAGAATTTTGATAATATTGAGCATACAGCTATGAAAATTATCATAATCCTTCGGGTTGCCGGAATATTGAATAACGCTGTTGGTTATTTTGATAACGACGCTTGCTTCTCCTTTCAGACCAACTAGATAATGTAATTCATCATCATCGGTTTCTATACCCAAATAGGGTTGTTTTATTGTTTTAACTTTGGACATTTCGTATTCCTCTTAAATTAACCTTATGAACATAAATACCCTTGTCTCGTGTTTTATCATAAAGGCCAGCTTTTTGTTTTTGTGTGGTATAATAGATTCCCCCGGCAAAACAACAGATCATTATGATAGCCCCGCAAACCATGTTTACAAAACTCATCACCGCTCCACCAAGGAATATTCCGGAAACAACAGATCCGACAACCCAGTATATGTAGCGTCCTTTAAAACCACGATATACAAGGGGCTTCTGAAGCCCCTTGTATACAGCATAGCTTTTTGCTGCCATTTATAATTATGACTATAATCCAAATACAGCCCTCGCTATGATTGGTGCAGCAATCAAAAATACGGCGCTTCCACCCCAACTTAGGAGCTCTTTGTTTATATCGCGCTCTCCGGTATTCCATTTCTGATAGATCGTCACAGCCCCGATAATTGCTACTACACCTCCGATCGCCATGACCAGGTTGATTACGGAACTTAAGGTGCCCGTGACTTCGGCTGTTCCTGCATCAATACCCGTAGATAAACTTCCTCCGGCAAACGTCTGCGTGGTCAACGCCAGGATCATAGAAAAAGCTAAAAACACTGATTTTTGAGTAGTCTGATTAAGTTTGAATTTTAATGAAGACATTTTTTGAGATTTTTTAAATTTGAGTTTTTGTTAATTAAGTTGTTACCTTGGCAACCAACCTTGATTAGCTTGCAAAAGCGATACGGCTGGAAGCATGAATAGCGTCCTTCCGTTTAAGTCTGGCGAGTTCTCTTATTGATACACCGCCATTAGTGGAAACGTCCTCGCCGGCTTCCGGGGGTATTTCCGTGTGGGAATCATGTGTTGTTGTCTCTGGTTGATTTTTTTCCTCCTCTTTTAGATTTTGATTTGAATTGTTAAATTGATTTGTTTGTGTGATGTCTGTTTGTCCTTCGGCATTGTTTGCAGAGATGACAGCATGTTCATCTATGGGATCATCCACTTCTATGGTTTCCACATCACCGGTGATATGGAGCGTTTCAGAGCTGGCATCGGCATTTGCCGGTTTTTTGAGCAGGTCAAACAGGATGTTCAGGGTGTAATAAGCGATATATGCGACTATCAGATATATCGTAAAAGTTGACCATGTCATGTGTCATTCGTTAATTTTTTAACAATAGCGTTGATTCTTTCATTAATCTCCTGTTCTTGTAGTAGCTTATCCAGGGCGTACAGGGTAACTTTCTGAATAGATAAATTATCGTATCCAAGCAGCTTTAATTTGCGCAACACCGATTCGGGAAATCGTATGGTAGTTACCAATAAAGGCTCATCAAAGGTGAGTTGCTGAATGTCGTTGATAAGTTTGCTACTGTCACTATCGGCTGTTAATGATTTTTTGGATTTTGTCTGTTTTTTCGGTTTTGATTCCTCCTTTCCTTTTTCGATTTTTTCCTCGGTTTTGTTTTCTTCTAAGCTCTGTGTTACTGGTTTTTCGTTAGCAGTGTTGGGCGAGGCTTTTTTATCAGCGTTTGCCGCTTCCCGCAAACGGTCAACGAGTGCTTTCATTTCCATATCTTACCATTTTACGGTCTGAACTATCGGCTCGATGATCTTAATAAGCTCTACGGGCAGATCACAAGTTGTTAGTCGCTGCAAAGCAACCTTATGAGGAACTTGTGGGGCGATGAGGCCATATTGCATAAAGTGTTCATCTACGGCTGTTTTAATGTCATATTTAACAGCTGATTTTATCATGTTCGGAATGAATACCTTTTGCGAGCCCGGGTTAAGTTCGTGTGCTATTGAAGCGAACACGTCGGTTGATTCAAAAGACATTTTATCATAATGAAAAGGAATCATTATGATGTCAGCCGCCCGCAATACTGGGATCAGGTTATCATCATCTATTTTACCAGGAAGGTCTATGATGATTTTGTGATCCGCTTCGTCTTTTAGCACTTCATAAATAGCTGGAAATTTATCCAGGTCAAGGTCCATTACCTGATATGGTTCGGGATTTTCAAGCTCTTTAGCATCGATATACCGATTATGTAAAGATTTTTGGTAATCCATATCCAGTACAGTAACTCCCTCTTTCTTAACTAAAGAAAGATAGTTTGCAGTAAGCATGGCAAGCGTACTTTTGCCAGCCCCACCCTTTTGGTTTCCAAATAAAATGACCATTTTTTTATTGTTTTGATGTGTATAAAAAAGCCGGAAACGACATGCTTCCGGCCACTTGCTTGCTTTAAATTTTAGGTCTTTCGATCGCTTCCTTTACTGGGTATAATCGGCATTGGGATACCTTACAAGCTGTTTTAAAACAAGGATTGCGATGATTAAGTTGTATCTACCTTTCAAATTGTGACATCTTACAAG
>Ga0079224_100002793_pt1 | contig 21536 bp, 17 predicted proteins | sample Stecom2015_FD_80414 | JGI IMG/M metagenome (GOLD analysis project Ga0079224, IMG submission 80414) | Agricultural soil microbial communities from Utah to study Nitrogen management - Steer compost 2015 | ecosystem: Environmental > Terrestrial > Soil > Agricultural land | place: USA: Utah...
GGGTAAGGTTGTTGACGCAGATACCAAAGAAGGACTTCCATTCGTTAATATCTCTGCCAAAGAAGCTGGAACCGGCGCTTCTTCTGGTATTGATGGCGATTTTAAAATCAAACTTAAAGTTGGTTTAAATAATATTACCTTCTCTGTTATTGGTTATGAAAAAACTACCCGTATTATTGAGGTGAAAAAAGAAAATAATTCTGAAATTATAATCAGACTTAATAAAACTAATACTCAATTGAATACGGTTGTATTCTCTTCCTCTAAATTCGAACAACGTCAAGAAGAGTTAACCACCTCTGTTGAAGTTATTAAACCAACCTTAATCGAAAATAAAAACGTAGTTTCTATCGATTAAGCTATCGATGCTACTCCGGGTGTGGCTATTATCGATAACGAACCGCAAATTCGTGGTGGGTCTGGTTTTGCTTCGGGTCTTGGAGCACGTGTTACCATTCTTGTCGACGATATGCCTCTTATGCGTGCCGATGCTGGTCGACCAGTTTGGGGCTTCGTTCCTGTCGAAAACGTAGAACAAATCGAGGTTATGAAAGGGGCTTCTTCGGTACTTTATGGATCATCTGCCCTAAATGGTGCCATTAACGTGAGAACCGCTTTCGCTAAAAGTAAACCTGAAACTAAAATCAATTTATTCGCTGGGGTTTATCACGACCCTAAAGACGAAAAAATGCGCTACTACGATAAAGGCAAAAACCCTTTCTTCACCGGACTTAGCGCTTTACATGCTCGTAAATTATCTAAAGAAGTAGATATGGTTGTGGGCATGAATTTCTATTGGGATCAAGGTTATGTTGGTGGCGAAGAAATTATCCCAGGCCACTTAATTATTGATAGTTCTTATATCTCTAAAAAGAATAAAGGGGAATACGACAAACGTGGTCGTGTGAACTTTGCTATAAAATATACTCCTAAAAAAGTTGAAGGGCTTTCTATTGGATTAGCTGGTAACTTTATGTACCAAGAACAAGCTGAAGCTTCTTTCTGGTTAAACGATACCGTTGGGCACTTTAAAGCTTTCCCTGGTACCCTTATCAACTTTAAAAACACTATGTTTTACATAGACCCAACTATTACCTATATCAATAAAGCTAATGATAAGCATAGCTTAAAATCTCGTTATTTCTATAGCGATAATAAGAGCGACCGTGGACAGAATGCTGCTTCGCACAATATTTTCGGTGAGTACCAATACCAACGTCACTTTAAAAAATTAGACTTTAACTTAATTACAGGGTTAATGGCTACCTATACACATGCTGTGTCTGAAGTATTTATTGGCACACCTGATAGTTCTAATACTAGTAAGCAATTAAATGCAGCTCTTTTCACTCAAATAGAAAAGAAATTCTTCAAAAAATTAACTGTTCTTGCTGGTGCACGCTTCGAATATTTTGAAGTGAATGGAGAATCTACAGGTAAACCTGTATTCCGCGCAGGTACTAACTATGAAATTACTCGTGGTACTTACTTACGTGCTTCATTTGGTCAAGGTTTTCGTTACCCAACCATCGGAGAAAGATATATTCAAACCTCTGTTGGTGGTTTCGGTTTCTATCCTAATCCTGATCTTAAACCTGAGTCGTCTTACAATGTTGAATTAGGATTTAAACAAATGTTCCGTATTAGAAACTTCGTTGGTTTTATTGATCTTGTTGGTTTCTATCAACGTTATAAAAACTTCGTAGAATTTTACGCTGGTAAATGGGGTTATAACTTCTCTCCTACCCCTTCAACTATGCAAGGAGCAGGTTTCCAATTCGTAAATACAGGTCGTGCTCATGTGCCAGGTGCTGAAGTTACCCTTGCAGGTATGGGTAAAATCGGAAAACACGTTGAATTACAATTACTAGCTGGTTATACTTATACCAAACCTATGTCGTTAGACCCAGACCAAGTTGTTGGTCAATACCACACAGGTAACCCATTTAGTAACGATAGCGTTTATGTTACATTCTTAAATAGCTCATCGTTAGTACATGGAAATACCAATAATTCAACAGCTCCAGATAGCTCTGTACGTTTATTGAAATATCGTATTGAGCACATGGCAAAATTCGACCTTCAAGTTAACTTATCAAACTTTGGTGGTGCCAAACTTAGCAAGTTCGAATTTGGGGTTGGGGCTTCAGTTAAATTCTATAGTGGCATGAGAAATATCGACTATTTCTTCTTTAACTTTGATGCTCCAAGTGGATTAGGAACTGGTATTAACCACTATTATTCTAATCACAATCAAAACTCCGTTGTATTCGATGCTCGTATCAGCGTTGCTTATAAAAATAGAATTCGCTTAGCATATTTAATGAATAACGTTTTAAACGCTATTTATACATTAAGACCTATGAATGCTGAAGCGCCAAGATCAAGTCAATTACAATTAACTTTTAAAATTTAATAATCGGTTCACAATAACAAGAAATATATGAAAGCAAAACTTTTACTTTTATCAAGTCTTTTAACTTCTAGCCTAGTAATTGCACAAACGCCAATTACTAATGGTAACTTAGAAAGTTGGAAAGATACAAGCTTTACTAATGGTGCGGTTCCAATCTCTTATTCAGAGCCAACAGGCGGAATGCTTAAATCTTTAAACAAGATTACTGAATTCCCTGGCCCACCTCCTGTAAATTGTTTCAAAGAAACTTCAAATGTACATGGTGGCAACTTCGCTGCAAGAGTTGTATCTGGTTCAGTTGACTTCTTAAGTTCACCTATCTTCATTCCAGGTGCATTAGGTACTATCACTCCATTCTTCAACTCTACTACATTTGGTGCTACTATCGGTGTTCCTTTCACTGAAAAACCTTCTAAATTCGTAGGGTGGTTTAAGTACACTTCAGTACAAGGCGACTCAGCAGAGTTCAGCGCTGCTACTACTCGTAACGTAGGTGGTGTTCGCGAAACTTTAACTTTAGCTAAACAAATTATTAAATTTAGCGAATCTAACTGGACTTACTTCGAAGCTGATTTCGTAGAACTTAATGCTGGTAACCCAGATACTATCATCATTCTTTGCGTTTCTAGTGCTGGTTACGACTTCATTAACCTTACTAACTGTAAAGGTAAAGTTGGTAGTACTTTATTTATTGATGATATCGCTTTCATCTACGAAAATGGTTTAAAAGAAGATTTAATGTCTTCTACTGAAGTAAAAATCTTTCCTAACCCATCTAGCGATGTAATTAATGTAAACGTTAATGCTAACGTTAACAACGGTCAAGTTCGTTTTATCGATGCTTCTGGTCGTATCGCTTATATGCATGCATTTAACGGTAATAACCAAGCTATCTCTGTTTCTCAATTAGCTAGCGGATTATACAGCATCGTTATCGTGGAAGGTAACAATATCATTGGACGTCAAAGCTTCATTAAACAATAAGCTAAGCCATTTTAATTTATATAAAGCGAGAGTTTTACTCTCGCTTTTTTTATACCCCTTACGCAAAAAAAAAGACGAGATTGCTCTCGTCCTTAGGTTTATATTTAGTAGTATTTTATATCTAAATAAACTTGATTTTACCTGCAGCAAAACTACACATTCTCAATAAAAGTAGTCCATGTTTAAAACGACTAATATTAGTATCTCCATAGGTTCTTTCTCTATATCGAACAGGCAAATCTAATATCTTTAAGTTTAACTTATAGGCTCCAAATAACAAATCGTAATCGCCAAATGGATCAAACTCTCCAAAGAACTTACGATTCTTAATTAAACGCTCATAATCGCGTCTAAACATCACTTTAGTTCCACATAAGGTATCTTTTATTGGTTGTTCTAATAACCATGAAAAAAGCATACTAAAAAACTTATTTCCTAACATATTTAAGAAACGCATTGCTTTTTTCTCCATAGGATATACTAAGCGGGTTCCATTAATAAACTCGGCCTTTCCTGATGCTATGGCATTATAGAACTTAGGTAAATCCTCTGGTGGAACAGTTAAATCGGCATCTAATATCATTAAAATATCGCCAGTAGCTATGCTATAACCTTTACGCACCGCATCACCCTTGCCTTTTCCATCCTGACGTGCAATTTTAATATCGTGGGTATCTTTATATTTAGCCTGAATCTCCTGAATTTTCTCCCAAGTATCATCTGTACTATTCCCCTCAACAAAAATGATTTCAATATGTTTTCCAAACTTAGGTAAACGCAATATAGCATTCTCAATATTTCCACTCTCGTTACGTGCCGGGATTACAACAGTTGTACTATATTTTTCAGAAACATCCTGATTCACATCTTGTACTAACCGAGCGTTTTGATAGCTGTTTATACAAAGATTATTAAACAAAGGTAATTTGGCTATATACTTATTTACTAACCAGCTTAATACAGGTATATTGAAAGGTATAAGTAAACGGCGAGTACTTCTAAATACTTCCCAACCAGCTAACTCAAGTATATTCTCCATATCCTGAGCTGATAACCAACTTTGTTGTGGGGTTTTCTGCTTAATACCAATAAACTCCGCAAATTTCAAAATTGGCTCCCATAAATGGTTATAATAGGTAATGATAACACGTGTTTGAGAGTGAGAAACCTTTTTTATTTCTTCAAAAACTTGTTGTACATCATCAAAAAATCCAATAGAATTTGAAACAATAATTACATCAAATTTTTCATTTAATGTAATATTATGTCCATCCATCACATGAAACTCTATATCTGAATGTAATTTACGAGCTTCATCTATCATAGCAGAACTAAAATCTATACCAACCTTACGGCGACCATTTAATTTAGACAAGGCATCGCCATTGGCACAGCCTACTTCTAGTACGCTATCTTCTTCGTGTATATAGAAATTACAATATTTCTCTATATCGCCCCAGTAATAATTTCTTGAGCCTCTATATTTATGCAATTTAGAAGCTATGCGATCAAAATACTGTATTCTCTCTTTATGTAATTCTTCGTTCTTCAATTTTCTAAAAAATTAATTATTGTTCAATAATTCTTGTTGCGAAGTTGCCAAACGCATGCGATCTATATAGTCGTAATTAAGCTTTACAACTTGGGTAATTTCATCGCTTCCTTCTGTATGTATCAACTCGAAACACCCTGGATATTTTTGCTCTATTGGAGCTAAACAGTTATGAATTGTATTAATGAATTGTCCAGGTATTTTTCGCTTAATATCTAAACGTAATTGGGCTAAAATAAAGTATTCTACTTTAACCTTTTCTATGGTATTTAAATTCTTACGATACGGAGCATTTCTAAACCACTCTACATACTGATCAGCATCTGTAAAATTACCACCCGTTAAAGTATCTTTGGGTACGCGGTAAATTGGGTAAAATTCTCGTCCTCCACTGTAAATGTACGACATAGGTTCTTTTCGGCTAGCAATTACCACATCATCTGGTAAATTCTGCGCACACCACTCGCTAGCTTTTAAGAAATTAATCCAATCTTGCGTATAACCTTTGTATTTATCTCCTTTTAAATTATCAATGGCAATTGGAATATTGGTTGCTACTCGTTTTACACTGCTTATTGTACTTGAACCCACGAATATAAAGGCCAATATAAGTACAAAAACTTGTAAGAAATTTATAGACTTTTTTGAAGTAACTTCTTGGAAGAAATACCATAATCCCATCCCTATCAATGGAACATAAATGGTAATTAAACGATGTTGCGACCAAGCTACTTGAAGTGATATAAATGTGGCTGCTAATAATATTAATGCAAACCCTAATACCATTTGCATCATCTTTTGTTTTCTAATAATAGCAATTATAAAGGCAGCAATTAATATACCAAAAAACAAGGTTGCTTCGAACCCATGCTCATCAAACTTTATCGATTTATACGGCTCCGTAAACCCTAATGTTTCGAAAAAACGAACGGTATACGATTTGCAATTCAGCAAGAATCGTTCTACCATACCATTAAAATCTTCGGTCCCTTTAGATGGATCGTAATTATCTTTTTGAAATATTTTAGATCCTTGAGTTGAATACTGATTTAAATTAGGCCACAGAGCATTGAATATAGCTGTTCTTAATGCAAAGAAACCCGCAAATGATCCTACGTAATACAAAGTATCTTTCCAGTTTTTACGAAGTAGAAATAAGAATACAATTAAAATAGGAATTACAGCACCTACGTTTCGTGCCATAATAATTATAATAGACAAAAATGCAAGTATAATGGCCGATTTAATGTGTTTTTGCCGATCATACTCTATTTCTTCTTCTATATCTAATTGCTTAGAATAAGCCCAGAACAATAGTGCATACAACAATAGATAAAATGCTTCTGTATAAGTATAAGAGGCATATTCAAGCATCATCCAGTTTGTTACCAACAATAAAATTCCAAATACCAATGCACTTGGTTTTATTTTATTCTTCAATGCTTCGAAGAAAACAGGTACTGAGGCTACAAAGAATATAACAGAAAACAGTTTAAGTGGAAGTATTTTCAGCCCAATAATTTTGGTCATTAATGCCAAAAACATCACATATAATGGTGCACTTTCGGTGTATGGGTTATTGATAGGGTCCATACCCATTTTATACCCAGAAACTAAATATAAAGCATCATCGTTACCTATTGATATTTTTCCTTGAAACGATGCAAAGGCTAATATTGCAGCTAGTATAGTTAAGCCCCATTTAAATTTATTGAAGCGTTTTAGAATAAATGCATCTATTCTATCGAACAAACTTGAGCTTACTTCTTCTTCCCTATTTTTCACTGTAGCTGCCTTAGCAGCATGCGTTGCCTTTTTAGCCATATCTTAGTTAGTTTTTGGAAATAAATAAATTTAAAAACTCAATGCCTTTCAAAGATAAATAATGTTCTTCTTTTAAAGGCTCGCAAGTGTTGTTTTTAATTACCTGTGGGATTAATTGATGCTCTTTATGAAAAGCTAACATCTTCTCAGCTGATGCACCAGCTTTTTCCATTCCCTCTGGACAAAATTCCGATATTATATTCAATTTTTCACAACGCTGTATGGTATTACTCATACCTTGGAACGCCGCATATTCATAACCTTGTATGTCTATTTTTATAAAACTTGGGTTCTCATTTTCTGGAATGAAATTATCTATAGCTATACTTTTAATTTCATCTACACTTTCAGCATCGTCTGTAGGATACGTTCTATGATCCACATTAAGCATTTTACTTCTGTAAATCTTAATAACCCCATCTTCGTTACTAACAGCTGCTTGAACTGGAATTACTTGATTTAAACCTTTCGTATTTTGTAATAGACGCTTAAAATTTAACTCGTCGGGTTCAAATGCATATACTTTACCATTAGGGCCAACTATCTTTGCGAAATACTTCGTATAAAAACCAATATTTGCCCCTATATCTATTACTATATCTCCAGATTTTACATGCTTTGAAATTAATTCTAATTCATATTTATCTTGTCTATTTTTAAAAATAGGATAAATAATATTGTAAATGGGATAGGCATGTTTATATAGAAAATTTCCTATTTGTATAGATAATTGCATATTAGTTAAAAGTAAAAAATTTATACCCTAAGAAATTCCAAATCATCGATACAAAAACTGCTAAAAATTTGGCTAACCAGAAATTCATTTGCCTCTTATCGTTCAGGTAATAAATGGTTAGGTTATTTACTATTAGTCCGCCCGTACTTACTACCATAAAGGTTAAATACTGACTCGCCATATCCGGATCTGTATTCTCAAAAGTCCAATTTCTATTAAAAAAATAATTGCTACTTGCTGCTAAAATAAATGCTACGCTATTTGCAATATATTTATGAACTTTAATGATTTCCTTTAGAAAATAGGTAAATCCAAAATCTATAATAAATCCGCTGAGTCCGACTACCCCGAACTTAAATAATTGCCATATAGGAATTCCGAAAATCATAGGTCATTAAAGGATGACAAAATTAAGAGAATTATGCAGCCTACCAAACATTAACCCATTAGCAAACCTAGCAAACTATAGCTTGGCATTCATCTTTATATTTTGGTGGGGCTAGTACAATCTATTATTGTTAATCTTGGTGTATTCACGACTTCGTTCAAACACGTTATTAATCTATAGGAGTAAATTCTTTCATTTATTCGTTGTTATGTATTGAATAAATAAGAATCAAATTAATGAGGTCTTTTTTGTAATCATTATTTTAACCACAGCGGCGCAAATTCAATTAAAAACTAAATGATGGCAATTTTATCTTAAGTTTAATTAATTTCTGTTTGAGAGATTCTGTATTTTGATAGTTCGAAAATAAGGAACTTTGGGGCATCACAGCGTTCTAAAAAAACACAATTACCTCCACTCCACCAAGTAATTTATTTACTTTGTAAAAAATTTAGTGATGGGATTATTCTATTTCAATATTGTTTTAACCATAGCTATTGTGGCTATATTCTGGTTTATTAGAGTTGTACAATTACCCCTTCTATCGCAGCTTCCAGCTGAAATTATTAAATCAACTGCAGAAAAGAGAAAATTGAATCTTGCAACCATTTTATTCCCATTAATGGCTTTTGAATTTGTTACTACAAGCTTCCTATTCTTTCTGGCAACTCGCACCGAAGCATACTTTTACTTCGCAGCAGCAATGGGAGTACAATTAATAGGATTATTGTTATTCTTTTTACTTCGACAAAAATCGAGCAAAGAATACGACAACAATCCGAGCGAAATTTCCTATAAAAAACTTCGCACTAATCACCTTATAATTACTTTAGTTTGGAGTTTTAGATTATTACTAATAATCTTATCTATTTTAGCGGGAATTTAAAATGCTAAGCTAGCCATTTCGCTGGCTAATTTCTTAGCTTCACGTGCAGCTGCTTCAGCAAAATCTGGGCCATGAGAAGCGTAAATAATAGATCTACTTGCATTAATTAGCAAACCTATTTCGTCTGTTTTACCATATTTTACCACATCGGCTAAACTACCACCTTGTGCACCAACACCTGGAACAAGTAAGAAAGATTTAGGAGCAACGGCTCTTATTTTGGTTAGAAAATCTGCCTTCGTTGCACCCACCACATACATTAAGTTTTCACCATGTTGCCATTTCGCAGATGTTTCGATTATTTTCAAGTATAACTCTTGATTAATTGTATGCAAAAACTGGAAGTCAGACGCCCCAGAATTACTCGTTAAGGCTAACAAAATAGTGGTTTTATCCGTATACTTTAAGAATGGACTTACGCTATCTTCACCCATATATGGAGCTACGGTAACTGCATCTGCATTTAACGAGTGAAAGAAAGCACGAGCATACATATCGCTAGTATTTCCAATATCTCCACGTTTAGCATCTGCAATTACGAAGTGACTATCGCCAATATAGGCAATAGTCCGCTCCATAATATTCCATCCACGAGCGCCTAAACACTCGTAAAATGCAGTATTTATTTTATACGACACACAAAAATCTCTAGTAGCATCAATAATACGCTTGTTAAATTCAAATACAGGTTCATCAAATTCTTTTACCGATTCTGGTAATTTGCTTTCGTCTGTATCTAAACCTACACATAAAAAACTCTTTTTTGCAAAGATTTCGCGTATTAATTGCTCTCGTGTCATAATCTTTAAATTGTAGTTCCTTCTTTTAATTTTTCGGCGTTTTCAGCGTTTTGAAGTTCTTTGATAAAATCATCAATTTCTCCATTCATCACTGCATCTAAATTGTAACTACTATAGTTGATACGGTGGTCGGTAACACGACCTTGAGGATAGTTATAAGTTCTAATCTTAGCACTTCTATCGCCCGTACTAACCATAGTTTTACGTTTCTTAGAAATTTCTTCTTGGCGTTTATTAAACTCAATATCGTACAATTTGGTGCGTAACATTTGCATCGCCTTTTCGCGGTTACCAAGCTGTGTACGTTCAGTTTGACAAACCACTACAATTCCTGACGGTGCATGCGTTAATTGCACCTTAGTTTCAACCTTGTTTACGTTCTGACCACCAGCACCACCGCTTCGCGATGTTTCCATCTTTACATCAGATTCTTTCAAATTTATATCCCATTCTTCAGCTTCAGGTAATACGGCTACACTGGCAGCGGATGTATGTACACGACCTTGAGATTCAGTTTCAGGCACTCGTTGAACACGATGTACACCCGATTCATATTTCAATGTTCCATATACATCATTACCTTCTACTTCGAAAATAACCTCTTTATATCCACCAGTAGTACCTTCGTTGGTAGAAACTACATTTATTTTCCATCCTTTACGCTCGCAATAACGAGTGTACATACGGAATAAATCTCCGGTAAAGATAGAAGCTTCGTCACCACCTGTTCCTGCACGTAATTCCACCACCGCATTCTTAGAATCTTCTGGATCTTTAGGAATCATCATGATGCGAATTTCTTCCTCTAATTTTTCTTTTAAAGGTTCATTTACTGCCAATTCTTCTTTGGCTAAGTCTATTAAATCAGGATCTTTTTCTGTGCGTAATAGGTCCTTAGCACCTTCAATATTTTCAATGCATCTTTTGTACTGATTGTAAGCTTCCACAATTGGCTCTAGATCTTTATACTCCTTATTTAGGCGCATAAATTTCTTGTTATCTGCAATATTTGCAGGGTCTGTTAATTGCTTACCTATTTCTTCAAATTTTTCTTTTACAAATTCCAGTTTGTCCAGCATACTCTTTTATTTCATTAAATCATTAGGCATATTGAAATCTACCTAATTCTGATTCTATGATTAATTCATTTTGTTCAGCAGTTTCTACATATCCAATAATACGAGCTTCTATACCCATACTTTTAGATAATGCTATCATTTTTTCTGCTGCTTCTTTATTGGTATAAATCTCTAAACGATGTCCCATATTAAATACTTTGTACATCTCTTTAGCATCTGTACCACTTTGTTCTTTTATCATTTTAAAAAGAGGCGGAATTGGGAATAAATTATTCTTAACCACTCTTCTATTTTGTACAAATTTCATCACTTTGGTTTGAGCTCCACCTGTACAGTGTATCATTCCATTAATTTCGGAACGGTGATTTTCTAAAATCTTTTTAATTAAGGGAAGGTATGTACGGGTTGGAGAAAGCACTAATTTACCAGCAGGGATTCCAGTTTCAGGCTCTATATCGGTAACTTTTAAACCACCCGAATAAGCTAAGTCTTTCGGCATATTAAAGCTATCGTAGCTCTCTGGATATTTGCTAGCGTATTCATTGCTAAATACATCGTGACGTGCCGATGTTAAACCGTTTGAGCCCATACCACCATTGTATTCTTTTTCCCAAGCTGCTTGTCCATACGAAGCAAATGCAACTATTACATCTCCGCCTTGGATATTTATATCCATTACATCTTTTTTAGGGATACGAGCAAAAGCTGTATAACCTACATCGAGCGTACGAACTATATCACCCACATCAGCAGTTTCACCACCTGAAAGATGAAGCGTAACACCGTGTTTAGCCATTTCATCTATAAGTTCACTAGCTGCGGCAATAAGATACGAAAGAGCCTCTCCGTTGATATAATTTTTATTTCGTCCTATAGTGCTTGATAGTATGATATTATCAACTATTCCCACACATGCCATATCGTCAAGATTCATCACGATAGAGTCTTGAACTACTCCTTTCCAAACAGAATTATCTCCTGTTTCTTTCCAATACACGTATGCTAAAGACGTTTTAGTCCCTGCGGTATCGGCATGCATAATATTTACATAGTCTGGATCATTCCCTACTAAATCTGGCATAATTTTACAGAAGGCATTGGGGAAAAGACCTTTATCAAGATTTTTAATAGCGTGATGTACATCTGTTTTATCAGCAGATACACCACGTTTTTCGTATTTAGATGCTTCTTGACTCATCACTTTCATTTAGTTTTCGACTGCAAAGGAACAAAAAAGAACAGAGCATTCCCAATGATTGAGAATGCTCTGCAAATATATTTTTAAAAAAACTATTCTTCGTCTTTATCTTCAGCTGGCTTTGGTGGTGCAGGTGGCACGAAACTATCGTCAACCTTACGTAACTCCACACGACGGTTTAATTTGTGAGCAAGCTCTATGTCGTCTTTATCTGTTAAACCATTAATAAATTCTTCAGTAAGAACAGTACCTTTTTTGAAGTTACCAATATCTTCCATTAATGTGCGTGGTACTGATTCACCTTTACCTATAGCTTTAAGACGTTTAGGGTCTATACCTTTAGAGATTAGGTTTTTAAATACATAGTTAGCACGATCTTCAGATAATTTCTGGTTAGCTGCCTCTGAACCACGGTTGTCGGTATGTGCAATTAACTCAGCAGTCATAGTTGGGTTATCGTGTAAAATCTTGAAGATTTTATCTACTGTATCTTGATATTCTTCATAGTATTCAGCTCTAGCAAATACGAATAAGATATCGAAAGATAATGGAACATCCGCATTTTTAATAGCTAACTCAAGATACAATACAGTATCCTTACAAGTGGTAAGGGGATCAATTTCTTTAGTAGAAATATTACCATTATTACCGAAGTATTTGTCTTTACGAGCAACGATATCATAAGATTCGTTGAAATTACCTTGAGCTAAAGTTGCTTTACCAGAAGCATCGGTAGTAAATTCTTTAGTTTCACCAGCTGAGTTTTTGTAGGTAATAACTGCACCAGCAACTGGTTGTTTAGTATCTACATCGATAACAGTAGTTACTAAAGAGATATTACTTTTAGCGATTTCGAAAGTATAGATATCGTCTTTACCACGACCACCAGCACGGTTAGAAGTAAGTAAACCTTTTTCATTTACCCCATCGAACACGATACCGAAGTCATCACCTTCAGAGTTGATTGGGTAACGCATATTTTCAACGTTATTCCATTTACCCGGCTCAACTAAGTTAGCTTTATAGATATCTAAACCACCCATACCAGACAGACGGTCACTTGAGAAGTATAAGCGATCATCAGAACGTAGGTAAGGATACATTTCATTGTCAGGAGTATTAATTTCTGGACCAAGGTTAACTGGGTTTGTGAAAGTACGAGCACGGCGATCGTATTTAGCAACCCAAAGGTCCATAGCTCCTTGGCCACCTGGCATATTAGATGAGAATACTAAATAGTTACCATCTGCAGAAATTGTAGGGTGACAAGTAGCGAATGAGTCGTCAGCAAGAGGAATTAAAGTTGGTTCAGCCCAACCTTTACCTTGTTTTTTAGCTTCATAAATCTGACAACCTACTTTAGCTTTTTTCTCAGCTCCACAACGAGTGAAATAGATTGTATTAAAACGTTTGTTTATAGCAGAAGCACCTTCACTACTTTTTGTATTAATTGGGTCTCCAAGTGGAGTTGGTTTTCCCCATTTTTTCCTTTTAAGATCGTAGTTAACGGTATATAAATCTTCTGGAACTTGCCCTGTAATTAAATCTTCACGTCCTAAACTTTCTTCACGTTTACTAGTAAAGATAACTTGGTCACCTTTTTTACTAGCATAAATAGGAGAGAAGTCGTTTTCCTTAGTATTTAATGCTTTTAAATTCTCAACTGTATAACAAGTTGGATTATTTTTCCATTTAATAGCTAATTCAATAGATTCCAATCCAGCTTTAGCTTCAGCATTTTCTGGATTTTCTTTTAAGAATTCTTCGAAGTCTAATTTTGCATCTTCATAATTACCTTGTTCTTTTTTAGAAAGAGCGCGGTACATATGCAACTCAGCTCCAGAATAACCTCCTTTATCAGCCTTATCGTAGTATGAAATAGCTTTTTTATGGTCTTCCATAAAGCTATAACATTTACCAATCATAAAATTCATACAAGCTTTTTCAGACTTGTCTTTCGTTTTACTTAAGGCTTTATCATAAAATTCTATTGCACGGTAATAAAAACCTTGTTTAAATTGCTTATCAGCTTCAGCGGTTAGTTTAGAATCACACTGAGCAGAGGCTCCAAACGCGGTTCCTGCAAAAACAACCAGGGCTAAGGCATTGTTTTTCAATGATATCATAGTTTTGGAATAATCAAAATTAAATACACGTTCAGCGAAGTTAATAATAATTAACATTATTAAAAAAAAAATCCGAAAAAAAATGAACTATTCTTTTTCAGGCCCCTTTTCGTCGCTTTCAATTTTCTTTATTGTCTCGTCTATTTCTTTGGTGAACGATCTCCGATTTTCGTAAATTTCGCGTTCTACATCTCGAACGCTCCCCATCATTTCTCCTTTTAGCGACTCTGATGCATCTTTAATTTGACGCATTCCTTTGCCTAAAGTACGTGCAAACTCTGGTAATCTTTTACTTCCGAAAAAGATGAGAATAAACAGTAAAATCACCATGAATTCTCCGCCACCTATATTTAGAAAAAATGGAATCATTTGATATGTATTAAGTAAAAAAAAAGGCCCCGACTTAGCGGGACCTCAAATGTACAAGTTGTATTTTAAAAACTCAACTTAATTATTGCTTTTCTTTTTTAACAAATCTGATGCAATTGGGGCTGCCAAACATACAGATGTATATGTACCAACAGCAATACCTATTAATAAGGCAAAACTCATACTCTTAATAGCTGGTCCACCAAATAAGAATATAACTATCAATACGACTAAAGTAGTAAATGAGGTATTGATGGTACGAGATAATGTAGTATTTAAAGCTTTGTTTACAATTTCAGGGAAAGTACCATTCGTACGCACTGTTAAGAACTCACGTACACGGTCAAATACAACCACGGTATCGTTAATTGAGTAACCAATTACGGTCAATACAGCTGCAATAATTGCTTGATCAACTTCTAGTGCAAAAGGAAGTATACCATTAAATAATGAGAACACACCTAATACTACAATTACGTTATGAATTAAGCCAACTACTGCACCTAAACCAAAGCTTGGCCCTTTGAATCGAACCATGATATAAATAAACATGATTATAAGGGAAGCTAATACAGCAAAGAACGACTGATCACGAGTATCACCAGCTATGCTAGGTCCTACTTTTTCTGCTCCCGTTAATCCAATACCATTAGCCTCATTTTTGAATACTTCAAAAGATGGAGCATCATTAAAGAATGGCTTAACTGAATTATATAAACGCTCTTTTAATTCTTCTTCTTTAGCAGGATCTGTGTTCTCATTCAAATATTTAGAAATGATTTTAACACGATCATTGCCACCAAATAATTTAACTTGAGGTTCGTTTCCTTCAAATTCCACAGCAACTGCTTCTGCAATTTTTTGAGCATCGAAGTTCGTATTATCAAATGCTACAGTGTAAGTACGGCCACCTTGTAAATCTACACCGTAATTGAAACCACGGAATATAATTGAACCTACACAGATAGCAACAATAACACTAGAAATAACATAGAATTTCTTTCTGTTACCTAAAAAATCAAAATTGATATTCGTAAATGCATCTTTCGTAAATCCAGTCCAGAATTGGATATCTTGTTTCTTGTCTAATAAGAATTCAAAAATCAAACGAGTTACGAAGATAGCTGATAACAATGAAGTTATGATACCAAAGAATAATGTAACTGCAAAACCTTTAACCGGACCAGCACCAAATACCATTAAGATGATAGCGGTTAAAATAGTAGTTACGTTACCGTCGATAATAGAGCTATATGCTCCTTTATAACCATCAGCTATAGCTGCACGTAACCCTTTACCATTACGTAATTCTTCACGAATACGCTCAAAAATAAGTACGTTCGCATCAACCGCCATACCAAAGGTTAATACGATACCTGCCATACCAGGTAGGGTTAATGTAGACTTAAATGACGCCAAAGTTCCTAATAAGAACAATACGTTAGTTAATAAGGCAATATCAGCAACGATACCCGCCTTATTATAGTATACAGCCATAAAGGTTAATACTAAAATTAAAGCGATACCCATTGACAATAAGCCTGAATTAATAGCTTGTTGTCCTAAAGATGGACCAACTACAGCTTCCTCAATAATATCAGTTGGAGCAGGTAATTTACCAGCTTTTAATACTGTTGCAAGTGTTTTAGCATCTTCGAATGAAAAGTTACCAGTGATAGATGAAGATCCATTAGGAATTTTTTGGTTGATAGTTGGTGCACTATAAACTTTACCATCTAATACGATAGCTACAGCTTCTTGTGGAGTTTTTGAAGCTTTCTCCTCTGTAATACGTGCCCATTTCTCAGCTCCTTCTTTGTTCATTCTCATGGTAACCATGAAACCTGAACCTGTAGGATTCTTCTCAAATGAAGCGTCAGTTACAACTTCTCCATCCATTAAAGATTTACCCTTACGAGTTTCTTTAATAGTATACATTAATAAGATTGAACCACCAGCCCCAGTCTCCACTTTCGGAGCATACATGATTTTTAAATCACTCGGGAACATTGAGCGAATACGCTTATCTCTAAAATAACCATTGAACTCTGCAGTATCTTTGGTTGAGATATATCCTAAAATTGGACCTGGAACATATTCTCTTTGATTCGTTTCCGGATTTGTCCAAGAATTAAATGCAAATAAACTTAATAATGGATTCGTCTTTTTGAAATCTTCTAATTCTTTAGCCATTTGAGCAGCAGAATCTAAACTAGCCATCGATAATTCTGGCTTCTCAATATCTGCTTTAGTTGAATCAAGATCTTCGGTTTCTGATGAACTTGAAGACTTTTTAATACGAGCTAATTCTGTATCTGCTTTTACAAACTCGTCTACTAAAGTAGTAAAGTTATAAGTCTCATAGAACTCTAACTTTGCTGTTGAACCTAATAAATCACGTACACGCTCAGGATCTGTAACTCCTGGTAATTCTACCAAAATACGATCCTTACCTTGTAAACGTTGAATATTTGGTTGGGTAACACCGAATTGGTCGATACGAGAATTTAATACCTCGAATGAACGCTCGATAGACTCCTCAGATTCTTTCTTTAATATAGCAATAACTTCTTCGTTTGAAGTCTTAGTGGTAATACTAGTTTGATCTTTATGACCAAAATATTTTGGAGATGCTAATACCACATTCGGGTCTAACTTCTTAATTTCAGCATAAAATAAATCTATAAAGTTACCTCCATTATCTTGCTGCGCCTTGCGAGCATTCTCTAGAGCTAAATTAAAGTTCGCATCATCCGTATTATTGGCAAGTGCTTTTAATAACTTCGGTACTGATACCTCTAAAGTTACGTTCATACCACCTTTAAGGTCTAAACCTAAATTAAGTTGCTGACGTTTTGAGTCATTGTACGTAAAATAGGTGTAGTCTCCGAAAACTTTTTGGTCTCCGATAGAATCTAAGTATGCGCGTTCTTTCGCGGCATCCCCGTTAGCGTGGGCCTTGGCGTCATTTTCTACCTTGCGGGTTACGAAGGTATGTGACAGTGACCATATACTGGCCAATGCCATCAAAACTACCAGGAATTGAATAAATCCCTTATTCTGCATAGTCTTTTAGTGAATTTTTAATATATTGTTCCTAAAATTAAGGGGGCAAATATATCTTTTTGTTTTTTATTTCCCAACTTTGTTCAACATGAATTACTGTATCGTGAAAAAATATTTACTTGTTACATTATTTTACGCTCTTTACTACTCTATTGCGCCTTTTCTAAATACTCTCTACGCGCAAGGGTTTTATCAATTCTCGCCCGCCGACTCTATCCCAGTTTCCCAAAACTCATCCACCCTACCTTTCCCTTGGGCTGGAGGCGTAAACTTTTCTCAGGTTTATAATTTAGATTTGAACTACGACGGTATCCTCGATATAGTCATTTTCGACCGCTCTGGTAACAAAATTCTTCCTTTCCTTCAAACGCAATCTCCACCTAACTCCCAATTTGTTTATGCCCCCCAATTTAAAACCGCCTTCCCTGATAATCTGCGCGATTGGATCATCCTCAAAGACTATAATCAAGACGGCAAAATCGATATCTTCGCTTATTCTAGCGGTGGATGCTCCGTTTACCAAAATGTTGGCTCCGCAGGTACTGGACTTCAATTTCAACTCAAAAAATTCTTACTTAATAGCTTTACTGGACTTATTACGCAATCTATCTTTATCACTTCCGACGATATACCCGGAATTGCCGACATCGACGGAGATGGCGACTTAGATATCCTTACCTTTAATAACCTTGGTCTCTGCGTGCAATACCACCGAAATACTAGCCAAGAACTCTACGGACACTCCGATAGTCTCACTTTTGTTCTTCAATCCGACAATTGGGGCAATTTTTCCGAAGGGATCTCTAATAACACTATTACCTTAAACGATAGCTGCGACTTTAAAGCTGCCAATGCCGACGGTGCTTCTACTTTCTTTCTGTACGACCTAAACAACGACGGTAAAATGGATTGTGTTTTAGGAGACCAAAATTACAATAACCTCATTTTGCTAAAAAATAATGGTACCCCAACCTGGGCCAATATAACACAGGTCGATTATGCTTTCCCTTCCAATAACCTAGCAACCTCTCCCGTTAATTTAACCATATTCCCTGCCGCATTCTATACCGATGTTGATAATGATGGAATTGGAGATTTAGTTGTGTGTCCACAAGGTTATAATAGATCTGAAAATAAAAACAGTGTAATTGTCTACAAAAACATTGGAAGTAATGCTGTGCCTAATTTTCAGTATCAAGAAAATAATTTCTTACAAAAATATATGCTAGATTTTGGAGAAGGGGCTTACCCAGCATTTTTAGACTATAATAATGATGGATTAATGGATTTAGTTGTTGGGAATTATGGATATTTCTTATCTCTACAAAATTATAGTTCGCAATTGGCACTTTACGAAAATATAGGTACAGTTAACCAACCTAAATTCCATTTAGTAACAGATAATTTCGCTAATATCTCTGCCACTGGAATACAAGGTGTTCGACCAACTTTTGGAGATTTAGATGGAGATGGAGATATGGATATGGTAATTGGAGAAAAAAATGGTCGAATTCATTACTATAAAAATATTGCAGCTAGTGGTGCCAATGCGCAATTTGTCTTAGAATCGCCAAATTTCATGAATATCCAAACTCAACAATTCTCTACTCCATTTTTATTCGACATGAATGAAGATGGGAAATTGGATTTATTAATTGGAAATATTAGAGGCTGGGTAGATTATTACGAGAATAAAGGTACTGCACAAAACCCAAGCTTTACAAGTACTCCATCTATACCCAAATTAGGTGGTATCAATGTAATTGATAGCAGCATAAGTCTAAATGGCTATAGTGTTCCATGGGCTATAACGGATGGAAATGATATACACATATTTGTAGGGTCTTATAGCGGAAAAATATCGCATTACAGAAATGTACGTCACAATTTAAATGGGCAATTTGATAGAGTAACTAACGAATTAGGTGGAATAAAAAAAATCGGGATGCGCTCAGCTCCAGCCATTGCCTATTTAAATGCCGATAATAAATGGGATTTAATAATTGGAAATTATTCGGGTGGATTAAATGCATATTGGGGTACTGTTTTCAATACAAGCACAGAAAATATACAAGTTGAAACAGAACTAAAATTTTATCCTAATCCAAGTGCAAACTATAGCATTTTAGAATTACCAACTGCAATGAGTGGAGAATATGCAATTTATGACTTATTAGGACGAAAAATTCATGCAGAAAAACACCCCACTTCTGAAAAAATCTTAATAAACACAAATTATTTAAGAGAAGGTAGTTATATATTAAAATGGTCATCTATCAATAATTACCATTATTCAACCTTATTATTTATAGTAAAACACTAGTTTACCACACCCTTTGTGAATGATATTTATATTTTACTTTTGTAAAAAATAAGAGAAATGGAGAATCTTAATACCCAGGAAAAAAAGAAATCTAACAAAGGATTAATTATCGTATTAATTTTATTGCTTCTAGGTTCAATCGCTGCCAATGTATATCAATTCTTTAATACCAAAGAAGTGATTGTAGAGCGCGAAAAAATTGCTGACCAAGTAGATACTTTGGTTGCGCGTAAAGCTGAACTAGAAACAGAAGTTAATAAGATTACTGAAGAATTAAATCAATTCCAAGGTAAAAATGCTGAGTTAGACAGTTTATTGGCTGAAGCAAATGAAAAAATTGAAGCTCAAAAACGCCAAATTGCGGGCTTAATAGATTCTAAACAAGACCATCAAATTCTTCAAGCTCGTTATGATGAGCTTAGAAAATTAAAAGATGAATATTTACGTCAAATTGACCAATTATTAGCAGAAAATAAAGAGTTACGTTATCAAAACACTGAACTTTCGGTTAAAGTTGATAAATTGAATGAAAAGAATAACGAATTAGCTTCTAAAGTTGAAATTGCTTCTGCTTTAAAAATTCAAAATATCAAATTAACTCCTTATAAAGTTAAAGCAAATGGAAAACAAGTAGAAGTGGAAAAAGCTTCTAAAGCTGATAGAATTAACGTTCGCTTTAATGTAATACCTAACAAACTTTCAGCAGAAGGTGAAAAAATTGCATATCTACGTATTATGAATCCACAAGGTTATGTGGTGGCTGATATAAATCAAAGTAATCGCCATTTCATAACTCGCGATGGAAAAGAACTTCCATATAGCCGCCTAGTTAAATTTGAATACAATGGAGATGCGACTATGGCTGAAGTAAATTGGGAACAAGAAATTTTCACCAAAGGCGTATATAAATTCGAAATTTATATTGATGGTGATTATGCTGGTGGTAATGAAATTACCTTAGACTAAAATGAAATACTCCATTTCAATTCTGCTTTTACTGTGTAGCCTCTTTATGGCTTGCTCTGGATCTAGCTCTAAAAACAAGATTTCAGACGGAATTTACAGTAAAGAGGATATGGTAAATATATTAGTTGAACTTCATCTCGTTGAAGCCGCTTACAGAAGTGGTGCGGTTTCGGATAGTGCTAATAGATATACCAGATTAGTCCAAGCAACCGTATTAGAACGTTTAGGAACCGATACTTTACAATTTGATGAGAGTTATAATTACTACTCCTCAAATAGTAAAAAACTAGAAGAAATTTACGCGTTGGTTGGAGAAGAACTAACCAAAAGAAAAATTCAATCTTATTAAAACATGTTTAAAAAATCGTACCTAGTTTTAGCTGTATTTGCAATTGGATTAAGTATTGCATGCAACTCAAACTCTAAAGAGAATTGCACTAAAGAAATTACTTCTGATGAGGTTAAAGACATAAATCCCAATGGCTCTTCTGAACTAGCTTTATTGATGGAGACTATGTTTGAAAAGTCTAAAACATGGAAAGAAAATATCGAAAAAGGTGAATCTTTAGGTGAATATCCAACCGAATTCGACCGTCTTAAAACGGCAACTCCAACTCGCGAAAGTGTTAAGAATGAAACTTTCGATCCTTTTGCCGACGATTTTATTAGAAGAACCAAAGAATTAATTGAAGCTAAGCCTGAAGAGCAAAAAGCTAAATTCGATTTATTGGTCGACGGCTGTATGAATTGCCACACAACCATGTGTACAGGACCTGTAAAGAGAATTAAATTACTTCAGAAATAACAACTATTCTAAATTTTA
>Ga0079224_100002794_pt1 | contig 21532 bp, 19 predicted proteins | sample Stecom2015_FD_80414 | JGI IMG/M metagenome (GOLD analysis project Ga0079224, IMG submission 80414) | Agricultural soil microbial communities from Utah to study Nitrogen management - Steer compost 2015 | ecosystem: Environmental > Terrestrial > Soil > Agricultural land | place: USA: Utah...
CCATCACAACCGACAGAACTGACAATGAAATCCATTTCATACGCACCATCTGCTTCATTCTAACAAATGTAAAGAGAAGTCGTCAAAACAACGGACGGTAAACAATAAAAATTTGTCAGGCGTGAAAGTTGTTTAGAATTAATTTAAATTATAGTTTTGCCAGCACCGCCCACACAGGGCGGCCCGCGTGCAATTTTCGCGAGTATTGCGTATAAGTTTAAAAGAATGAAAGCAAAGACAATCAATCGTTGGTTTCACATCCACAAATGGACCAGTTTAGTATGTACGCTATTCCTGTTGATGCTGTGCATTACGGGACTGCCGTTGGTGTTCTACGAAGAGATTGATCATTTGCTTCATGAGGTGGAGGCCACGGCTCCCCGCGAAGATGCCCCCCGCGTATCGGCGGACATCATCCTCCAGGCTGCCTTGGACGAGCTTCCCGGAAAAGCCCCCAAGTATGCCTTCTGGGATGCGGACCACCACCCTGGCCAGTTGTTTCTCACGCTGGCCGACTCGGCAGAAGCACCCATTGAGGCAGACCACTACCTCACCATGAACGAATACACGGCGGAGGTACTGGAGGCTTCGCCCAACGAAATGGATTTCATGTTGCTCATGTATTATCTGCATGTGGAGATGCTGGCCGGCATCCCGGGAAAGTTGTTTCTCGGCTTCATGGGCGTTCTGTTTGTCCTGTCGATGATTTCCGGGGTGGTGCTGTACGGCCCGATTATGAAGCGGTATGACTTTGGGATGATCCGCACCGAAAAATCCAGGCGGATCCGTTGGCTGGACCTGCATAACCTGCTGGGCATCGTCACGCTGGCCTGGGCCTCGGTCGTGGGCATTTCAGGCGTCATTAATACGCTGGCGGACCCTGCATTGGAAGCCTGGCGCGACGGGCAGCTCGCCGAGATGGTGGCGGCGTACAAAGATCAACCGAAGGTTACAGGGGAGTTTGCCTCCCTTCAGGAAGCACTGGAGACCGCCCGGGAGGCTGCGCCGGAGATGGAGGTTTCGTTCGTGGCCTTTCCGGGGACACTGTATTCCAGCAAGCACCATTATGCCGTATATATGGTCGGAAATACCCCTTTGACCTCACGGATTATTAAGCCGGCGCTCATTGACGCCAAAACGGGGGAACTGACGGATATGCGCGACATGCCCTGGTACCTTAAGGCCATCTTTATCTCGCAGCCGTTCCATTTTGGCGACTATGGGGGGATACCGATGAAAATCCTTTGGGTAGTCCTTGACTTGTTAACGATTGTTGTCTTGATTTCCGGGCTGTACCTGTGGTTTGCCCGTCGCAAAGCACGCGCGGCGCAGCTGAAGCGGGTAATCCAACAAGTAGAATCGCTTACCTTATCCAGCGTGGAGGAAGATGCGGGCTAACAAACGAAATACCTGGATGAAGCTTTGGGGCATGCCCCTGCTTCTTTTTGCCATCACCATCGGCGGGTTGCTGTTTGCCATCATGGGCACGGGAGTAATCTGGCACGGCCTTTCGTGGATCACACTCTCGGTGCCGGTGTACTATATGGTAAAGCACGGCCTAGCCTTTTTCAGATAAAAAGTTTTCCGTGCGCGCCCCTGAATCCGGCTTCCGCACCATGTATGCCAATGTTACCACGAGCAGCAGCGCGGCCAGGCAGCCGAAGGCTGTGGTGAGGGAGAAACGGTGAGCGATGAAGCCCAATAGGGCCGGGCCGGCGAGCTGACCCGCGTACCCCATCGTGGTGATTGCCGGAATGCTTATCGTGGGGGATATACCCTGAATCTGTCCCCCCTCGCTGAAAAACAGCGGCACGATGTTGGCAGCCCCGATTCCCACCAGCACGAACCCAAACAGATCCAATGGGACCCACGTGCTGGTGATGGCGATCAACAACCCCGCTGCCGCGATCAGGCTTCCGCCGATGACTACCGTACGTCCGCTCAGGCGGGTTACCAAGCCATCGCCCAACAACCGCATGATCGCCATGGCAATGGAAAACGAAGCGTATGCAGCTCCGGAAAACGCAGCGTCAAAACCCTTTACATCCCGGAGAAAGACGGCACTCCAATCCAGCATCGCTCCTTCTGCCAGGAATGCCGCAAAACACATGAACCCGAGAAAGAGGATGCGCGGGTGCAGCCACTTGAAGCGTTGCTGCACCGGTTGGTTTCCGGCAGTAGCGAACCGTTCGATGGCCTTTCGTTCCACGGAACGGGTAAAAAGGCTCTTATACCGTACGGCGGTGATCAAAATCAACAGCGCGGCTATGCCAATAGCGGCATGGATGGGATTCAGTCCAAGCTTAATCAAAAAGCCGAGACCAAGGGAGCCGAATAGGCCGCCCACGCTGAAAAGGCCGTGGAGGGACGACATAATGGGGCGGCCGTACAGGTTCTGTACCTGTACACCATGGGCGTTCATGGCCACGTCAATGGAACCGATTGATGCGCCGAAAAAAAATAAGGCGATCGCCATGGGGATCACCGAAGGGATCAACAGCAGCAGGGGCAGCGTTGCGGCCATGACCCCCGCACTGATGGCCATGACGATGCGGCTGCCAACCCGGGTGGCGGCGATGCCCGCTATCGGCATCGTGACTAAGGCTCCGCCGCCCAGCAGTAGCAGGAGTAACCCCAGTTGCGCCTCGTTCAAACCCAGTCGGTCTTTGGCGTAAGGCACCATCGGAGCCCAACTGGACATTCCGAGTCCACAAACCAGAAAAATCCACTGTGTACCCCTGCGCGCGCCTGTGAGGATGTCCGGTCGTATTTCCATCCGTTGAATTTTTTGCAAAATACTGCTTTTTTCGTACACGTCGAATTTCAGTGTTGCAATTGAAGAGGGAGTTCATTAGGTTTGTTTAACGCATATGCGCCCGTCGTCTTCTCATATCGTTCTTTTTTTCCACGTTATCGTGTGGGTGGCGGTGCTTTTTTTTCCGTATTTCATCGCCGATCCGGGCACGGGCTATGCCATCGGTCCCCTGCCGGGTTCTTTTTTCACCCTGGCAGGTATCATCCACCTGATGCTGTTCTACACCAACGCATACTACCTGTTTCCCACCTTTTTCCGTCCACGGAGGCGGGGGCTGTATGTCTTGCTGTCGGTCGTGTTGGTGGGTGTCACCCTAATATTAAAGATGGCAATTCTGCAGCATCTTTATCCCGACATACCCATTACTTCGGTCACCAGCCGGATAGTTTTCGCGCCCAGTTTCGGGTTTTATGTAGCCAGCATTGTCTATCGTAATATATTGAACAACATCCGGCGGGAACGCGTGCAGAAAGAAGCGCAGGCCGAACGGTTGGCGACGGAATTGAAGTTTCTCCGCTCACAGATTAACCCGCATTTTTTGTTTAATACCCTTGCCAACCTGGTTTCGCTGGCCCGCATCAGGTCCGGCAATTTGGAGCCCGCGCTGATCCAGCTTGCCGACCTGATGCGGTACACGTTGTATGAAGCACAGGATAAGCGTGTGCCCCTGTCTAAAGAAATCACCTATCTTTACAACTACATCGGCTTGCAGAAGTTACGGTTTGGAGATGAGGTCGTCATCGACATCGACATCAATACCGGGCCCGCCGGTGCAGAGCAATATCTGATCGAGCCCATGCTGCTGATCCCCTTTGTGGAAAATGCCTTTAAGCATGGTACCGGACATCTGGAGCAACCGGAATCGGCATTCGGCTAAGGGTGGAAGCATCCGGACAGCTCACGTTCCATGTCCGCAACCGCATCGGTTCTCCCGCAGCAGGAACCAGCAAGGACCCCGATTCGGGAATTGGCCTGGCCAACGTCCGTAAGCGGCTCGACCTGCTTTATGGCGATGGTTATCGTCTGGAAATCAATGAGCACACAGGTTGGTATGAGGTGACCCTAATACTGAACGGCTCATGATGCGATGTGTGGCGATCGATGACGAAAAACTCGTGCGGGACCTGCTGGAAGACAACATCCGGAAGGTGCCGTACCTTCAGCTGGTGGACAGTTGCAGAAATGCCCTGGAAGCGATGGATCTGCTTCAGCGCGAGGCGGTCGACCTGATCTTTCTGGATATCCAGATGCCGGGAATCAGCGGCCTGCAGTTCCTGCGCACGCTGCGTCATCCGCCGTTGGTCATTTTGGTTACTGCGTATGAGCAATACGCCCTGGAGGGGTTTGAATTGGACGCCGTGGACTACCTGTTGAAACCTTACGGGTTTGACCGGTTTCTGAAGGCCTGCAACCGCGCATGGGAGCGGCATCGGTCGAAGCAGGAGGCGGCGCCGGCCGTTGCGCCGCCAGCTGACGACTTTTTCTTCGTCAATGTAGAATACATGCAGGTGAAGATCAACGTAGCCAATATCCGGTATGTCGAGGGGCTGAAGGACTACGTGAAAATCCATCTGGCATCCACCGATAAACCGGTGCTTACGCGGATGACCCTTAAGTCTATGGAGGCACGTCTGGCCGATGCGCCTTTTATCCGTACGCATAAGTCGTTTTTGGTTTCCATACCGCACATAACCGCCATTAAACGGGATACCCTCTTCCTGGGCGAACGGGAACTCCCCATTGGTGATCGCTTCCGGGAGCAGGTGGAGCGGATGATCCGGCCTCCTTTTCCATAAAAAAGTCTACACAAATTCCCGGTTTGTCGCCGCAATAACCGGGTTGGTCTACACATCCAGAATTGGATGGGCAGGCCCCATAGTTTTGCTTCTGTATCAAACGGAACAACGCTATGGAAATATTCACAATGCGCAACAGCATCATGGTCGTTTTCTTCCTGACGGGCGGTCTGTACGCTGTAGGTCAGGAGCAGGATAGCACCCTCAAAAAGGAACCGAGGATGTTGGAAGAAGTACAGGTCAGCGCCGGATCTTTCGAGGCAAGTGACAGGGCGAAGGGTGCTTCGCTCACGCCGATAGATGCCGTGACCGTCGCCGGTAGCAACAACGACCTCTCTCAGGCGTTACGTGCATTGCCCGGTGTTCAACAGATTGGCGAGCGCGAAGGTTTGTTCGTACGGGGCGGCACAGGGGAGGAGACCAAACAATTCATGGATGGCATCCTGATCAAGCATCCCAACTACCCGTCCGTGCCGGGCCTCCCCCAATATGCCCGTGTCGACCCGTTTTTGTTCAAGGGAATCCTCTTCAGCACGGGAGGATATTCCGCGCTGTACGGGCAGGCGATGAGCAGTGCCCTGATCCTGGAAAGTATTGACATTCCGGAAGCCACGGAGGCGAGCTTTAGTCTCTTTCCCGCCAACGTCGGTGCCGGGTTTCAGCGAAGGGCGGACGATGGGAACAGCGGCTACGGATTAAACCTCGCCTATAGCAACCATCGGCTGTATAACAGGGTCGTTCCACAGGAGTCCGACTATTTCGCTGGCCCCAGCTACCTACAGGGCGATGCCCATTTCCGTGTCCGGACGGGCGACCGCGGCCTGGTGAAGATTTATACGAACTGGAACGGTAGCGAGGTAGGGCTTACACGGCCCGACCTGACCCAGGAGAGCGGCCACACGTCGTACTCGGTGCGTGGCAGGAACACGTTCAACAACGCCAGCGTCATCCGGTACTTCGGCAATAACTGGAAGATGGACGTCAGTGCGGGCTACAGCTTCCTCCGCACGGCCATCCAGGACGAGGGCGCAGGCCGCTCCGATATGGATGAACATTTTGCCCAGCTGCGGGCCGTGTTTACCAAAGGATTCGCCCGCAACCAGGCGGTCCGCTTCGGCGCCGAGCACTTCTATACGCACGAGACCGGGACATGGGAGGATCGGCCGGCGGAACTCACCGACCACCTTACGGCCACTTTTGCGGAGGCGGATATCTACTTCACCTCCCGACTTGCCGCTAAAATCGGCGGAAGGGCGGAGCACTCATCGGTCCTCCAACGCTGGGCGATTGCGCCCCGCGCCAGCATGGGCTACCGCCTGGATGATGCCAGCCAGTTGAATGCAGCTTATGGGATGTTCTATCAAACACCATCCGCCATGTTTTTATACGGCGATGACGCCCTCGGGTTCTCTCGTGCCACTCATTACTTGGTCAACTTCACCCACAATGGCGGCAATCGGTTTTTCCGGGCGGAAGCGTATTACAAACAGTATCGCGGACTGGTGCGGACCTCGCCGGCGCTGGCTACCGCCGGCGAGGGAGATGCCAAGGGACTGGAACTTTTCTTTCGCGATAAACGGACCTTTACTGACCTGGATTACTGGGTTACCTATACCTATCTTGACACGAAGCGCCAGTTTCTGGACTATCCCCGGTTGCTGAAGCCTACCTTTGCGGCGCCCCACACCGGCACCGTGGCGGTCAAGAAGTTTTTCCCGGGGCTTTCCACCAACATCAACCTGTCGTATGCCTTCGCTTCTGGTAGGCCGTACTATGACATCGTGCCGTCCGCGGAAACGTCTGCCATCAGACATTCCGGCACCACCCGGCCTTACAGCGTGGTTAATCTCCACGTTGCCTACCTGACCAGCCTCTTTAAGCGGTCTAAGCTCACGAATTTTTCGGGTATCGGTATGGGGGTGAATAACCTGTTTGGTGCCGGGCAGGTTTTCGGGTATACGTATAGTGCCGATGGCCAGCAACGCCAGCCTATTACCCTACCCGCACCACGTTACTATTACATCGGCGTGTTCATGAGCTGGGGGGTCGACCGCAGGGACGATTTCATGGACAACCAACTTCTTTGAATAATTCACACAAGTATTCACGTAAATAAACATCAAAAGCAATGAAAAAAGTAATCATCCTGCTTGCTACACTGATCCCTATGATCGGCTTCGTCTACGCTCAGGACGAAACAGGCACCCTTGAACAGCTGGTGGCGAAACTTGATGACGCGACCACCGTGGAACAATACGAAGCGCTGGAAGCTCGGTTTGCAGCACTGGCGAAGACGGACGACGGCTGGCTGCCACCCTATTATGCCGCCTTCTGCGATGCCACGATCGGCTTTCTTCTTGAGAAAGAAGGTGACCGTATTGAACCCTACAGCGACCGCGGGCTGGATCTCCTTAAGGAAGCGCGCGCCCGGATTGACAGCGCGACACAAAAGAAGGAACTGGCAGAGGTCTATGTGGTGGCCAGCCTGCTGTATCGCACCAAGGTATTTATCAACCCCATGACCATGGGCCGTAAGCACGGTCCTGTTGCAGGGAAATACTTGGAAATGGCCCTGAAACTGGACGCCGACAACCCCCGGGCGCTCTATGTGGATGCCTGGAATAAATACCACACACCCAAAGCATGGGGCGGAGACAAACGTCTGGCCAGGGAGCTGGCCCAAAAGAGCCTGGCCTTGTTGGCGAAAGCGCCCAAGGACGTCCAGCCGCATTGGGGTACCCGCGAGAACAATAACTTATTGTCTAACTAATTTATAGGAGGAAAGTCACATGTTTTTTCCATTCATTATCATTGTACGGTTGCTGTTTGCCGCCTGCATGGTCTTCATTATCGGTTATATTTTCGGAGGATTTTCAAAGAAAAAATCGCTGACGCGGCTCACCAAAGTCGCCGCCATCCTCCTCATCGGCCTGTTCATCGCCACCAACGCGTTCTTTATGCGGCAACGATTTCAGGAGCACAACGGACATTTCCGTACCTGTGTTGAACAGCCGCACGGGCCGGACGGTTATTGATCGGCCAGACCTTTCCCCTGTAGGATATGGGGGATGTATTTTTCCACGCGCGACACCCGGGTTTTGGCTTGCTTAGCCTGAGAGAAATAATGGAGATAGGCACGCTGTCTTCCGGGTGTCAGCGCTTCGAAAGCGGTTCTCAACGGCGGCATCTCATCCAGTCGGGTTTGAAACTCTTCAGGAATGGGATAGTCTGCCGTTTTTTTCAGGACTACCTTTAGGCTGTCCCCCACTTCAGTTCCTCATTAAGTCCACACTCGAGAATGACCGACCGCAAGGCCGCATATTCTTGCTGCCATTGAGAGTCCTTGTTAAAAAGCCAGTCGACCTTTGGATTTGTCGTCATCTCGTTCATTACGTTGCAACACGCTCAACGCTTTGCTATCTCCTCATAGGTAGGACCATACAAACCCGGAACGGTATTACCGGTGGCCCGTAGATAAACGATCATCTCACCACGGTGATGGTAAATATGATTGAACAGGAAACCTCTGGCCACCACGCCGCGGGGCATCGGCCCCAGGATAACCTGCTCACCGGCTTTCATCGTCCATGGCACTTGCAGGGCCTCCTCGTTGATAGCATGCAGTGCCGCCCGCGCCTTCTCAACATTTTTCTCGAACAGGTCAAGGGTAGCCTTGATGTCATCCGGGTTTCCCCGTTCCAGACTGTCAGCCTTCAGGTCGTAAACGTCCTGAGTGAGCGTGCCCGCATACCAATAATAAATGGTTGCGATATGCTGGGCCAGTTCGCCCATCGTCCAGGATATGGAAGAGGGTTTATATTGAATGTCTTTTGCCGGAATCGCTTGCAATAATTTCCGTGTATTTTTGACCTCGTGTTCAAATTCCGCAATCAATGTGGGTAGTACCATAACATATGTTTATAATGTGTCCAACATGAAAAACGAGCTTCGGCTAAATTACTATTTTTTCATGGAAATACGCCAGTGTATGCCAAATCCCTATCTTTGACGGCTAAATCAACGCAGCTATTTATGTTTGATGCGGAAGCGTTAATTCAATTTGGCGGATTGCTGGTAGTACTGTTTGCGGTATACGCACAGACCGGACTCTTCTTCTGTTTTTTTCTGCCGAGCGGTGCTCTGCTTTTTATGGCTGGCGTGTTAACCGCCAATGGCTCGTTCGGGCACTCTTTTTTCGCTCTGTGTGTGTACGGGGTGCTGGCGTCTTTATTGGGTAACCTTACCGGATACCTCATTGGGTATAAGACAGGGCCGCTTCTGTACCGTCGACCGGATTCAAGGTTTTTTAAGAAGCAGCACCTCGCGGCAGCGGAAGCTTTCTATAAGAAATACGGCGCCCTGGCGTTAGCACTGGGCGTATTTTTTCCGTTGATCCGTACGTTCGGTCCCATCGTGGCGGGATTGATTCAGCTGCCATGGAGCCGTGTGCTCTTGTTCGTGTTTTTCGGGTCGGCCGGGTGGATCGGCTCGTTTGCAACGGCGGGTTACCTCATCGGCAGCATGCCCTTTCTCCGCCCTTACCTACAATATGTGGTTGGCGGTATCATCGTTTTTGTTTCGGTACCCGTAGCAATCAACGTTATTCGCGGGTTGAAAGGCAAAAAGGGCACATGAATCTACCGGTCGCTGGCTGGAGAATGATCTACCCAAATCAACTTTGAGACATCGTATCCGACACGTTCAGCTTCAGCCAGGTAACGTTCTTTAATGGGTTCCGGCAGGGAAGGAGTACGCGACAAAATCCAGAGATATTTCAGGTTCTCTCCCGCTACCAGCGCGTATTGGTAATCAGGGTCAATAGCAATGACGTTGTAACCCGAATAGAACGGGCCAAAGAAGGATACTTTCAGCGCCCCTGTGTTTCTGTCCTTCCTGAATTTGGCCTTTCCCTGCGCGGACTTCCACTCTTGTTTTGATTGATGAAAGCCACGGTTCAACACCTTTACTGTCCCGTCCGCGTTGAGGTTGTACTGCGCAGTTACGCGGATCAGGTTTTTTTCGAACCGGGTAGGTAAACGTGCAATCTCATACCAGGTACCTACATATCGGTTAATGTCAAAGTTGCCAACAGGCTCTGCCTGTTTCGGGATGCTGCGCCCCGACGTTAAAAGTGCGGCACCCAGCAGCCCCGCGCCGAGTAACCAGTATGTTCTTTTATCCATTGTCTGGATAACAGTCGGAAAGGGCAATGGTTTTTTATTACGTTTTCCACTGACGACGGACATGTCAATTCAGAAATTGGGGTTGCCTTTCAATAAAATTTACATATCCGCAAAGTTTTTCGTTAATTTACCGTCTGTAGTTCGGTTATTTTTGACGGGTTTCATTGTCTACCGGCCAACTCGCCGATCGAACTGCCGGCAAAACACACGGTTTGCCGCTAATCTCTACCGGATTAGAACAACTATTAATTGAAAATCGGGTTTTTTAGGGGTGTTTGCGCTACACTGCACCATTGGATTGCGCATTGCCCGGGTGTGTTTTATAATCAGTTTATCAAATTACTATGAGAAAATTTTTTAGGAATCCGGATTTCCGCTATCCCGTACATTGGACGGTTTTGGTAGCGATGATGTTCATGAGTGGCCTTTCACCAAGCGTGGCCCAGGAAACCATACGGGGCACTGTGCTTGATGAGAACAGCCAGCCCCTCACGGGTGTCTCCATTACGGTTCGGCCGGGAGGCACCCAAACGGTTACCGGAGAAGGAGGCAATTTCCAGTTGACAGCTTCTGTTGGCGACACGCTGTCTTTCACTTTTCTGGGCTATGAGCCAGCGGTTCACGTCATCGTAAACGGCGATCCCATCGTGAAAACCCTGGCGGTGGCCGGCGCGACAGATCTGGAAGAGGTAGTCATTGTGGGGTACGGTACGCAGAAGAAGTCGAACCTCACCGGTGCTGTCTCGGCGGTGAATGCGCGGGAGCTCACCAAGATATCCCCCGCAAATTTGTCGAACACCCTGGCCGGAAGGGCGCCGGGCGTTAACGTCACCAACACGTCGGGGCTAAGCGGTGCCACCTCCAGCATCCGCATCCGTGGCGGTTTTGGCGAGCCGCTCTACGTGATCGATGGGGTGGTGCGCGATAAGGCGGCGTTTGACGCGTTGGAAGCCTTTGAGGTGGATCAGATGAGCTTCCTGAAGGATGCTGCTACTGCTTCCATCTATGGCTCCCGCGCCGGAAACGGCGTGGTGCTGGTAACCACCCGAAAAGGAACCCAACAGAAACCTACGTTCAATTTCCAGTCCAATTATACCCTGGGAACGCCCACCATGACGCTCCTCTCTGACCTCACCACCGCCACCGACGAGCTGATTTATCAGAACCGCGTGGCAGCGTTCAACGGCACACCCCTGCCTAATGGCGAGGAGGAATTTGAATACTTCCGCAACCGGAATTATAACGTGCATGATTTTATCTGGCGTAATCCGGTCAGTCACCGCCAGTCACTGAGCGTAAACGGAGGTTCTGAGCGGGTTACGTATTATTCCCTGCTGAGCTACCGCGGGGAGCAGGGCTCCTATAAATCACTGGAACACGGTAAGTTTAACCTGCGCAGCAACGTCTCTGCTAAAATTAACGAGAGCATCTCCATCGATCTGAATCTATCAGCCTATCAGCAGAACGGCGACCGCTTTTACTGGCCGTTTACGGGAGATGATGATTACAACGTATCAGATCTTTATCGGGTCACGTTCAACTGGCCGAAAACGTATCCATTTTACACGGAGGCCGACGGCACTCCGGCCAACTACGTGACCGACTATCCGGTACAGACCCCAATGGGTAGCTGGCTTGCATGGAGTGTCATTGACCAGGTTATCGGCGACCGGTACATCAAAACCAGGGAAAGGCAGTTTAATCCCATCTTGTCTGTGAACATCAAGCTGGACAAACTGACACCCGGCTTGTCTACGAAGGTGGTAGGCAGCTACCTGGGTGAAGATTATATGCGCAAAAAGTACCTTACGTTCCAGACCAACTACCAGTTTATTCCGGCCGACCCGGACGGCAACCGATTTATTCCTGCGGCGCCTGATCCGAACCGGACGAACACGTTTAACTTCAGCCAAAACCAGCCCTTTCTGGATTACGAACTCCATACTAACTGGGCCTATCAGTTTAACTGGTTTTTGAACTATACGCGTACGTTCGGCGATCACGCCATTGACGCGCTGGCGGTTTTCGAACAGGCAGAAGATGGGCTTTTTGCCGCCTACGCCCGGGGCGAAAACCCGATTACCAACTACGATCAAATGTTTGCTTACCCCACAGACCGCCAATTCCGCGAGGCAGACGGATGGGAGGAAATTGGCTCCCGACAATCGTTTATCGGTCGGGTCAACTACAATTATGATAACCGCTACATTGCCGAGTTCTCGTTTCGCTACGATGGAAATACGTTGTTTCCGGAACATCGGCGCTGGGGATTTTTCCCTTCCGTTTCTGCGGCCTGGCGAATCTCCGAAGAAGCCTTTTTCCAGAATGCCCGGACGGCTATCAGCGATCTGAAGCTGCGTGCCTCGTACGGAACTACGGGTAACGACCTGATGATCAGTACCGATCAGCGTATCCCCGCGTTTTCTTTCCGGGAGCGGTATGTCAACGCGGGGGGATATATGTTTGGCGACCGTTATTACGGCACGATAGCGCCGGGACCGACACCCAGCCCCAACCTGACCTGGGCTACGTCTACGAGCTATAATGCTGGGTTGGACGTGGGGGTGTTTAACAATCGGCTGACCAGCGCGCTCGATGTGTTTATGAGAAAAGAAACCGATATTCTCGGTCCGCGCCTGGTATCCGTTCCGGATAATTATGGCCAGGAGCTTGCTCCGGAAAACTATGCGGCGCGCTCCTGGCGTGGCGGCGAGTTAACCGCTCAATGGAACGATCAACTGGCTGTCAACAACGAAATCAGCTACACTGTCAGCGCTAATATCGGGTATGCAAAAGACCGTTGGGATGTGTATGACGAAAGCCCAGCCTATGGTCCCGGCGGAAACCGCCATTTTGAGTCGCGTATCGGACAGCCACACGAGCGGATCATCGGCCTGAAAGCACTGGGCATTGTCCGCACGCAGGAGCAACTGGATGAATTGCTGGCCAAAGGATTCACCCAATATGGACGGGATCCATACCTCGGCGGACTCTATTTTGAAGATGTGCGTGGAGATGGGTTTGCTCCCGGACCCGATGGCAAGATTGACGAAAATGACATCCAGCTGTTGTCTACGAAAGCCACCCCTTTGATTAACTATGGGTTTGGCTTTGACATCAGCTACCGTAATTTTGCTTTGCAGGCGCATTTCCAAGGTGTGATGGCCTATGATCGTATCATCAGCAACCAGGAAGGCCCCGGCATGCGGCAGCATGGAGGAGCTATCCGGCCGTATTATCCGATTTGGGCATCCGATGACGTCTGGACGCCGGAAAATCCCGATGCAAAGTATCCAAGACCTATCGGACAAAACTGGTATGAATCGGGTACCGGCGCCTCGTCGTTCTGGATTCGCAACGGCGCATACCTGCGGCTACGGACGCTCAACCTGGCGTATACGTTGCCCAAAGGATGGATAGATGCCTTACGACTCAACAACGCGCAGTTGTTCTTCAACGGTACCAACCTGTTCTTCCTTTCAGCGATGCGTGAATTCCACGACCCCGAGCAGGAAAACTATGATTCGTATCCAGTGATGAAAACATTCACCTTCGGACTGGACGTAAATTTTTAATGCCCCTTATCAAGTGACAACGAAAAAAACATCATGATGAAAAAGCTCATATTTATATGGATTGGAGCGTGCAGTCTCACCATATCCTGCAACGATGTGTTGGATATCGACGACTTAGGCAGCTACGATCCCGACCAGGTATGGAACGATGCGAACCTGGCCAACGCGTACATGGCCAATATTTACGAGATGTTCGGCAACTGGAATACCACCGCCGAACAGCGGAGTGAACAATTGATCGGCATCCACTTTTATGCCAACCGGATTACCATTTCCAACGCTGAGTACAAATCGTGGGACTACAATCGCATTCGCCTGATCAATCAGGCCATCCAGGACGTCAATGCGGGTTCGTTGGACCAGGCGGTAAAAGACAACATTACCGGCCAGGCGTTGTTTATGCGGGCTTATGCCTATTTCCGGATGGTTATGTACCATGGAGGTGTGCCGTACGTAACGGTTCCGCAGGACCGATACGAGGACGACCTGTATGTGCCACGGAACTCTACGGCCGAATGTTTTGAATACATCCTGGCAGACCTGGACGAGGCGATTTCCAAGCTGCCGGAAAAAATCGAAAAGAGTTCGGCCGATTACGGGAAAATCGACGGCATGTTTGCCCTCGCATTCAGAGCTAAAGTACTGCTCTACATGGCTTCTCCGCAATTCCATCCATCTAATCCCTGGGATAATGCCCATTGGCAGACGGCCTACGAGGTGAACAAGCAAGCTTACGAGGAACTGTCAAGTAACGGGTACGCACTCACGCCGGATTATTCGAACATCGCGCTGGCAGAGCGGGGTCCGGAAGTCGTGTTTGCTGTCATCAACGCCTATCCCAATAAGGTTGCGGTCTGGGAACACGGCGTCCGTCCCGGTTCCGAGAGCCGCGGTCCCGCCAATGCATGTCCTACATGGGAGTTTGTGAAAATGTTTCCCATGAAAGACGGGAAGGCATTTGACGACCCCTCAGGCACCTATTACAAAACGGAGGAGGAGCTCCTGCAAAGCTACTGGAAAAACCGGGACCCAAGGTTTGAAAAGTCGGTCGTTTGGAACGGCAAAGTTTACGAAGTGTCCGGAAAGGCCGGCCGCCGGCAGTATACGGCGCTGGGGGTGGCACATGAGCTGGACGACTTTGGGGTGAACCCGCGTGCCAATGTCAATTCCACGAACCTGGACCGCTACAGCGGCTTCTTCATCGAAAAGAACAGCCTGCTGCGCCTGACGCAGGAGGAAGTGCAGCAGTACGACGTAGACTTTGTGCTGATGCGTTTTGCGGAAGTGATGTTAAACTACGCCGAAACGGCAAATGAAACAGGCCGGTTGGACGAGGCATTGGAAATCGTGAAGCAAATCCGTCAGCGTGCCGGTATTGAGCCGGGGTCGGACGGTAACTATGGCATCGAAGCCACCACGCGGGACGAAATGCGGGAAGTGATCCTCGCTGAGCGAAATATTGAGTTCTGCTTTGAAGGGCATCGGTTTTGGGATCTGCGGCGGTTGCGTATGCTCGACCGCCTGGACGGTACCACCAAACACGGGGTAGAAGCGATTGCCATCCATCCCGATGGTGCGGAAATGTCCATCAATGAAGCACGGTCAAAAGCGGCAACCTATGCATTGGAAGAGGATGATTTCAAATACCGTCTGTTGCAGGTACCGTTGTCGGGTGTCCGTGTGAACTCGGTGCCGGAAACCTATTACTTCTTCCCCATTCAGGAAAGTGTCATTGACCGCAACCCCAACATCAAACAAAATAACAACTGGGGTGGAGAGTTCGATCCTACATTGGAATAGTGACCAAAAATGAAAGGCCCGGCGTCTTGGGGTAGCCGGACCTTTCTTATCAACCTAAACCTACATTCTAAACGCAGCGATGCCTGACTTATTGTATCTGTTAAAAAACTTTTTTAATCCGGCGGGTTCGTGTATTGAACGGCCAGTCGGATAAATTCGTCAATCCGCCGGGCCCGGGTTTCGGGACGCTTAGCCATCGCTAACCCCATCAAGAGCGCTTTGCGCTTCGATCGGCTCAGTGAATCAAAATATGCCTTGGCCGGTTTATGCTGCCGCATTGCCATGCGCAAGTCAGCCGGAACCTTCAGCGCTTCCAATGCGTCAAAGCGGGTCCAAGATCTATTTTTCTTTGCGATGCGGACACATTCCAGGCCTGCGGGAGCCATCAATCCCTGCTCCATAAGTCGGCCGACTTTCTCTTTGTTGATTTTTGACCAACCGCTGGTGGGCTTCCGCTTGCTGAAAAACTGAACCGAACACCGGTCGTCATATTTCCTTTTGATGCTGTCTATCCATCCGAAACAGAGAGCGCCGTCTACGGCTTCGCTCCAGCTCAACGTAGGCATCCCGCTATTTTTTTTATACAGCACCAGCCACACCCCCTTTTCGGTAGCATGGTGGGTGCGAAGCCATTCCCGCCACTCGTGCGGTGTGGCCGCATAGATCGTTTTATGCGCGTCAAGTCCCATTTTTTCTGCGTTTCAACAAAAGTAAGAGGCTCAAGTGACAACCCTATGTCAAATAGTGCGGTCGTTTGGATAATCTTTCTATTTTTGTTTAAAGAAACAAGTAAGCCCTTAAATTATGACAAACTCTCATCTGAATCGTAGAAGGTTTATTCAGAGCGCCGGAGCTGCGTTGACGGTGTCTGCTTTGCAGGCAAGGGGAATGGATTTTTTTCCTGCGAAAAGCGGCCTCCGGGTGGGGCTGATCGGTGCGGGGTGGTATGGCAAGAGCGACCTGTTCAAGCTGATCCAAGTCAGTGACGTGGATGTTGCCGCGGTATGTGATGTCGACCGGAACCACCTGGAAGAAGCCGGCAAACTCATCAGCGAGCGGCAGGTGTCGGGGAAAACGCCGGCCCTGTATTCCGACTACCGTAAAATGCTGGCCGACCATAAGTTTGACCTCGTGCTGATCGGTTCACCCGACCACTGGCACGCGCGCCAGGCCGTCGACGCTATGACGGCGGGCGCTCACCTGTATCTTCAGAAACCGATCAGCGTAGACATTCTGGAAGGGGAGGCCATCCTTCAAACCGCCAGGAAATACAACCGTAAGGTGCAGATAGGCACCCAACGAAGAAGTACCCCCCACCTGATCGATGCCAAAGCGCGCATTATTGACAAGGGGCTGCTGGGCAAGGTATCGCATGTAGAAATGTGTTGCTACTACCATATGCGGAGGAACGGCAATCCGCCCGTGGAGCCGGTTCCGGATTTTCTGGATTACGAAATGTGGACCGGACCGGCACCGTTGCGCCCGTACGATGGGCTTCCACATGGAAGCTGGTGGCGTACCTTTATGGAATATGGAAACGGCATTGTGGGCGATATGTGTGTGCATATGTTTGATACGGTACGGTGGCTCCTGCAGTTGGGATGGCCCATGCGCGTCAGCTCCACGGGAGGCATCTATGTACAAAAAGAGGGAAAGTCCAATATCGCGGATACGCAGACCGCGGTTTTTGAGTATGACGACCTGAACTGCGTATGGCAGCACCGAAGCTGGGGCACTCCGGCTGATCCCGATTATCCGTGGGCGTTCATCATCTACGGTGAAAAAGGTACCCTCAAAGGGAGCGTCATGAAATACGAGTTTATCCCGGTTGGGGAGGGCGAGCGCATCGCACAGGATGTTCTTTATGAGAAGGAACAGTACCCAGAGGATTTGAATGAGGCACGTATTGAGCTTCACACCGCACCTGCGACCCGGAGGCACATGCTGAACCTCCTTTCGGCCATAGAAAACGATCATCTTCCGGTGGCGGATGTCGAAGAAGGGCACATATCCACCGCCAGCTGTATTTTGGCTAATTTATCCATGAAGCTGAACCGGCCCCTGAGCTATGATCCACAGAAACGGATCTGCGTAGGCGACGAGGAAGCCACGGCGTTGCTGCTGAGGCCCTATCGGAAGCCGTGGCAGCATCCTTACCTTCGCTCGTAATCTATGGGAAATCAATTGACACGCCGCGAAATGCTGGCCCACTCCGGTTTGGTGCTTGCTGCTGGTGCCCTCATGGGATCAGCCGCTCCCGCTCCCCGGCCGTTTCGGATAAGCCTGAATACCTCCACCATAAGTGGTTACCGGTTGCCGGTTGAACAGCAGATCGAACTGTGCGCGGAGGCCGGTTTCGACGGCATTGAACTCTGGATGAGTGATGTCTCGGACTACCTGAAACGGGGCGGTACGCCCGAAGAACTTCAGCGGCGCCTTCAACAACATGGCCTTGTGCTGGAGAATATGATCGCCTTTTCCACATGGGCTGCCGACGATCCGGACGAGCGTGCCGCGGGCGTCCAGCAGATGCGACGGGACATGGAGGTGACGGCGCGGTTGGGCGGAAAGTACATTGCTGCGCCCGTGCAGGGGGTCGCTTCTTTAGAAAGGGAGCGCCTGCCGGAATATGGGGCACGCTATCGTGTCCTTTTGGAGACCGGAGCGCAGGCCGGGGTCACTCCACTCCTGGAATTGTGGGGCGCCGGTACCTTAAACCGGTTATCCGACACAGCTGCAATTGCCATAGAGGCTGGCCGCCCCGACGCGGCGATTCTGCTCGACTTTTACCACCTTTACCGCGGAGGGAACTCCTTTGAAGCACTGCGGCTGCTTAACGGTGCTGCATTGCCGGTTTTCCATATCAACGACTATCCGGCTTCCATTCCGCGTGAACAGTTGCAGGATGCCGACCGGGTGTTCCCCGGCGATGGACATTGCGCCTTCGGCAAGGTGCTGCCGGTTTTACGGGATATCGGCTTTCGGGGGACCTTCTCTCTGGAGCTGTTCAACCGGACATACTGGGACACCATGGACGCCAGGACCCTCGTCAGGCGAAGCTACGAAAAGACGGCGGAGGCACTGCAGGCATATCCCGTATAGAGCCTGTAGAAAGGAAAAGGCCCACCAAACCGGTGATTCCGGATCGGTGGGCCTACTTCGGTACGTTTGCCTATTCAGCGATTACCGCCCAGCCGTTGGCAACGGCCCGCGGCGCACCGTCTGACGTACGGTTCCGTATTTTATACGTCGATTCCGCCGGGTCATTGACGAGGAATGTCGACGATCCCCCTCCGTCGAGGTTGATAGACTTCGTGACGCCGAGCGCGTGCATCAGCAGGCCGAGATCGGTAAAGTTGATGCCGTAGGAGTAATCGTATTTTCGGCCGTCCACCACCATGAAATATACCCGGTTATCGGACGTATATCCCACCGCGGTACGGGGTTCGATGGTGTTGGCCGTATGGAACACGGGCGTTCCGTCTTTCACGAGGAACTGGCGGCCGCCCAGCGCGTGGTAAATGTTGTCTTTCTCCCGTTCGTAGTCGGCATCGTTGCCGATCATGGGCGCCCCCGTTTTGCTGATGCCGAAGAAGGCCCAGTCTTCCTGTATCTCGGTCCGGATCGGTACCCCCGCCTTATAGACAATGCCCTGCGGCTCGCCGGTGTTTGTATCGAAAAAGTCGGCATTGCATCCGAACAGCACCCGGCCTTCCGATTCGGCGTAGCTGACCATCTCCGGCACGGTCTGCCGTGCGAAGGTATCCCTGCCGAACGGCGTCAGGGGGTGCAGCTTGACCGTCGGCTCGTTCAGGTCGGCCTCCAGAATGAAGATCCGCAGACTGTGGCCGTTTATATCCATAAAATGCACGTGGGTTTCCGAAACGCCCGGTGACAACTCGATGGTTGTGTCGCGGTACACGCGGTGGATAAGCCCACTGTTTTCCTGCAGCCGGATGGTCAGTTCGCTGCGGGTATGATCCAAAATCTGTATCGGTTGCTGCTCGTCTTTCTCACACCCTGCGAGAAGGGTGGCGGAAAGGGCAGCAAGGAGAAACCATTGATTGCTTTTTTTCATGTCTTGCTCGGTTAGTTGCGATTAATAGCCATCGTTCTGTGAAAGGTTGGGATTCACTTCCCGTTCGTAGTCCGGAATGGGGAACAGCGTACGGTAGGGCTCGATTTCGAGTTCTTCCACCGCCTTTCCCGTCCGCACGAGGTCATACCACCGGAACCCTTCGGCGAGCAGTTCCCGCCGGCGTTCCAGCGCCACCGCCGCCTGGTAATCCGACTCGGTGGCGGGATGGATGGCCGGAAGGTTCCGCGCCTCGCGAAGCGCATTCAGGCGGGGCAGTCCGGCCAATCCTTTGGCCTCCGCGGCGATCAGGTACATTTCTGCCAGGCGGATCACGGGGAACGGGTCTGTTCCCGTTTGTCCGCTGGGATACTTATTGATGACATTCAGGGCACTTACGGTGGCGATGCTGATGTCTTTCCGGTTATCCCCGTCGTCAAACAGTGTCATCACCGCATCGGTAGGCTTGTACACATACGAGCCGCTGACATCATGTGCATAGGTGTAAAAGAGCGTGCTGAGCGTGATGCTGGACTCTTCCGTCAGATTCTTGAAGCTGAAAATCTCTTCGCGGTTCTGTTGACGGCGGAAAATCTTGTCAAATCGGTCCAGCGAAAACGTCGGCAACGCGATGACCGCCTCGGCGGCCTGCGCTGCCGCCTCCATTTTATTTTGGCCGATCAGCACACGGGCCAGAAGGGCTTGCGCTGCCTGTCGTGACACGTAGTAATAATCCCCTTCGTAGGCGGGGGCTTTCTCCAGCGCAACGGCGAGGTCGGCTTCGATTTGCTGCCACACTTGGGCGGCGGGGTCACGCGGTACCCGTTCGGTGGTATTTTCCAGGATCAGCGGCACGTCGCCCCAGCGTGTTACCAGGTTGTAGTAGATATAAGCCCGGAAAAAGTGAGCTACACCTTCCATTTGCTCCCGTTTCTCCGACGCCGGTTGGTCGGCCAGGATGCTCAGTACGTTGTTCACCTGGTACAGCGCTTGATATAAGCCACTCCAGTTTTTGTCAATCAGGGCGTTTTCGGTCCGCATGATGTTGCGGATGAATGCCAATTCGCTGCCGCCGGATGATCCGATCAGGTTTCCGCCTACCAGGTCGAACATAATGTAAGATTCACGACCCTGGTTGTTTTGCGCCGCGTTGTACATTCCATGCAGCAACGCGTCCATATCACGCTCGCTTACGGACTCCGGTGCCACGGATGTATGTGGGTAAAAATCCAGTTTCGTGCAGGAAGCCAGTAATCCCAGCATTAACACTGCCAGGAAATTGGTTATTGATGTTCTCTTGTACATTGTCTCTTTCGCTAGTTGTTAAAACCCAATATTTACCCCTACGTTGAAGCTCCGCAATTGCGGCAGAATCAAATTATCCTGACCAATAAACTGGGGATCGAAATTGTCGGTCACCTCCGGATCAAAGCCTCGGTAGTTGGTCCACAGATGGAGGTTGTCACCCTGCAGATAGACCCGCAGCCGGTTCATCCCCAGTTTCGCGGCCACCTTCGCAGGCAGCGTGTACCCCAGATTCAGCGATCGCAGCCGGATGTACGACCCGTCCTCCAGGAAACGGGAGGAGTTCTGGCCGTTCCAGGACGTTCCATAGATGGCCCGGGGTGTGGTGTTGCTGGTGCCCGGACCAGTCCACCGTTCGTTTGCTACCCGTTTGGTCATGTTCATGAAGTTGTTCCCCAGACGGTCCGTATACGTGCGGTAGCTGGCATACACCATATTGCCATACGAATACGTGAAGAAGATGGCCAGGTCAAAGTTTTTGAAGGAAAAGCTATTGTTCCAACCGCCATAGAAATCCGGATTCGCCGTGCCGACGATCTGGCGGTCTGAAACGTTGATGGCGCCATTGCCGTCGAGATCTTCATAGATGACATCACCGGCGCGGACGCCGTTTTTGTACAGTGACTCAGGCACTTCATCGTCTGACTGGTAGATTCCCAATTGTTTATACATGTAGAAGCTACCCACTTCCTGGCCCACCTGCAGGGTCATATTGGCGCCTATCAAAAGCGCCTCGTCACCGATGAGGGAGGTAAGCCGGTTCTTGATAAACGAGATGTTAAAGTCGGACGACCACAGTACCGGTCCGAGCGGCACGTTGGCGTTCACCAGAAACTCCCAGCCTTTGTTTTCCATCGAGCCGATGTTGCTGATGATGGACGTAAAGCCGGATGTCGCCGGCTCCGGCTTGCTGTAGAGGAGATTGTCGGTTTTCTTGACGAAGTAATCGGCCGTCAGGTTCAGCTTGCCGTTCAGGAATCCCA
>Ga0079224_100002795_pt1 | contig 21525 bp, 22 predicted proteins | sample Stecom2015_FD_80414 | JGI IMG/M metagenome (GOLD analysis project Ga0079224, IMG submission 80414) | Agricultural soil microbial communities from Utah to study Nitrogen management - Steer compost 2015 | ecosystem: Environmental > Terrestrial > Soil > Agricultural land | place: USA: Utah...
CCCGGCAGCTCCACGTTGCGGGCCACGACCGAGAGTCCGTGCCGGGCGAGGAAGTGGGCGGCGACTTCTTCACCGATGGTTCCCACTCGAGCCCGATCCACCTCAGTCGCCCTTCTCGAGTTCCTCGATGTTGATGTCGTTGAAGGTGAGGACAGTGACCTGCTTCAGGAATCGGGCGGGGCGGAACATGTCCCACACCCAGGCATCACGGAGCGTGATCTCGAAGTAGAGGGAATCGCCGTCGGCCTTTCGCTCCACCTCCACGTCGTTGGCGAGGTAGAAGCGCCGCTCGGTCTCCACGACGAAGCGGAACAACGGGAGGACATCCCGATACTCCTTGTAGATCGCCAGTTCGGATTCGGTCTCGTAGCGCTCGAGATCTTCTTCCATCAGATCCTTCCCGACTCGACATCCCAACTGCGATTTTCGAACGCCTGGGATGTGTCCCGTAGATATCAGACGCTAGTGACAATCCGCCCTTTTCAGAGCCCGCCGAAACGATCCAGCGGCCAGATCCGCAGAAACGCCTCACCGATGATCTCGTCGACCGGCACCGGACCGAAGTAGCGCGAGTCGTGGCTGGCGTTGCGGTTGTCGCCCATGACGAACACGTGCCCCTCGGGGACCGTCTCCGGTCCGAAGTCGGCCATGTCTTCGCCCGATGCCAGATAGGGCTCCTCGGGTGCCTCACCGTTGATCTCGAGACGCCCGTCACGGATCGCCACCGTGTCTCCACCGACCGCGACGACCCGCTTGATCAGATCGTCTTCGCCCCGGGTGCGGATGCCGACCGCCTCGAGGATGGAGCGGATGACCGCCTCAGGGATCGTTTCCTGCAGTTCCTCGTCGGTGAGGTTCGGATTGAGGAAGACGACGACGTCTCCTCGTTCCGGCTCGCCCACCCGATAGGAGAGCTTGTTGACGATGACCCGATCGTTGACCTGGATCGTCGGCTCCATGGACCGGGACGGGATGTAGAAAGGCTGAACGAGGAAAGTCTTGACGACCACGGCCACCGCCAGCGCGGTGAGCAACAGTCCCGGCAGCTCCAGCCAGAACGGGGTCCTGCGACGCTCGTCGCTGGGCTCCTCCTCGGAGGGAAAGCCGTCCGCGCGATCCTCCAGAGGGACGCTCAGTCGCGCCGCTCCTTGATCCGCGCCGACTTCCCGACCCGGTCACGCAGGTAGTAGAGCTTGGAACGGCGCACGTTCCCTCGACGCGAGACCTCGATCTTGTCGATGATCGGCGAGTGGAGAGGGAAAACCCGCTCGACCCCGACACCGAAGCTGATCTTGCGGACGGTGAACGTGGCGCGGGCTCCACCGCCGTCACGGGCGATCACCACACCCTCGAAGACCTGGATACGCTCCCGGCCGCCTTCGACCACCCGCACGTGGACCTTCACGGTGTCACCCGCGCGAAAGTCGGGGATGTCGTCGCGCAGTTGCGCGTTCTCCAACAGTTGAAGGTCGTTCATCGGGACTCCTAGTCGTCTTGTTTCGGATCGCCGGCACGAGAACGCGCCCAGAGCGACCCTCTAGAAGAGGGTATGCAGTGAAGTCGGCACCCACGGGCACCGGAACGTCGTATGAGTCTATCACCTCTCGGATTCCTCAACGAACCGCTTCCACAGATCAGGCCGTCGGCTTCGAGTTCGCTCCTCCCGTTGGCGTGCTCGCCACTCCTCGATCCGGCCGTGGTCACCCGACAGCAACACTTCCGGGACCCGCAGGCCCTCGTATTCGGCGGGCTTGGTGTAGACCGGCTCCTCGAGCAGTCCGGTGCGGAAGGACTCGTGGCGGACCGAATCGGGGTTGCCGACCACCCCCGGGAGCAGACGCACAACGGCCTCCGTCACGACCAGGGCCGCCGCCTCGCCGCCGGCGAGGACGTAATCACCGATCGAGATCTCCTCGTCGATGTGGGTATCGATCACTCGCTGGTCGATACCCTCGTAGCGCCCGCACACGAGAGTGAGGTGTGGATACGACGCCAGTCGGTCGACCGTCTCCTGGTCGAGCGGTGCGCCGGCGGGCGACATGAGGACGCGGTGACTGTCGGCCAACGGCGCCAAGGTCGCAAACAGAGGCTCGACCCGCATCACCATGCCCGCGCCACCCCCATACGGCGTGTCGTCGACCTGACGGTGGGCGCCCAGACCGTGCTCGCGGATGTCGTGGAGATCGATCTCGACGATTCCCGTATCGATCGCTCGCCCGACGATTCCGACCGAGAGAGGCCCGGAGAAGTATTCCGGGAAGATGGTGACGAAAGAGATGCGCATTCCGGGGTCAGCCTAGGAAGACGCGGCCACACGCCGCCCACCCGGACGGTGAGATCGCCGTACCCTGGTTGCCGCTGTGCGCATCCTCGTCTGTTCGCTGGTGATGGTCTTGGCGGCGTGTTCCCTGGAAGGGGGCACGACGGTGACACCTCCACCACCAGCCACCACTCCCCCGGCCACCAGCGCGGTGACGACGTCCCCAGCGACGTCCCCTGAGACGATCCCGACCGACGCGCCCGTCTGCCCCGAGGGTGACGTGATGCTGGCAGACGGCGGAATCCTCGACTTCGAACGGGGCACCTTCGACGGGACGCGGATCGCCGACATCACCTGGCGACAGGACGGTGACTGCCAGCGGTTCAGCGTTTCGTTCGCCACCGAGGACGGTGCGCCCGCCACCACTCCCCCAGCGCTCACCGCCCGCATCCTCCGCAACGCAGGGGTCATCCGCATCGAGACCGCCGCCACCGCATCGGTCGTCTCCGACCAGCTGGTCGAGGAAGGCTCATTGGAGCGCTTGTTCGTGCCGGTTGCCGAGGAAGGTCGCCGCTTCGTGGACTTGGTCTTGTCGCAGCCGGCGGTGGCCCGCGCCCGGATCCTCACGTCTCCGGCTCGGCTGGAGATCGAGCTCCAGCCGGGAGGCCCGGAGGTCGGCCGCCCACTGATGACTCCGGAGGTCGTGGTCGTGGAGCCGGGATCGGCCGCCGAGGCCGGCGGTGTGCTGGACGTGACCGGCTATGCGACAGGCGACATCGAATCGTTGACCGCCGAGGTGCTCCTAGGCGACCGGGTGGTCATCGAGGACACGCTGAGCCTCGAGCCGAGCCCCAACGTCTGGACGGCCTTCCATCTGATCCTCCCGGTGGGCGAGGACCCCTACGACACCCTGAGGCTCACCACCCCGGACGGGTCGGTCGTGGCTGCCATCCCGTTCAATCGATGAGCCCATCGGGCGGATCGACGACTATACGGCGGCCGTCGAGGTCGACGTCGGTCACGATTTCGGAGACGAACGGCACGGTCACCGGGCCGGCGGGGGTTGCGATCAGGAGTCGGTCCTGGCCAACGCCGATCTCGACGTCGGTCACCGATCCGATCCGACGACCATCCGGGCCGAAGACGTCCGCACCGATCAGGTCCTCGGGCCAATATTCCTCGTCTTCGAGATCGCGGCGCTGGTATTCGTTCACATACAGATAGAGACCGCGTAGACGCTCGGCCTGATCGCGGTCTCCAATCTCCTCGAAGGTGATGACGGGGGCTCGCTCGGTCGCCTCGAACCGGCGCACAGTCAACGGGTTGCCATCAGGGTCCAAGACGACGGAACCCGGGGAAAAACGCTCAACCGGACGATCGGTTATCGGTTCGACGACGACCCCGCCCCGCAATCCGTGCGGGCGGATGACGCGGCCAACGAGGACCGCGGAGTCCTCGTCAGTCGACAAACTCGACTTCGGCCCGGACGCCCTCCTCATCGGCGGCGGCTCCGGCTACGGCGCGGATGGCGCGGGCGACTCGGCCACGGCGACCGATGACACGGCCCATGTCCCCTTTGGCGGTCCGAACCTCGGCCAGGACGTCCTCGGGGCCCTGCTCGATGATCGTGACCTCGACCTGATCCGGATTGTCGACGATCTCACGAACCACGTAGCCGACGACACGTTCGACGATCTCGCCTTTGGCCACGCTCACTCCTCCTCGGAGGCGTCGGAAGTCGCCTCGTCAGTGGAGGCTTCGTCCTCTGTCGGCTCGGCAGTCTCCTCGGAGACCTCAGGCGTCTCTTCGGCGACCTCAGGCGTCTCTTCGGAGGCTTCAGGAGTCTCTTCCGGCTCCTTGGATGCGGCGGCCGTTGCCACGGTGTGGATCTTCCCGGTCTTGACCTTGTACTCGGTGAGGGCCCCGGAGACATCTAGGAGCTTGGCCACCGCTTCGGTGGGCTGGGCGCCCTTGCGGAGCCAATCCACCGCCTTTTCGGTGTCGATCTCGACGACCGACGGCTCCTGTCGCGGGTCGTACCGCCCGATCAGGTCGAGATAGCGACCGTCACGGGGAGCACGTCCATCCATCACCACAACGCGGTAATGGGGCGACTTGGTCTTGCCCATCCGCATCAGTCTCATCTTGACGGCCATCGACTCACCTCTCGTGTGCCACGCCGGGCTCCAAGCGCGGCTGCTATTCGAATTTCGAGTTGGAAGCCCGGTACGAGGCCGCGGAGAAGAGATGCGGCCCACCGGTCGGGTAGAGCATAGCAAACCGAAGGCCGGTGCCCGTCAACGGCCCCGGCCGCCCATCATCCCGGCCAGACCGGCCAGGCCCTTTCCCCCTAGGCCTTTCATCATCTTCTGGGCGTCGCTGAACTGCTTGAGGAGTTTGTTGACCTCCTGTGGGCTCGTCCCCGACCCCGAGGCGACCCTCCGCTTGCGGCTCCCCGACATGATCTTCGGGTTCCGGCGCTCTTCGGGCGTCATGGAGTAGATGATCGCCTCCATCCGTTTGATCTCTCGATCGTCGATCTCGACCTGCCTCAGCATGGAGTTGGCACCGGGAAGCATCGACAGGATGTCCTGGAGTGGGCCCATCTTCTTGATCTGCTGGAACTGCTCCAGGAAGTCCTCGAGCGTGAACTGCCCCTTGACCATCTTGGCGGCGGCTTTCTCGGCCTCCTGGGCATCGAAAGTCGCCTCGGCTTTCTCGATCAGGGTCAGCACGTCACCCATGCCCAAGATACGGGACGCCATTCGGTCGGGATGGAAGGGTTCGAGGTCGTCGAGGCCCTCGCCAACACCCGCGAACTTGACGGGCGCACCCGTGACCTCGCGCACCGAGATGGCAGCACCTCCCCGGGCGTCGCCATCGAGTTTCGAGAGGACGATCCCGGTCAGAGGCGTGTTGTCCACGAAGCCCTTGGCGACGTTGACGGCGTCTTGACCGGTCATGGCGTCGACCACCAGCAGGGTCTCGTCTGGCTCGGCCACCTTGGCTACATCGGCCAGCTCCTTCATCAGAGCGTCGTCGATCTGGAGCCGCCCGGCGGTATCGACGATCACGACGTCGTGACCTGCTCGGGTGGCTTCCTTCAAAGCGGCCTTCACGACTCGCGTGGGCTTGGACTTCCGCTCGGCGAAAACGGGCACCTCGAGCCTACGTCCGAGTGTCTCCAACTGGTCGATGGCGGCCGGCCGCTGGAGGTCCGCAGCCACCAGCAGCGGCCGGCGACCCTTGCCCTTGAGATGGCGGGCCAGCTTGCCGGCAGTCGTCGTCTTACCGGATCCCTGGAGGCCGACCATCAAGATCACCTGGGGCGAGCTGGACGTCCTGAGCGGCGCCGTCTCGCCACCCAATGTGGCCACCAACTCTTCGTGGACGATCTTGATGACCTGCTGGCCGGGGGTGAGGCTCTTCGACACGTCGGCCCCCAACGCCCGCTCGCGCACCCTGGCGAGGAAGGTCTTGACCACCGCCACGTTGACATCGGCCTCCAGCAGGGCGAGACGGACCTCTCGCAGGGCAGCGTCTACGTCCGCTTCTGACAGACGGCCCTTGCCACGGAGATTGGAGAAGATCCCCTCGAAACGCTGAGTGAGTGAATCGAACATCGGGGCTCACGGTAACGCAGTGACGGGATCAGAGGTATGACGCCAACTTGCCACCGATTGAACGGTCGTCTAGCTTTCTGAACATGCGTTCAGGAGATCTGACCGCGGAGGCGCGAATCCGACGAGCCGCTCTCGAGATGTTCCCCACCCGTGGTGTGGGGGGAACGACGGTGCGGGCGATCGCGTCGGCCGCCGACGTGTCCCCCGGACTGGTCCTCCACCATTTCGGCTCGAAGGAAGGTCTACTGGCGACCTGCGACCGGTATGTCGTGGAGACGATTCGTCGCTACAAGACCGAGCCGCTGGCGGACGGCTCACTGAACGATCCGGGATTCCTCGCCCAGATCTTCTCCATCGCGCCACCCATCCTGCGTTATCTGGGCTGGTCGCTGGCCCGCGGCTCAGATGCCGCGGCCGCCCTCTTCGACGAGATGTTGAACGAATCCGTTCGGATGTTCGCGGTCGCCGAAGAGCAGGGAATCGTGAAACCCACCGACGACGACACCGCCCGGGCGGCCGTGTTGCTGACGATGCAACTCGGCTTCGTCGTGCTCCACGACCACCTCTCCCGAGCGCTCGACACCGACGTCTTCGAGATGGACGGCCTGACGCGAGTGACCGCACTGATGATGGACATCCTCACCTATGGGCTGTTCGATCCGGTCGCGCTCCAATCGACCCGGGAGTCGCTGGAAGCCGCCACGGAGATGGTCAGGAGGGAGCGACGTGACAGCTGAGGCGATAACGACCCGAGGGCTCACCAAGAGCTACGGCTCCACCCTGGCTCTCGACGGCCTCGAGCTCGATGTGAGACGAGGCGAAGTGTTCGGCTTCCTTGGACCGAACGGCGCCGGCAAGACCACGGCCATCCGGCTACTCCTCGACGTGTTGCGCCCCGACTCCGGCTCGGCAACGGTGCTCGGACTGGACCCTCGGACCGACGGTATCGACGTGCGGCGCCGGATCGGCTACCTACCAGGCGACTTCGCCGTCGAGGGTCGCCGGACAGCCCGGCAGCTGTTGACGTACCTGGGCAATCTACGTGGCGGGGTACCCAAGGACCGCGTCGAGCGACTAGCCCAGCGCCTGATCCTCGACCTCGATCGCCCGATACGCGGACTCTCGAAGGGCAACCGTCAAAAGGTCGGCCTCATCCAGGCGTTCATGCACGAGCCCGAGCTCCTGATCCTCGACGAGCCCACCAGTGGGCTCGACCCGCTCATGGCGCACGAGTTCCTGGACATGGTGCGCGAGGCCCGCGCCGGCGGGCAGACCGTCTTCATGTCCTCCCACATATTGAGCGAGGTTCAGCAAGTGGCGGATCGGGCAGCCATCATCCGCCAGGGACGGCTGGTGGCAGTGGACGAAGTCGAGGCTCTCCGGGCACGTGCCGTGCGCCGGATCGAGGTGACCTTCGCAGAGCCAGTCGATCCCACCACCTTCGAACCCATCGAGGGACTCTCCGATCTCCTGGTGGAAGACCGGGTGCTCCGTTGTCGGCTGCTCGGAGAGGCCGACACCTTCGTGAAGGCGGTTGCCCGCCATCGAGTACTCGATTTCATCTCCGAGGAGCCGGACCTCGAAGAACTGTTCTTCGAGTACTACCTCGAGGAGGAAGCCGATGTTTCGTGACATCTGGATCAAATCGTTGTGGGACTCCCGGCGCGCACTGCTCGGCTGGATGATGGGATTGATCGCCGTGACGGTCGTGTACGGAGCGTTCTATCCCTTCATGGCCGACCCTGCATACTCGGATCTGCTCGAGACACTCCCACCCGGTCTGATCGAAGCGATGGGATGGGAAGACTTCAACACGGCGGAGGGGTACATGGGCGCGGCCGTGTTCGGCGTGCTGGGCCAGGTCCTGGTCGTGATCCTCGGCGTGACGATGGGGGCCAGGCTGCTGGCTGGTGACGAGGAGTCCGGTGGGCTGGAGCTGCTCATCGCCCATCCGGTCAGCCGGAGCCGGGTGCTCCTGCAGCGCACGCTCACGCTGACTCTGGTCATGGTCGCAGCGGGCCTGGCGGTGTTCCTCGCCATCCTGGCATTGAGTGGGCCGATCGATCTGGGCCTGCCCCCGGCTCACTTGGCGGCGGCGGCGTTCCAACTGGCCCTCCTCGGCCTGCTCTTCGGAGCTCTGGCCCTGGCCATCGGAGGTGTCACCGGTCGCAAGGGGGCGGTGATCGCCGTGACGGCCGCCGTCGCGGTGATGGCGTACCTCGCCGACACCATGGCACCGATGGTCGAGAGCCTGGCGTGGGTGGAGCGCCTCTCCCCTTTCGACTGGTACGACCCGACGGAGATCCTCAGGAGCGGAGCCGCCTCGGCCGACATCGCCCTGTGCCTTGCAGTGTCCGCGATCTTCGTGGTGATCGGGCTGCTCGGCTTCCAAAGGCGCGACGTCGGAGTCTGAGGCTCGGCCTCCTGGAGGTAGGTAATAACCTCGGACCGTGACGCTCACGGATCGCGACCAGGCTCTCCGCGACGACATCCGTCGCCTGGGACACCAGTTGGGCGACGCACTGACCCGCCAGCACGGTCCCCGTCTCCTCGATCTCGTGGAGCAGGTGCGGAGCCTCACCAAGCAGGTGCGACAGGAGGAGGACGCCGCCGCCGCCGAGCAGGTCACCCAGCTCCTCGGTTCCCTCGACCTGAACGAGACCATCCAGCTGATGCGGGCTTTCACGGCCTACTTCTATCTCGCCAATGCCGCCGAGCAGGTCCATCGAATCGAAGAGCTGGCCGAGACCGACGTGGATCACTCTCTCGCTGCCACCATCGACCGCATCCAGGCCGCGGGTCTCGACCCCGATCTCGTCACGGCTGTGATCGACCGACTGGAACTGCGTCCCGTCTTCACGGCCCATCCCACGGAGGCCGCCCGCCGAACCATCCTCACCAAGCTGAGGACTCTGGCCGACCTGTTGGATCAGCGGCTCGATCCTCGCGCAACCGAGTCCGATCGGACGCGCATCGACCGCCGGGTGGCGGAGCTGATCGACCAGATCTGGCAGACCGACGAGCTCCGAATGGAGCGGCCCGAACCGATCGACGAGGCCCGATCGATGGTCTTCTATTTCGACCAGCTGTTCGGCGATGTCCTCCCCACCCTCGGTGAGGAGGTCGACCTCCAGCTCGACCGTCTCGCACCAGGCGACCACGTCCCGATTCGGTTCGGCACCTGGGTAGGCGGTGACAGGGACGGCAACCCTTCGGTCACGCCGGACATCACGCTCCAGGTGTTGGAGATGCAGCACGATCGCGGCCTACGAGGCTTGATCTCCGCCGTCGAGTCGGTCGCCGAGGAACTCTCGACTTCTATTCGGCTCCAGCCCATATCGAAGGAGCTGGAGAACTCGCTGGCGGAGGATCAGAAATTGCTCCCCGGTGTCTGGGAGAGGTTCCATCGCCTCAACGCCGGCGAGCCCTACCGTCTCAAATGCGCCTACATCCATCAGCGTCTGATCAACACTCAGACCCGCGTGCGGCATGGCACCCGGCACGTGCCGGGACTGGACTACGAGACACCCGACGAGATGATCCGGGAACTGGAGCTCATGCGGGACAGCCTGAGGCGGAACCGGGGCGATCTCGTGGCCGAAGGAGTCTTGATGCGGCTGATCCGCAACGTCCGAGCCTTCGGTTTCCACCTGGCGACGATGGACATCCGCGAGCACGCTCGGTTCCACACCGAGGCACTCGACGCCCTCTATGGGCGCCTCGGCCTGGAATACTCGTCACTCGGCCCTGAGGACCGGGCCGACATGCTGGATCGCGAGTTGGCAGGGTTCCGCCCGCTCACCTCTCCCGCCACCCGCCTGTCCGAGCGCCCGGCCATCACCCTCGACACTTTTCGGGCCATCCACACCGCCCAGGAGCGCTTCGGCCAGCACGTGATCGAGTCGTATGTGATCTCGATGGCCTCCCACCCCGACGATGTGCTCGCTGCCGCGGTCCTGGCACGCGAAGCGGGTCTCATAGACCTCTCCCAGGACATCGCCCGCATCGGGTTCGTGCCCCTGATCGAGACGATCGACGACTTGCGCCGGGCGGGTGAGATCCTCGATGGCGCCCTCTCCCGTCCCGCCTATCGCCGCGTCGTCGAGCTGCGGGGGAACATGCAGGAGGTGATGCTCGGCTACTCCGATTCCAACAAAGCGGGCGGCATCACGACTTCGCAGTGGGAGATCTACAAGGCACAGCGAGCCCTGAGGAATGTCGCCGCCCGCCATGGTGTGAAGCTCCGCCTGTTCCACGGCCGGGGCGGAACCATCGGGCGAGGTGGCGGCCCCACCCATCAGGCGATCCTGGCCCAGCCCTACGGCACCATCGACGGGCCCATCAAGATCACCGAGCAGGGCGAGGTCGTCTCCGACAAGTACGGCTTGCCGGGCCTGGCCGCTCGCAACCTCGAGCTGGCCCTGGCCTCGGTCCTGGAGGCTTCGCTGTTGCACAGGGAATCCCGGCAGCCGAAGGAGGTCCTCGATCGCTGGACAGAGGCGATGGAAGTGTTCTCTCACGCCGCCTACACCTCGTACCGGGAACTGGTGGACGATCCGTCGCTCGTCCCCTATTTCCTGTCGTCCACGCCAGTGGAGGAGCTCGGCGACATGAACATCGGGTCCCGCCCTTCTCGACGGCCCGAGGGAGGAGGCAGCCTCGACGACCTGCGAGCCATCCCGTGGGTGTTCGGCTGGACCCAATCCCGTCAGATCGTCCCCGGCTGGTTCGGCGTCGGGTCGGGATTGAAGGCGGTCAAGGAGGCCGGGTACGGGGAGGTGCTACAGGACATGCAGCAACAGTGGCTGTTCCTCCAGACTTTCCTCTCGAACGTGGAGATGACCCTCTTCAAGACCGACCTCGAGATCACGCGCCGTTACGTCGACCTACTCGTAGAACCGCGCCACCGCCACATCTTCGATCGGTTGCGCGAGGAGTTCGATCTCACCGTGGCAGAGGTGCTGGCCACGACCGGCCAGTCGGAATTGCTGGCCACCAATCCCGTCCTGCGCAGGACACTCCAGGTCCGGGACGCCTACCTGGACCCGATCAATCTCCTCCAGGCATCCCTCCTCGACCGGGCTCGCCAGTCGACCGAACCCGATCCCCAGTTGCATCGGGCGATCCTCCTCACGGTCAACGGGATCGCCGCGGGAATGAGGAATACCGGTTGAGCGATTTCGAGGAGAGGGTCGTCGAAGTCCTTCTTCGCCTGCAGCCAGGCGACGTCGTCACCTATGGCGAGGTGGCCGAGGAAGCCGGCTATCCCGGCGCCGCCCGAGCCGTCGGCACTCTGCTCCGTCGCAGCGGCCAGGATCTGCCCTGGTGGAGAGTCGTCGGGGTCGGCGGCCGCATCCGAACGCCCAATCCCGACCGACAGGCCCGGCTGCTCATCGCCGAAGGCGTTCGGGTCGTGGATCACCGGGTGGTCTCGCCCTAGAGAGAGCGATACGCTTGCCCGTCCCGGTGGAGGTCCACATGAGTTTCAACGTCATCGAGCTGATCGAGCGCAAACGAGATGGAGGACGGCTCCGAGACGAGGAGATCCAATGGCTCATCTCCGCCTACACCCGGGACGAGGTAGCCGACTACCAGATGTCGGCCATGGCGATGGCGGTCTACCTCAACGGGCTCGACGCCGAGGAATTGTCCGCCTGGACCGGGGCGATGCTCCACTCGGGCGAAGTGCTCGATCTCTCGACGATCGAGGGACCCAAGGTCGACAAGCACTCCACCGGTGGCGTGGGCGACAAGGTCTCGATTCCACTGGCGCCGATCGTCGCCGCGTGCGGGGTCCTCGTACCGATGATGTCCGGCCGAGGCCTCGGCCACACCGGCGGCACTCTCGACAAGCTGGAGTCGATCCCCGGGCTCAGGGTCCAATTCGATCCGGACCGCTTCCGCGAGATCCTCTCTCGTTGCGGCTTCGTGATGGCGGGCCAATCGGAGAGCCTGGTGCCGGCCGATCGCAAGCTGTATGCGCTGCGAGACGCCTCGGGGACCGTGTCGTCGCTGCCCCTCATCGCTTCCTCGATCATGTCGAAGAAGCTCGCCGAAGATCTGGACGGTTTGGTCCTGGACGTCAAGACCGGCTCTGGAGCCTTCCTCTCCGAACCCGCCGAGGCCCGACGCCTGGCCGAGACGATGATCGGGATCGGCCGAACCCACGGCCTGCCGGTCACAGCATTGCTCACCGACATGAGCCAGCCGTTGGGACGGATGGTTGGAAACGCCAACGAAATCGCGGAGTCGCTGGACGTCTTGGAGGGCGAGGGGCCCGAGGACCTCGTCGAAGTCACCCGGGCTCTCGCCGTCGAGATGCTCCAATTGGCGGGCATCGAAGGCGGCAGTGACGCCGTCGACGAGGCCATCCGTTCCGGAAGGGCCATGGAGCGTTTCCAGGCGATGGTCGAAGCCCAAGGAGGCGACCCCAGGGTCGTCGAGGACCGGTCCCTGCTCGACCAGGCTCCCGGCCAGACCGCACTGGAAGCCGACCGTTCGGGTTTCGTCACCCGTTGTGACGCTCGCACCATCGGAATCGCCGCCATGCGGCTCGGGGCGGGCAGAACCCGAAAGGAGGACGACATCGACCCGGGAGTGGGCATCGAGGTGCTCGCCAAGGTCGGTGACGAGGTCGCCGCCGGCGATCCTCTGGCGATCCTGACGCATCGACCGGGAGACGTCAGCGACGTCGTGACGCGGGCGGCGGCCGCCTGGGAGATCGACTCGGAGCCGCCGGATGCCACCGGGTTGATCCTCGATCGCATCACCTGAGGGCTCCATAATTTGAGTGTATGCTCAAGTTTCTGGATGCAGTTAGCATCCCGAACTACCCGTCTATGAAGGAGGAGCCCGAATGCAGGTGGTCGTCTGCGTGAAGCAGATTCCCGACCCCGCCGGGACGCAGAGCCTCGACCCGGAGACACACAACCTGGTCCGGCCCGACGATCAGGTACTCGACGACACCGATCGCTACGGCGTCGAAATGGGCCTGCAGATCGCCCAGGAGAACGGCGGCACCGTCACCCTCGTGTCGATGGGCCCGGCCGGCTCTATGCAAGGGATCCGTCAAGCCCTGGCAATGGGCGCGGACCGCGCCGTGGTCGTCGACGACCCAGCCCTGAAGGGCGCCGACGCACTGACGACCGCTCGGATCCTGGCTGCGGCGATCGGACGCACCGGCTACGACCTGGTCATCGCCGGAACCGAGTCGACCGACGGCTACAGCGGGGTTCTTCCCCAGATGGTGGCCGAGTTCCTCGACGCCCCCGCCTTGACCTACGCCACCCGCGTTACGGCCGGTGATGGCAAGGTCTCGATAGATCGCCAGACCAACACCGGCTACGAGGTCGTCGAAGCCGACCTGCCGGCGGTCGTGTCTGTGACGGCCGGCGTCGTCGAGCCCCGCTACCCCACCTTCAAAGGAATCATGGACGCCAAGAAGAAGGAAGTGGAGAACTTGACCGCTTCCGATCTGGGGGTCGAGATCTCGGTGCTCCAGAGTGTCACGGCGGTGGAGCCCGCCCCCGAACGCGAGGCCGGAGTGAAGATCGAGGACGACGGCACCGCCCATCTCAAGATCGTGGAGCTCCTCGAACAGAAGAAGGTGATCTGAATGGCGAACATCTGGGTATTCGTCGAGGAAGACGGCGACTCGCCCTCATCCATCGGTCTGGAGCTGCTCACCAAGGCCCGCTCGCTGGGCGATGTGACAGCGGTGTACCTCGGGAGCGGATCCGACACGGCCTTCTCGACGCTCGGCGACCATGGAGCTGCCCGGGTACTCCACGCCGATCCCGGCGACTCGCTTCCCTCGGCTCCCGTGGCTGCCGCTCTGGCCGAACGGCTCTCGACGGAATCCGCAGACCTGATCCTCTTCGGTCAGGCCTACAACGACCGCGACATAGCCGGACGTCTGGCCGCCCGCCTGGGCCGCTCGGTCCTCTCCAACGCCTCCGATGTCGAACTCGGAGACGGGAGCGCCGTCACCACCCACGAGATCTTCGGCGGCACCCAGCTGGCCAAGGCCGAAGTGAGGGGCGACGCTCCGCACATCGTGCTGGTCCGACCCAAATCGTTCCCGGCCGAAGCCGGAGCCGGCCTCACACCAGAGGTGGAAACGCTGCCGCTTCCCGACGTCGGCCGCTCGAGCGCCAAGATCACTGCCCGCCATGCCGAAGAGCGGGAAGGACCCCAGCTCACAGACGCCGCCGTGATCGTCTCCGGCGGTCGGGGCCTGGGTTCGGCCGAGGCCTACGGCATGGTGGAGGAGCTGGCCAAGCGGCTCAATGCCGCCACCGGGGCCACACGTGCCATCGTCGACTCGGGCTGGGTCCCCTATTCGAAACAGGTCGGCCAGACCGGCACCACGGTGAAGCCCGACGTCTACATCGCCGCCGGCATCTCGGGTGCCATGCAGCACCTGGTCGGTATGAAGGACTCGAAGACGATCGTGGCGATCAACAAGGACCCGGACGCCCCGATCTTCTCGATCGCCGATCTCGGCATCGTCGGAGACGTTCACAACGTCCTTCCCAAGCTGATCGAAGCCCTCGACTCCCGCTGAAGCAGCCACAGGCCGCTTCTGAGTCCGAAGGAGTGGCCTGAGGCTGCCGGACATCTCCACGATCGATCGGATGGCTCGGCGTGCCCGAGAGACGGCACCGGTGGAGACTCGCGGGATCTCGTATTCGTCGCCGGGCAGGGATCCACGGCAATTCGTGCACGACATGCGAGCCCGTTCTCACTCGCGTAGAGCAAGCCGCCTGACCGTTGCTACAACGGGTCCACACAGGATCGATCCGCGCCATACTCGCCGTCGTGGATCTGATCGAGATCGAGTCACCGGACGACCCGCGTATCAGGGCCTACACCGGCCTCACCGACGAGCGGCTCCGGCGCTGGCGCGAGAGCCCGGATGGTGATCTGGCCGGGATCTTCATGTGCGAAGGCACCAAGGTGACCGAAAGGGCCCTCGAAGTGGGTCTCGAGCCCGTGTCGGTGTTCGTGGCCGGCGACATGCTCGACCGTCTTCCCGAACTCCCCGATCGAATTCCCGTCTACCTGGGCTCGCCCGAGGTGGTGGAGGCAGTCACCGGTTTCCGCTTCCATCGAGGCTTCGTGGCCGCCTTCCGCCGTCCGCCGGCCGTGGATGCAGAGGAGATCGTGGCCGGAGCGCGGCGTGTCGTCGTAACCGAGAACGTGACGAACCCGACCAACCTCGGGGTGATGGTTCGGTCGGCGGCTGCTCTCGGATTCGACGCTCTCCTGGGAGACCCGACCAGCTGCGATCCCCTCTATCGGCGCGTCGTCCGCGTGTCGATGGGAACCGTCTTCAGCCTGCCGCACGGCCGCCTTCCGGCATTCCCGAGCGGTCTGCGACTTCTCTCGAACCATGGGTTCGAGCTGGTCGGCCTCTCCCCCGACCCATCCGCTCCGACGATCGGCAGCACGGACTTCGCCGACCGCGTCGCCCTCGTCCTCGGCGCTGAGGGATCGGGGCTCAGCCCGGACACCCGGGCCGTCCTCGACCGGGTGGTGAGGATCCCGATGCGCTCAGGAATCGATTCCCTCAATGTCGGAGCGGCGGCCGCCATCGCCGCCTACGTGGTGGGCGGGCTGGACCTCAGAGGGTGAAACGGTGAGGGAGGAGTTCGTCGAGCGTGTGGCTGTGCACCTTGGAGCCGGAGCCTGCGGTCACGTACACCTCGTCGACCGCGAACTCCGACATGATCTGGCGGCACTTGCCGCACGGGTAGGCCGCCGACACATCGGCGGCGTCGATGCACGCCACTGCCACCGCATCGATCTTGCGTACCCCTTCGGACACCGCCCGAGCGATGGCGTTGGCCTCGGCACACGACGACGAGGGATAGGCCGCGTTCTCGACGTTGGTAGCGGTGTAGGTGAGCCCGTCGGCTCCAAGCGCCACGGCTCCTACCCGGAACTTCGAGTATGGGGCGTAGGCGTTCACCGCCGCCTCCCGGGCCAGGGCCACGAGGTCGTTGCGATCACGAGTCGGCAAGCAGGGCCTCCACGAACTCGTGAGGATCGAACGGGACCAGGTCGTCGATTCCTTCGCCCAACCCGACGTACTTGACCGGGACCCCCAACGCCTTCTCCACCGCCACCACGACGCCACCCCGAGCCGTGCCGTCCAGTTTGGTCAGGACGAGGCCCGTGACCCCTACCGCCTCCGTGAAGACCTCCGCCTGTGAGATCCCGTTCTGCCCACCGGTGGCGTCGAGCACCAACAGGACCTCGGAAACGGTGGTTTCGCGCTCCAGCACCCGGCGAATCTTCGTGAGTTCTGCCATCAGGTTGTGCTTGGACTGGAGACGTCCGGCGGTGTCGATCAACACCACGTCCTTGCCGCGGGACCGGGCAGCCTGGAACGCGTCGAAGGCGACCGCCGCGGGATCGGCCCCCTCTTGTCCACCGACGACGTCGACGGAGAGGCGCTCTCCCCAGGTCCGGAGCTGTGCCTCGGCGGCCGCCCGAAACGTGTCGGCTGCGCCCAGCAACGGAGCGCGGCCTTCCTCCTGGAATCGGTGGGCGAGCTTGGCGACCGTGGTGGTCTTGCCGGACCCGTTCACCCCCACCACCAGCACGACGGCCGGCTTGGAGTCACCCAGTTGCAGGCGACGGTCACGTCCCGCCAGTTCTCGCTCCAAGGACTCCTTCAGGGCCGTCCGGGCGGTCGAGGCGTCCTCCGGACGGCTCGCTCTCACCCGGCTCACCACATCGGTGGCCGCCCCGACACCCATGTCGGCCGAGATGAGGGCCTCTTCCATCGAGTCCCAGAACTCCTGATCCAACGCTCCCCGACCGAACACCGACCGCAGCGCCCCGCCCAGAGATTGGGAAGACTTCGCCAGGCGACCCCGTATGGCGCCGCCGGCTGGGGCAGTGACGACGGATGCGTGCGCTTCGGGCGCTGATGAGCGACGGGTGACCAGGAACCAGGCGACCCCCGCCACGACCAGCACCCCCAGGACGATCAGAATCAGCTGGAAGGTGTCCACGGGCCGATTCTATGCCTGCGCCGAGGCTTCCTCGGTTCGGGCCTCGGCCTGGGCCGCCTCCAACTCCTTGCGCACGACCGACGACGACCCGCCCGGCTCCATCGTCACCCCGTAGAGGACGTTGGCTGCCTCCATCGTCTGCTGCTGGTGGGTGACGATGACCAGTTGGGCATCGTGACGAAACGCCTCGATGAGACGGAGGAAGCGCCGGAGGTTGGCATCGTCCAGGGCGGCCTCCACCTCGTCCAGGATGTAGAACGGGCTGGGACGAGCCCGAAAGACGGCGAAGAGGAAGGCCAAAGCAGCCAGCGACCGCTCCCCACCCGACAAGAGAGAAAGCTGGCTGACCTTCTTGCCCAGCGGCTGAGCATGGATCTCGACCCCGGTGGTCAACGGCTCGGACGGATCTGTCAGCCGGAGCTTTCCCTTGCCCCCCGGGAAGAGAAGGGCGAAATGCTCCTCGTAGGCGCGGGCGACCTCTTCGAAGGCGGCGTCGAAGCGACCCTGGATCTCCTCGTCTAGCGCCGCCACCACGTGCCTCAGCTCCCGGCGGGAGCTCTCGAGATCGGCCAGCTGATCGGTCAGGAAGATGTGGCGTTCCTCGAGCTCGGCGTACTCCTGGGCCGCCAGCGGGTTGACGGGTCCCATGCGTCGTAGCCGGGCCTCCATCTCCGCCAGCACCTGGGTCAGGTCGTCGTCCGGTCCGACTCCATCGATATCGGGTCGCGGTGCCGCCAGGGCGGTGTCTTCGTCGGCGTCGGCGTCACGGCGCAAACCCTCCGCTACGCCTTCCCGTCGCACCCGGATCTCGGTCGTCTCCAGATCGATCTCCCCCAGGCGCTTGCGGTCCGCTTCCAGACGTGATCGGGCCGCCTCGTGACGATTCCGAACAGCTTCGCGCTGCACCCCCGTCTCGCCGGCTCGCTCCCGGAGGTCGGCCTGGCGGATGCGGAGCGTCTCCAGGCGACCTTCCAGCGTGTCGATCGCGCGGCGGGCGATCGACGCGATCAACTCGAAGCGTTCCAGGTCGGCTTCGCTCACGGGTCGAGTCAGCTCGGCTTCCAGGGCTTCCTCGACCGCCTGCTGACGTCTCTCAAGGAGTTGGAGGCGCTCTCGTGCGGCTCGAAGATCAGCCTCGGCCCGGTTCCAGGCTGCTCGGGCCTCCTCGCGTGCCGCTTCCAGGGCGGACCGCCGAGCTTCCATCTCCTCCCATGCTCGCTGCCTTTCCGCCTCTTCACCTTCGAGGGCAGCGACACGCCGACGCAACCGAGCCAGAGCTTCATCTCTTTCCGACGCTGCCTCTTCGAGCGCAGTCTTGCGCTCTTGCAGCCGAACCAGCTCTGACTCGAGGTTGGAGCGAGCACGATTGACCCGCCCCAAGGCCTCGCTGGCGCCCGAGATTCGCGCCTCGACGGCTTCCAGCGCTTCCAGGGTCTCGCGCTCCCTCCCCCGGCTGTGCTCGAAGTCGCGCTTGGCGGAGGTGTGGAGCGACTGGACTCGAGCCAGTTCGGTCGTGGCGCGCTCGAGAGCCACCTCGGCGGCTTCCACCATGGCGGGAGTGGCTCCGTCGGGATGGGCCACGCGGACCCCGTGGACGGTGATCAAGTCTCCCTCGGGAGTGACGGCCCGGACCTCCGGATGGGCGGCGACGACCGATCGGCCCGCCGACCATCCCTCGACCAGGATCACGTCACCCAACAGGGCGTCGGCGACCTTCCGGTTCGCCTTCGGCCCCAAGTTGTCGACCAGCGTCTCCAGGCCCAGGGTGGCGGCCACCTCCCGGGCGGTCGACACCACCCCGTCGGGGGCCACCATCGGGACTCCGCCGCGGCCATCCGACTTCAAGGCCGCCACGGCGTCGTGCAGGGCCGTCGTCGAATCGAAGACGGAGGCGTCTGCCCACGGCGAGAGGGCGGCGTCCACTGCTGCCGCCAGGTGGTCGGGGATGTCGAGGAGCGATGTGAGTGAGCCGAGGTGCCCGGAACGGCCGTCCACGATCGCCCTCGCTTCGGGGTCAGCCGTCCCTTCGGCGGCCGCTTCGACGGCTTCCAGACGCGCCCGGGCCGAGGCGACCGCCAGACGGGCCTCGGACAGGGCCGCTTCCATCGCCTCCCAGTGCTTCTGGCGTTCCTGCCGTTCCTCACTCGCCTTGCGATAGGCGGTCTGAGCCAGCGTGGCTTCTTCGTCGAGCCTGCGGATCTCCTCGTTGAGGGAATCCGCCTCCTCGCCGTCGTCTCGGATCTGGGCCTCCACGACGCCTATGCGGCGTTGCACCTGATCGAGCTCCCGCCCGTCGCGTTGCTGTGCCCCCTCCAGTGCCCGGAGCTCGCCACGGACCACCGCCAGCGCACCCTCGGGGCTGAGGCCCTCCTGGTCAGCCAGGGACCGCGCCTCGTCCTCCAAAGTGCGAGAGCGCCGTTCCTCGCGTTCGGCGACCACCGCGGCCTCGGCTACTGCCGCCCGAACCGCCTCCACTTCCACGCTCAGACCATCGCGTTCGCTCTCGAGGTCGCGCTTGCGCTCCTCGGCGCCATCGCGGCGGGCCATCGCCGCCCTTCGACGTTCGTGCGCCACCGACGCCGCCCGGCGCAACCGTTCCAGGATCGTCTCCAGGCGGGCAGCCGCCGCCGTGTCTCGATCGAGAGCCTGCCCGACCTCGCCCGCCTCGGCCGTCAGGATGTTGAGGGCCGAGGCGAGTTCGTCGACCTCGGCCTCACCATCGGCGATCCTCTGGGCCAGTTCCTGGCGCTCGGCGGTCAGGGTCGCCATTCGCGCATCGAACTCGCGCAGCTGTTCTCCACCCAGGTAGAGATGAAGGGCCCGCACATTGGCCGTCAGGACGGCGTGCTGCTCGGCGGCGTTGGCCTGCCGCTTCAACGGCCTCATCTGGCGGGTCAGCTCGCCCACGATGTCCTGGAGGCGGAGGATGTCGGCGTCGGTTCGCTCCAGGCGCCGCAGTGCTCGCTCTTTCCGCTGCCGGTGCTTGAGGATCCCGGCCGCCTCCTCGATCACGGATCGATGCTCGGCCGGGCCCGAGTTGAGAACCGAATCGATCTGGCCCTGACCGACGATCACGTGCTGATGACGCCCGACCCCGGAATCGGACAGGAGCTCCTGGATGTCCAGCAGGCGGCAGGAGACGCCGTTCAACTCGTAATCGGAGGACCCGTCTCGGTAGAGCCGACGGGTGATGCTCACCTCGTCCAGATCGAGCGGCAGGGTCCGGCTCTCATTGTCGAAGACCAGCGTCACCTCCGCTCGGTTGAGCGAGGGACGGGTGGCGGTGCCGGCGAAGACGACATCCTCCATCTTCGGCGTGCGCAGGCTCTTGGCCGACTGGGTGCCCATCACCCAGGACACGGCATCCACCAGATTCGACTTGCCGGATCCATTGGGGCCTACCACGACGGTCACCCCCGGGCGGAGTTCCAGGCGGGTCCGGTCGGCGAACGACTTGAAGCCGACGAGCTTGAGCGTCTTCAGATACATGAATTACACACGTGTGATCCCGCAGCAGGCTAGCAGCGGTGAGGTAGGCAACCAGGTCAACTCCCGGCTCAGGCCGGGCGGCTCAGACCCCCGTCGTAGTGATGGAGATAGGTGTCAGCCAGGTAGTTGAGGGTACGGCGGGCAGGACGGAAGCGATCCGCCACCCGATCGATGCCCCGGGGCGCGAACCCGACGACCGATCGGGCCGCTTCGGCCGCTTTCCGATACCAGGCCACACCCAGTTCCTCGAGGAACTGCAAGTCGGATTCGGCCAGCAGCGCGCGCTCGGGGTCCAGACCCGCCGATCGGACCAGCTTCTCCCGGTGGACCGGCGGCACCGGGTGACCGGCGGTGTGGTCGGGGAAGACCCCGGTGAGGAAGAGGGCGATGTCGCCCAACCGCCGGTACCCACCGGGACGCTGCGCAGCCGGTAGACCGTCGACCATCTCGGACATGCGCACCGGGTCGAGTTCCGAGTAGCGCTGGCGCCGGACGCCACGCCGAGTCCTGACCCGGATGGTGCCACTGGCGATACGCGTGAACGAGGCGAGAAACTCGGCCAGGAACAGGCGGCTACCGGCGTCCGCGAGGAAGTCGCGCAACGAGTCGACATCGAACACAGGCAGTCGCTTTCCGGGGCCGGTCCACTCATACACGTAGGTCATCGACCCGAGATCATCGAAGGCGCGACTGACGAGAATGGCGAAGAGCAGAAATGGACTGAGCCCGACCCGCAAATCGGGATCGGGGTCCTCGAAGACCAATTCGAAGAGCCGGGCGTCGGCGACGAGGCGGTCGAAGGCCTCGGGGCTCTCCCGCAGCTGCACACGAAGGTCGGGCGGGTCGGTCCCGGCCGCCTCGCCCATGAGCTCGATGTCCTTGTCCGTCAGATGCTCGACGTAACCGAACTGATGGCTCATCGTTGCACCGAAATGGTATTGCATTCGGTGCGCAAATCGGCGGACTACCGGGGGTCGGGCTGGATGAAGAAGTCGCGTAGCGTCGTATCGGGAGCCACGGTGTCGGCCTCGACGCCGGTCACTTCGGCTCGTGCCGGCCCCGTCCACAGCCAGTCGACCAGCCGGTCACACGCCTCTGGATCCCCCTGGGCCCAGACCTCCACCCGTCC
>Ga0079224_100002797_pt1 | contig 21517 bp, 19 predicted proteins | sample Stecom2015_FD_80414 | JGI IMG/M metagenome (GOLD analysis project Ga0079224, IMG submission 80414) | Agricultural soil microbial communities from Utah to study Nitrogen management - Steer compost 2015 | ecosystem: Environmental > Terrestrial > Soil > Agricultural land | place: USA: Utah...
GACCCTTAGACCCTTAGACCTTAGAGGGGCCGTAAGGCCCCCTAGTGGACCAGTGGTCTTCTGGGGTCATTGACCCTTAGACCCTTAGACCTTAGAGGGGCCGTAAGGCCCCCCAGTGGACCCAAGGCCTCTAGTGACCCTGGGAGGTCGCCGAGAAGGACCCCTAGGCCCAAGGGTCTAGTAGAGAAGGATGGCTTGGTGTGTCGCTGAACTAGCCCATTGGGCGTCTTGGTCCACCAGCCTAGAAGAACTTCAGCGGCCTTGTTTGGTCGCTGCTCAATTGGCCGCCCGTTTCGTACCCCCATCAGGCAGCACGGTGAGACTACGCCTTGATGTCTCTCACCAAGAGGACGGGGATGACCGTGAGATATACACGGGGACACTGCGGGCGACGACATTGGAGGGAAGATGGCCTGGGAGACAAGCTCGAGGAAGCAGCGGCTCCCGGCTGATTGGGTCTGGCGCCGGCAAGAGGTGTTCAAGATCCACGGGCGCCAGTGCTACATCGTCGAGGATGGTCACCGCTGCATAGGCGAAGCCACTGAGGTGGATCACGTCGTTGCCGGCGATGACCATTCCTTCGAGAATCTGCGCCCAATCTGCCATCGGCACCACAGGGCTAAGAGCTCTAGTGAGGGCTGGCAGGCACTGAACAAGAAGAAGAAGGAAGCTCGAGCGCGAGCGGAGAAGAAGTTCGGATGGACCGAAAGGCGCCCCGAACCTGAAGCTCCATACCGACACCCATGGCAGCACTGAGGAGGTGACCACATGGCAAGCAATGTCCCGGGCCCCGTGCCCAATGCCGTCAGGCGTCGCAGGAACAAGGACACCCTGGCCCCCGTTAAGCAGGGGACCCGACGGGGGATCACCATCGACGCGCCGCAGCCGTCGCCGCATTGGCGGGCTGATGTGCGCAATTACTTTAACTCCGTCCTCTCCTCGGCCGCGGCCGACTGGTACGAGAACTCGGATCTGATGTGGCTCACCGTCCACTGCGAGCTCCTCGACCGGATCCTTCGCGGTGGGCGCTACGTGCCCGTCTTCCAGGAGGAGAAGAACGCCGAGGGCAAGTGGGTTCCCGTCCTTGACGAGGATGGGCAGCCCGTCCCGGAGCTCGACGAGTTTGGCGAGCCGCAGATGCGGATGGTCGGCAACGTCAACGGCCAGGCCCTCCGCTCCGTTCTCGACATGGGCACCGAGCTCCTCGTCACCGAGGGGTCGCGTCGCCGGCTCCGCATCGACCTCGCTAACCCCGAGAGCGACGAGGAGCCGAGGCACAAGGCAATCGTCGCGAAACAGCGCGAGGATCTGCACAAGGTACTCCAGAAGGCGTGAGCCCTTCTGGTTCATTCGGCGGTTGAGCCCCTTCCTCCTTCCGGGGGTTCCCGCTGGATATGGGACAACGGCGTCCCAATCATGCTGTGCGCCCCGTAGGCGCGAGCTCACGACCGCTATGGCCCAATGGGCCGGGGGCGTCGTTCTGAGCCCGCTATGGGGCGCACAGCGCTCCAGTCACGTAGCACAAGGTGCGAGCTGGTCTCCAAAACCAGCATGGCGGGGTGCGATACCTCGGCGTGGCGCCATGACCCGCAGGCTTCTCCAGGTCGAGACGCCGGCGGGTTCTACGGATCAGGCCCCCAGGGTGGGGGAGCGGGTAGCGCCCGCCGAAGCAGGTTCGAGTCCTGCTGGTCCGACGCTGCCAGACCGACGGCCATCGGTTTGGCATCAGAGGGTGGCAGAGTGCCGAGTAGGTGTGGCGTAGTTCGTGCGCTGCACGCCGAAAGGTAATGCGACCGTCCAACGGCTCAATGCGGCCCCATCCTGACGGCTAGTGCACACAGGGATGGGTCGTCGCGATCCGGGTAGCTCCGGTGAACGAGCTCAGTCTTCGCAGACAGGACGGGGCCTGGCGGCTATTAGCGATGAAGCGAACCCGCCAGCAGGGCCTCATCAGCCCTCCCTCACCCCTTCCGAAGTAGCTCAGCGGCAGAGCGGCGCACTGTTAATGCGCATGTCCCTGGTTCGATCCCAGGCTTCGGAGCTAGACCCGACCCCATGCGGCCGCATCTCGGGAGGGTCTGCCGTCACCGCTGGGCCCATCGGCGCCAGCGCAAGGGCGCACAGGGGGAGACCCCGTGGCTGGGACCGCGCAGCGCATCAGGCGGTATACGGCTCCGTAGCTCAGTCGGTTAGAGCGCCCGTTTGAAACGCGGGAGGTCCCTGGTTCGAGTCCAGGCGTTGCCACGCGGACCCCCGGCCGGCCTGCCCGCTTCACGAGGGCGGGCAGTACGGCCCGAGGGGTCCAGCTTTCTTTCACATCACCATCAAGGAGCCGACGTGTTCATTGAGTTCAGCCATGCCGTCTCGCTCGACTTCGGGCGCAAGCGCCTGAGCGAGGCCGACATCCTGGAGCTCGTCGCCGCCTCCGAGAACAACATCGCCGGGGCCGCCGAACCCAAGGGGCCGGTCGGCTTCGTCAAGAACCCCGAGACCGAATGACGGTCTGCTCGGCGTGGCAGCGCCGAGAGCTCGCGGAGGGACTGATCCCCCTCGCGGCGAGCACCCATCATCACCTACTGCCATAGGAGTTTGCATATGACCGTCAAGCCCGACTCCACGGAGCTCGAGTTCGACATCGACAACTGGGAGCCCGTCGTCTACGGCCCCACGTGGACCGTCACCGAGGACGGCACCTACGCGCTGCCGAAGTACACGCTTGCGTGGGAGCTGGCCGAGTGGTGCGCTCGCTGGCTGAAGATCGAGGACAAGGAGACGGGGGAGGAGCTCCCCTTCACCTTCACGCCCGAGCAGCTGCGCTTCCTCTGCTGGTTCTACGCCATCGACGAGACCGGCCGCTTCCTCTATAGCCGCGCCATGTTCCAGCGCATGAAGGGCCCTATCGCCGACACGGAGCTCGTCGCCACCCCCGGCGGCTGGAAGCGCCACGGCGACCTCGAGATCGGAGACCAGGTCTTCGCCATCGACGGCACCCCCACGGATGTCGTGGCGCTGCCCTTCGCCGGCGTCGAGCCTGCCTATCGCATCACCTTCAATGACGGCACCACGGCCGACGCAGCGGCTTCGCACCGCTGGGATGTCGACGAGTTCACGGGCCGAGGGCGCGAGCGCGTCACGCTGACGACCCAGGAGATGGTCGACAAGGGCGTGAAGTTCGAGCGCCCGCTCACGAAGGGCAAGACCAAGGCCACGTCCGGCGGCGTGAACCGCTTCCGCGCCCTGTGCACCCCCGAGCTCCAGGGCCTCGAGGAGGATCTGGGCATCGACCCCTACATCCTCGGCTACTGGCTGGGCGACGGCGACAAGTCGCAGCCGGGCATCACCTGCGGCTCGCAGGACATGCCGCAGCTGCTCGAGCAGCTCCGCCTCGCGGGCATCGAGCACAACGAGCCGTACCACACGCATGGCGAGACCTACTTCATCCGCTTCGGCAGGGGGTGGGCCCGCCAGGCGCTGCGCGACCTGGGCGTCCTTGGGGATAAGCATATCCCCGTCAAGGCGCTCAGGATGTCGGCGCCCCAGCGCTGGGCCCTCCTCCAGGGGCTGATGGACTCGGATGGCAGCATCCACACGGACGGTCGCTGCGAGCTGTCGCTCTCGGACGAGATCCTCGCCGGGGACGCCTTCGAGCTCATCCGCTCGCTGGGCCTCGCGCCGCGCCGGAACATCAACCCCTCCTCGCTCAACGGCAGGCGCTACAAGGATCGTCACCGGATCGGCTTCACGCCCCAACCTGGCGACATGCCCTTCCGCCTTCAGCGGAAGGCCGAGCGCGTGAAGAAGCCCGGCACCGCGAAGCACAAGGTGCCCTTCTCTCGCTCGCGAACCATCGTCTCCATTGACCCCATCGGCGAGGTGCCCGTCAAGTGCATCACCGTCGCCCACCCGTCGCACCAATACCTGGTCGGCGAGGGCATGGTGCCCACGCACAACTCGGGCAAGGATATGATCGCCGCCGTGCTGGCCCTCTTCGAGGCCGCCGGCCCCTGCCGCCTCGACTATATCGACGAGGACGGCGAGGTGCATGGTCGCCGCATCAAGGACGCCTACATCCAGCTGGCCGGCGTGACGCAGGACCAGAGCCGGAACACGTCGGACTTCTTCCACACCCTCCTGACCAAGGAGGCCATCGAGGAGTTCAAGTTCAATATCGGCAAGGAAGTGTCCTACGCCTTCGACGGCATGGTGCAGATCTGGCTCCTCACTGCGAACCCCAAGGCAGCGGAAGGCAAGCGCCCCACGTTCGTGGTTCTGAACGAAGTCCAGTGGTGGCTCCAGGCGAACAAGGGCGTGGAGCAGTACCAGGTGCTGAAGGGCAACGTGGCCAAGCGGCCACAGTCCTCCCAGGGCCATATGCTCATCATCGCCAACGCCCCCATCCCAGGGCAGGACAGCATCGGCGAGCAGCTGATCCAGTCCTACGAGGACACCCTCGCCGGGAAGGGCGAGGACACCGACTTCCTCTACGACAGCCTCGAGGCGCCGGCGAACACGCCCATCGACCGCGAGATCCTTCAGGAGGTCGTCTCGGTCGTCCGGGGGGACAGCTACTGGCTCGATCCCGAGTCCGTGGTGAACGACTTCTTCGACCCCCTCGTGCCCATCACCGAGGCGCGAAGGAAGTGGCTGAACCAGCGCACCGCCGACTCGGACTCGATCTACTCCCGAGCCCAGATCGCCAACGCCGAGCGCGAAGCGCAGCTTCGCCCCGGCGATGAGATCGTCCTCGGCTTCGATGGTGGCCGCACGAACGACGCGACCGCGCTCGTGGCGATCCGCGTCAAGGACCGCGTCATCATCCCGATCCGGGTGTGGGAGAAGCCTCGCGAGGTGGATGAGTGGGTCGTCCCGCACGATCAGGTCGAGTCCGCCGTGCACGACACCTTCTCTCGCTACAAGGTGCGCGCCTTCTTCGCTGACGTGAACCTCTGGGAGTCGTTCATCCTCTCCTGGTCTGCCGACTATGGCGAGCAGCTCCAGGTTCGGGCCAGTGGCGAGTCAGCCATCGGCTGGGACATGCGCGGAGTTCGCAAGGCGACCCTTGCCCACGAGCGGCTGGTCGACGGACTCCAGAGCGGGAAGGTCTTCCACAACGGGGATCCGATCCTCGTGCAGCACATCTCGAATGCGCGCAAGCGTTACAACGTCCACGGCCTCAGCTTCGGCAAGGAGAGCCGCGACTCGTCCCGCAAGGTCGATGCCTACGCGGCCACTGTTCTCGCCTACGAAGCACTCACCGTCTACCTGGACCGCGGCCGCAGGGCCGAGAAGCCCGAACGCTCGGGCCGAGTCCTCATGTACTAGGAGGCCCAATGGCCGAACCCAAGAAGGGGTCCCCGGCGTGGATGGCACAGCGATGCCTTGACGTAATGCAGGACAACTCGACTGACCTCGAGAAGTTCGACGACTACCTCGCCGGGCGCCACAACCCGATCTACATCCCCGACAACGCCGACATCGAGTTCCGCCAGATCCGGAATCGCTCTGTGCTGAACATGATCCCCCTGGTGATCAACTCCGTTACCCAGGTCTGCCACGTGGACGCGATCCGCCACTCCAAGGCGCTGGACGCGGCCAACCAGGACAACCCTGCCGAGGACGGCCTGCCGCCCGAGATGGTGGTCTGGCAGCGCAACCGCATGGATGCGCGCCAGCTCCCCGTGGTGCAGGCGTTCGCCTCTCACGGCATCGTCTACGGCCTCACGGTGCGAGACAAGAAGGATCCCTCGAAGGCTCGCCTCGAGTGCTACACCGCCGCCCAGGCCTGCGCCATGTACGCGGACCCGATCAACGATACCGACCCCGAGTGGGGCTTGGTCATCAAGAAGGGCACCTGGCGGCAGCTAGAGCTCGCGCACCTCTACACGGAGCGCGACTGGTACACCGTGACGGTGACGAAGCAAGGCCTGTCCGTGAAGCACGAGGGCGAGCACGGCAACTCCGTCTGCCCGCTCTCGCGAGCGGTGCTGCACATGAACCTCGAGGGCAAGGTCACCGGCCTCATCGAGCCCCTGATCCTGGCTCAGGACCAGATCAACCAGACCTCGTTCGACGAGCTCACGACCCAGTCGTGGGGCGCGTTCAAGGTCCGCACCGCCACCGGTATGGCGGTTCCGATCCGTCGCTGGACTAGGCGCGAGATTGAGGCCACCTTCCCCGAGCCGGGCGCGGACGCGACCCCCGAGGAGCTCGAGCACTATCAGGGCCGCCCGAACGTTGGGGACCCGATCCTTGACGCGGACGGGCAGGAGATCCCGCTCCCGATCCCGATGAGCATGAAGCGCGTGCTCATCGCAGAGGATCCGGACACCAAGTTCGACACCCTCGACGAGACGCCGATCCAGCCCTTCCTCATGGCCCTCGAGGCGCGGATCAAGTATTTCGCCGCACTGAGCCAGACCCCGCCCACCTACTTCATGGGCGAGATGGCGAACCTGTCCGCAGAGTCCCTGAAGGCGGCGGAGGTATCTAAGGCGCGGCGCGACGACGAGATCAAGCTCGAGCTTGGCGAGATGTGGGAGCGCATGCTCCAGCTCGCCATGGAGCTCGAGGGCGAAGATGACCGCGCAAGCGACGTGGGCATCGAGCTCCAGTGGGCGGACAAGGATCCGTCCTCGTTCGCGGCCATGATCGACGCCCTCGGCAAGATGGTGGAGATGCTCGAGGTTCCCCCGAGCTTCGCCTGGGAGATGATCCCTGGCATGACCCAGGGCGGCCTCGTCCACCTGCACCAGCTGAAGGAAGCGTGGGATCGGGAGCATCCGGAGGTGGCGCTGGCGCGCACGTTCGAGCAGAACGACATCTTCTCTCAGATCAACGAGTACCCCGAGCCTGAGTCAGAGGCCGCCTGATGGCCGGCGCTCAGCCCAAGGTCCCCGAGACCAAGCTCACTGAGGCGCAGGCGCTGTGGGAGATTGCGATGATGTATATCGCCCTCTCGGCCGCTGCGCGCACCATGCAGGGGGGCACCAACGCGGCGGCCACAGCCGCCGCGGCCTCCGGCTTTCGGGCCGGACAACTCCTCGCACGCGCCTACTACCGCCTGCTCCGGGCGGCATGGAGTGGCTACACCATCGCCGACCGGGCCGACCTGCCTGGCACCAAGACCTCGCTGCGCGAGCTCTACAGCGACTTCGAGACCCTGGCCTACCGGGCGATCCCGAAGTCCAAGCACGAGGACGTGAGGCGTCGGGTGCGGGTCGCCGGCTCGAACTACGAGGACGCTATGCGCGACCTCTACGAGCACGAGGCCGACCTCGAGACCGACGATGAGCGCTACGACGACGACCCCGAGCTGGCAGAGGCGGGGGAGGAGTTCACCCCGGAGGACGGGGACGACTACGCCGCCGACCTCACCGAGGATCGCGACTGGTCGGACGACAAGGACATCCTCGTCGAAGAGCTCGAGGAGGCCGAGCGCCACCTCGACGATGTCGAGCGAGCCGAGGCTGAGGAGCTCAAGCGGCTCGAGGAGCAGCTCGAGAAGATCGAGCGAGACCAGCGCCGCCGAGCCAAGAAGGCGAAGCAGGCCGCGAGGCTCCAGGCAGCCAAGGCCCGAGGCCGGCGCGCCGGTGCCGCGATGAAGGCGGCGCAGCAGGGCGCACGGACCGAGATTGTCATGCTCACCCAGACCGACAAGCGCTCGCGTGGCTTCGTGTCCGTGCCCCGGGGCCCAAACCCCTGCTACTGGTGCATGATGCTCGCCTCGCGCGGGGCGATGTCCTACAAGACGAGGCCCAGTCCGGTCTCGGTCAGTGGGCAGTGGCACGACAACTGCAACTGCGCCATCGAGCCGATCTTCGATCTCGACCACTACTTCACCTCACCCCTATTCGCCCTGAACCGCAACGCCCACAAGCTCTGGCAGGAGCTGAAGAAGGCGGGCGGCAACTGGGCGGATCCCAAGATCTGGCGATCCCATTTCGACAACGGCTACAGGGGAGGCAAGAGCCTCCAGGAGCTGATGGCGAAGGGAGCCTTCAAGTAACACCCAATCAATGTCCCAGGAGGACGCAATGAGTGACACCACCCCTTCCGTCGAGGAGACCCCCAGCGCCGAGCAGCCCGGTGCTGCCGGCCAGGACGGCTCGGCTGCCAAGCCGGCCGAGGCGCCCGCCGACGAGGCGAAGGGGGATGGGCTGGAGTCCCTCCCCGAGTCGTGGCAGCGCGAGATCCGCTCACTGCGAGCGGAGAACGCTGACAGGCGCACGAAGTTCAACGAGCTGAAGGAACAGCTCGACCAGGCGAAGTCCCAGGAGGACATCGACAAGGCTGTTGCTGAGTACAAGGCTCGGGCGGAGCAGCTCGAGCGCGAGCTCTCCATCGAGAAGCACACCCGCGGCCTCCCCGAGGGCGCAGCTGAGCTCGTCACAGGCAACACCGACGAAGAGATCAAGGCGTCCGCCGACAAGGTTCGCAAGCTCCTGGAGGGAGCTGGCAAGCAGGGGCCCGAGCCGGATCTCGACGCAACTGGCGGCACCGACCCCCGGAACACCGGAGGCAAGGCGACCGCCGGCACCGACCCCCGCGCACTGGCGCGTGCATCGCTCGCTCGCCGCTGATACGCATATCACCCACAAGGGAGACCACCAATGGCCTACACCCCCCATCAGAAGATCCGCCCCGAGGTCGTCTCGGCCACCGCCGTCGGCATCCTCGACGAGGAGCTCCTGCTCCCCAATCTCATCACCAATGCCTCCTTCGATCAGGAGGGCTATGGGATCCGAGACACCGTGAACATCAAGGTTCCGGGCCTGCTGCCCTCGCGGTCCTACGCGCTGGACAACGACCGGAGCCAGCCGCTCCAGTTCGATCAGTACACCGAGAAGACCGTGAGCGTCACCTTCGACGCCGGTCGCCTGTACTCGGCTGTCGAGCTGACCGACGAGCAGAACGACTTCGACCAGATCACGGTCGACAAGCTCATGCCGCTCCAGGCCCGCGCTGTCGCGAAGGGCATGGAGTACCACACCGGCGCGGTCATGGACAGCGCCCGCTACGAGGTCGCCGTCACCAACGCTGGGGCCGACCTGTACCGCGCCCTGGTCAAGGTGCGCGAGCTCTTCCGCAAGTTCCGCGTGCAGGGCACCAAGAACGTCGTCATCGGCACCGAGGTCGAGTCCGCGCTCCTGCTGGACAAGCGCTTCACCACCTCCGTGTCCGTGGGTGACGAGGCTGGCGCCGTCCTGCGCTCCGGCAACATCGGCAACTGGCTCGGCTTCAACATCTTCGTCTCCGAGCTGGTCCACCCGCGTGAGGCCATCGCGTTCTCGGACGCCTCCTTCGCTGCCGTCTACGCGACCGCTTACGTGCCGAACTCGGTGCCCTTCGGCGCTACCGCCTCCTTCAACGGCAAGGCTCTTCGCTGGATTCGTGACTACGACGCGAACTACCTCGTCGACCGCTCCGTCATCGACGCCTACTTCGGCGCGAAGCAGATCCTCGACCACGGCTACACCGTGGTGGACGAGGACGCTATCGAGGAGGCCAAGTCGGTCGCGCCCAAGGGCGTCAACACCGTGGCCTTCAAGGAGAAGCTGATCGACGGCGAGTACAACGTCCGCTCGTTCAAGATCTCCCTGGACGACGAGGTCCCCACCGGCCTGGTCGACGCCGCCGAGAACCAGGAGTTCCTCCTGGCCTCCAAGATCACCAAGGACGGCGTCGGCGTCAACACCATCGACATCGCCGCCGAGGCTGCCTGATCTGACCCCCTGAGCTGGGGAGGGGGAGGGGCCATCTCTCCCCCTCCCGGCTAGGAGGTTCAGATGGCATTCACTGTCGAACCGCTTGCCGAGCTGGAGGATCTCGAGGCCCGCCTCGAGTTCGAGCTCGACGACGACAAGATGGTCGCCCTCGCCGAGGGGGCCCTGGTCGATGCCACCGTCCTCGTGCGCGAGTACGGGCTCGCGAGCTGGACGGCCAGTACTGCGCCCCCCATCGCGATCACGCTCACCCTCAAGGCTGCTGCGCGCTTCATGAACAACCCCATGTCACTCCAGACCGCACGCGGTGCGGATGAGACGAACATGTGGGGCGAGACGAATGCCAGGGGGGTCTACCTCGAGCCCGGGGAGATCGACCTGCTGCGTCAGCACCGGAAGACGGACAAGGGGTTCGCCGCCCCGCGTACGTACGTCTACTCGAAGCGCTACTTCGCGCCCTCTCCGCGGGGGACTGCGCACTACTTCCCGGTAGAGGGCTACGGGGACGGGGGAGCGAAGTTCTTCCCCGACTACACCGAGGGCGACATCTACGACCCCTGGTATCCGGGGGGTGAGCGATGACTCTGCGATACACGAAGGTCACCTACATCCCTCGCGTGCAGAAGAAGAACTCTCGGGAAGAGCTGATGTGGACCTACGACTACTCGCAGGCCAAGGACATCCGGATCGGTATCAGCGCGGACCGCGTGAGCCGAGCCGAGGTTCGAGGCGATGTTGAGATCGAGGTCTACAACGCCCGCCTCCCCGCGAAGCTCGCCGGCCTCGGCCCTGGTGGCCGAATCGTCTGGGATGGCTCGGAATGGGACTTCGCCTCGCCTCCGATGGCGCGGCTCTCGCGCACCCACTCGGTGCGCCACGTGACGGTCCAGATCCGCCGCAGGCCCTACACCGAAGGCGGCCGCGACTGATGGATGTAGAGATGTACCTGAACCCGAGGATGGGGGAGGAGGAGTCCATCTACCTTGCCGACCCGGCTGTCGCCAAGGAGTCCTTCACCCAGGCCGCCGTGCTTGCCGCGGCCCTGGATCACGCCGCAGTGGCCGAGGGCATCCTCCTCTCCCATCGGGACAAGGGGCACTCGCGCATCGACGTGAGCCTCGCCGGCGAGCCTGACGTGCTTGTCAGCCTCGTGGATGCAGGGGGACACGCAATGGGCATCGAGCGCGAGATCGGGGTGCTCGCCCGAGCTTTCCCCATCGACTCCGTTGGCGACCTGCCCCGCGAGAAGGGCGGCGGCTACCGAATCCAGAAGAAGGGGGTTGAGGATGAGTGAGCTCCCAGCCTCCATTCTGGAGGACGTGCGGCACGAGATCGTCACCGAGGACGCGGTGCTCGAGCTCTTCAGGCGCCGCATCCCGGGCATGAAGTTCACGTCGCTGATCGAGCAGGATGCCCCGGCTCCGTTCGTGCTCGTCCGCAAGGTGGCCCCCACCGGCGCGGCCCTTCGGGACTACAGATTCCTTGAGACCCACTACTTCAGTGCAGAGGTCTTCACGGACGGCCTGGAGGCCGACATCGACGGACCGCGGATCATTCTCGCCATGCGAAACGCCCTCACTCGAGCGGCGCTCGACCATGACCCAGTCCTCGGCGACCGGGGCTGGATCCAGTCCGGGCGGATGGTCGGCGATGCAATGCGTCGAGCCGACTACGCGAACAGCGAGGGCCCGGTGCAGTACGCCGATCTGCCCCAGGAGTGGGCGCGCTACACGGCGACCTTCCGTATGCAGATCAAGAGGGCCCATGTCGGCCCGAACATTTTCACTTCGTAAGAAGGAGCCAACATGGCTATCAACGATACCTCGACGCTCGTCGTCAAGACCGGCCGGTTCTACGTCAACGAGGTTGGCACCGCGGCCCCCACCGCCCTGGACCGCGCCTCCCTCCTCTCCGAGGGCTGGGAGGAGCTCGGGCACACCTCGCTCGAGGACATCCTCTCCTGGGCCACTGAGGGTGGCGAGACCACCACGCTGGGCTCCCTCCAGTCGCCCTCGCTGCGTCAGACCACCTCTGCGCGCACCGAGTCCTTCACCACCACGCTGCTCCAGTGGGACGAGAAGACCCTCCCGTTCTACTTCGGCGGCAACATGGAGCTGATCGCCGGCTCCGACATCTTCCTCGGCGTGAAGTCCTCGCCGGAGCCGATCCGCAAGGCCTTCCTGGTGGTCTTCGAGGATGGCCAGAACCGCTTCCCGGTCTACGCCCCCGCGGCGTCCATCGCTCGAGGCGACGACCTCGCCATCGACTCCACCGAGGATCTGGCCGGCCTGCCGATCCAGATCAGCCTGCTTAACCACGCGGGCAACGACTGGGCCTTCGCGGTCGCCCCCATCGGCGGCGTCGCGAGCACCCCCGAAGACTGACCGAAGCTCTATCACCGTTAGTTCTGCTACTCTTCAAGGAGACACCCAATCATGACCAGCGCAATCGACCTCGACTTCATCCGGGACGCAGCTGACAAGAAGTACGCGGCGTTCGAGGTGAACGTCGGCAAGGGGGATCCGGTCGCTCTGACCAACCCCCTGCGCATGACTAAGGAGCAGCGCCAGGCGCTGTCCGACCTCAATGCGGACGACTTCGACGACGTGGTCGACTACTTCGTGGCCGCCTTCGCACTCGCCTCGAGCGAGTCCGAGGCCGCCCGACTGCGCGAGGCTGTCGGCGAGGAACCCGCCATGTACGCGACCCTCTTCGAGCTCTACTCGAAGGGCGTCGAGCTGGGGGAAGCCTCGCCCTCGCAGGACTGATCGACCAGAATGGCGGGGGGCTTCTCCGCGATCTCAAGCACTACTACCAAGTGGACCTGCTTGCCGTGATCGCAGGGGACGGCCCCCCGCCTTCTTTGGTTCTGGAGTACATCCGGTGGTTCCCGCCGGGCTCCGCCTGCGAGGCCATCAGACACGACGCAGAAGACATGCTCGGCTGGGACATTTCGGCCCGCCTCCTTGCGAACATCTCCGACTGGTCGCAGGCGACGATGATCGTTTCCGCCCAGTGGAAGAAGAAGGCCCCCGAGCTTCAGCGGGAGATCCGCCCGTGGGTCGAGGCCAAGAAGCGCCGACAGAACTCCGAGGGCATCTCCATCACACGACTCCATCAGATCTTTACCGCAAAGGCGGCACAGCAAGGGGGCTGATTTCATGACTGAGATCGGCAAGGTTTCAGTCCGGGTCATCCCGGACACACGGGGCTTCGCCACGAAGGCCAAGCGCGACCTGAAGCGACTGAAGGATCTCAGCTTCAAGGTCGACGTGGAGCTGAATGAGCGACAGTTCAACGCACAGGTCAAGCGACTCATCGCGAAGACCAATGCAGAGCTCATGGAGCCCCAGAATCGAATCAAGTTCCGGGCCTCGCTCGAGGCCTCGAACCGCCAGCTCTCCTCGGAGGTTCGCGACATCCGTCGGCGAATGCAGGCGATGGCCGACGAGGAGAAGATCGAGTTCAAGGCTGAGCTCGACAAGAAGCTCGGCAAGAAGGGGAAGGGCGGCCTACTCCACCTGGACCCCAAGGGCGCCGTCCGGGAGCTCAAGCGAGAGCTTGGCGGCACCCGCTACGAACTCCCGGTCTACGCGAACACGAGCGGCGTCCAGAAGGACCTCCGTCGCATGGCGCGCAGCAAGAGGCTCAACATCGACGTGGACTTCCTGGTCGACCGCAAGAAGGTCCACGAGGACATCGACAGCATGGCGGAGGTTCTGAAGACTGCCTCCGAGGCCCTCTTGCGCACCAAGGGGCTGAAGTTCCAGGTCGACGTGGATAAGGCGTCGGTGCGGAAGTGGATCGCGAGCGTCAATGAGGCGAAGGCGGCCGTCGACGCGCAGCGCAAGTCCTACAAGGATATCCAGCGCGAGCTGAAGATCGCTACCGACCGTAGCTCCGACTACGCAAAGAAGGTCAGCGAGTCGACGAAGGCGGTCGCCAAGCTCAAGGCGCAGCAGAAGGCGGACGCGAAGCGCGAGGCCGACCTGACTAGTGAGCTCCTCGAGGTCCGACGAGTCATCGCCGCCTCTGCTGGCGACGTGACCGAGGAGGTCATTCGCGAGAAGCGCCTCGTCGGTCAGATCGAGAGGGTGCGCCGCGCGGCGTTCGAGCGCTCTGCTAAGCGCGCCGAGGCTGAGGCCAAGGCCGTCCAGGAGATCCGCGACGCGAGCCGCGAGATCCAGAAGCTGGAGGAGAAGCGGGCCAAGCTCAAGGCTCAGGGCCTCGCCTCTGCCGGCAAGCTCGAGAAGCTCGAGATTGATCATCGCAAGATGCAGCAGGACCTGGATCGGGCTCGCAATAAGCTCAAGATGAGCGCCATCGAGCTGGATGTGAACCTCGACCAGGCATCCGCCGAGGCTGTGGGCGCACGCCTGGCCGTCCTGGCGCGCAATCGCGTCGTCACCATCTTCACGCGCATCCAGAAGACCAGCCTCGGCAGGCTCGAGCAGCGCCTCGGCGTCCTGTCCAATCACAGCAGGGAGCTCGGCAACAACGTTGTCAAGTGGGTCGGGCAGCTGGCCGGCGTGCGCGTCCTCTGGCGCTCGTTCCGAGACATGGTCGACTGGCTCCCTCAGCTGGACATGATGGTGCCTCAGCTGGCCCAGAACTTTGCGCTGCTCACCTCGGCAGTGACCGCTGCGGTCGGCGCCCTCGGCATGGCCTTCACCCTCCTCTCCGACATCGGGGAGGTGGGCAAGCTTGCACTCGTCACTCCGGCCGGCATTGCCGCGCTGGGCGTGTTTGGCACGATCCTCAATGCGGCGTTCAACAAGAAGTACATCAAGGACCATGTGCCGGACCTTGTGGCCTCCTTCAAGGAGATGCAAGAGATTCTCGGCTCCTCCTTCTGGAAGGGCGCGAAGGACGGGCTCATACCCTTCTTCGAGAGCCTTATTGGTCTCGGAAAGACTCTGGGCAAGACCACGGCGTCCGACCTGGGCAAGTTCTTCGGCGCCTTCGGCAGGGGCTCGCAGAGCATTCTCAAGAAGGAGGGGCCCCGGTTCTTCAAGAACCTGTCGAAGTTCATGGAGAACGCCTCTGGCGGCGCCTTCGCACTGGGCCACGCGCTCACCCGCCTGACGGGCGTAGCCTCAGACTCCTTCGGCGCATTCGGGACCTGGTTCACGGGCGTCATGGAGGACTTCGACCGCTGGGTTGAGCGGAACTCGAGGAACGGCAACATCACCCGCTGGATCACGGAGGGCGCGACCGCCCTCCGCGAGCTGGGATCCATCGCCGTGTCGACGGTGAAGATCATCGCCGGCATTGCCGACGCCTTCGACCAGGCCGGCTGGCCTGGCCTCACGGAGCTCGCGGCCGGCATGCGCTCGCTTGGCGAGGCGGCACTCAACCTCAAGAACAGCGATGCCTTCATGCAGCCGCTGGAGCAGATCCGCTACTTCTTCGAGCAGTTCGGCGGGCTCAGCCTCAAGTTCGAGACCACCATGAAGAACCTCTGGAGCATGGTCGGCTTCTCAGCCGAGCACCTTGCCCGCCCCATCGCTAACGCACTCGCGTACATCATGGACGGCTTCAACAGCGCCAAGTTCCAGAACGGGTTCGGCGCCTTCCTCACCGGCGTCGCGTCGTTCATCAAGGACATCGGCCCCGGCCTCGGGGCGATGACCGCGGAGATCGGCTCGCTCCTCGGCGTGGTCGGCACTGCCGCCAAGTCGTGGGGTCCGGCCTTCAACGACATGCTCCTACTCTTCTCCAGCGCTGGCGACAACCTCCACCCGGGGCTGCTGGACTTCGTGGAGAACCTCGGCCCCCGCCTTCAGGACCTCGTCCGAGATATCACCCCGCACGTGGAGGACTTCGCCACGGCGCTGGGCAACCTGCTCGGTGACGAAGACTTCCAGGACCTGATCGGCGACCTGATCGGCGACCTTGGCACCCTCGGCGGGATTATCCTCGACCTGGGCACCTGGGTCGTGGATACCGCCAAGAAGTTCTCTGACTGGTATGGGGGGCTGGATGACGGACAGCAGAGCGTCGTCCGCTGGGCCGCCATCGTCGGCGGGGCTCTCGGCGGCCTCGCCCTGGCTGTCGGTCGCGTAGCCTTTGCCATCGCTCCGGTGGGGTCCCTCAAGCTCATCGGCAAGGCGTTCAGCAAGGTCTTCATCACGGGCGGCCTGGCCAAGATCGTTCGCCCGATCATCAGGCGATTCATTGGCATCCTCGCCGGCCCGGTCGGATGGATCATGATGGTCGCCACCATGATCGAGCCCCTCGACTTGGCGACGTTCGCTGACTGGATCGTGGACTCCCTCGGGTTTGAGGACACCTGGCTCGGCACGCTGACCGAGGAGATCAAGAAGGGCTTCGAGGAGATGTTCGGCGACAAGTCGCTGATGGAGCTCTTCCTCGAGGAGGCCAAGAGCGCCTGGGATAACTTCACCTCGGGCGATTTCCTTGGCGGCCTGACCGATGTGCTTGAGATCCTCACCCCCCTCGACATTATCCCCGTCATAACCGAGGCCGCCATTAAGGCACTCGGGCTGGAAGACACTCGCACCGGACGGAACAACATCCGCCTCATGGAGGCGCTCCGGGAGGGCGGGATCGAGGGGTTCTTCGACGAGTGGGGTGACGTGGTTGTCGAGACCATCACTGACGGCTGGGAAGGGCTCAAGGCCAAGATTGACGAGTGGGTCCCGGAGGGTGTGATCAACTTCTTCAAGGAGCCCTGGAAGACCATCAAGGGGTGGATCTTCGGGAGCGACGGCTCTGACGTGGCCGCAGCCATAGAGCCGATGGCGGTCAAGGCGGACATCGACTACTCCAAGCCCCTCAAGGACTACATCCCTGCGGGGCTCCAGGAGGCCTGGGACAAGCTCATCGGCTTCTTCAGGGAGTGGAACCCGGTCAGCGTGGGCTTCAAGATCGGCACCTGGCTGTCCGACAAGATCAAGGAATGGCTGGGGATCAAGGGTGGCGGCCCCGACCTCTCTGAGTTCTCCCTAAGCTTCGACTTCTCCTCCCTCTGGGAGAACAAGATCAAGCCGGCCCTCACGACCGGCCTTCTGGCCCTCGCGGGCCTCATCCTCGCCCCGGGGCTGGTGCTCATCGCTCCGCTCGCGCTCCCTGCGCTCATCATTGGATGGCTGCTCGGGCGTGATGAGAATGGCGACTGGTCCTTCGCTGAGCTCCAGCAGAAGGTCGAGGGAGCTTGGGAGGGCATCAAGGGCGCCCTTACTGCGGGCGTGAGCACTCTTGCCGCCGGCATCGGCGCCCTGGTCTTCGCTCCCGTCGAGATGGGCAAGAAGATTGCCGACTGGGTCATGGAGCAGGGCTGGGTCGAGAAGGCCAAGAACGGCATCTCCACCGCCTTCTCCACGGGCACCACCCCGATTGTCGGCGCCATCAAGGCCGGCGCTGACGGCATCAAGTCCGCTGCCGAGACGGCCGTCAATGGCGGCCCGAAGGGCGACGGCTCCGGCCTCATGCGCTCCCTGCTTGGCCTCCGGGATGGAGACATCTCCATTCTCGGCGGCAAGTTCGGAGAGATCGCCAGGACGGTTGGCCTCTTCTCCGGCGGAGTCAAGGGCGAGTACAGCTCGATGTCCAAGGACACGGGCAGCTCCCTTAACGTCATGAAGGGAGACCTGGGGGTGAAGTTCGGGGCCATGAAGGACAAGGCCCGGAACGAAGCTGCGGCGATGAGCAACGGCGTGGGCAGCAAGGTCGGCGAGATGGCGCGTGGCGCCATCAGCAAGTCGGGCGAGATGAAGTCCGGCGTCGTGGGCAATGCCCGCGACACGGAGACTCTCACCGTTGCGCGAGCCCGGGCGATGCACCTCGCCTACGTCAGGCAGATGACCCTGATGAACGCGGGCGCCGCCAGGTCGGCCAGGGATATGCGCATCGCGCTCCTGGCGGCACTGAAGATCGACGCAGGCCCCATTGGCGGGAATGTCGGGGCTGGGTACACCGCCGGTCTGGCATCCGGTCTTGGCCGCGCCCCGGGCGTTGCCTCCCGGATGCGACAGAGCGTGAGGAGCATCCTCAGCTTCAACGTGTCAAGCTCCGGCAGTGCAGTGGGCAGTTCGTTCGCCTCTGGCCTCCGGTCCAGGATCGGCGCAGTGTCCGCTGCGGCTAGCGCCCTCGCGGCAGCTGCTCGCAGGAAGATGCCCAACTCCCCCGCGGAGGAGGGCCCCTTCGCCGGCAAGGGCTGGGGCGGCTGGGGCGAGTCCATCGCCGAAGAGCTCGCCCGCGGCCTCCGCAAGGCGGCCCCCGAGGTTGCTCGAGAGGCCGAGCGCCTGATGGGCGGAGTCCACTCCGCCCTTGATGCGCGCTCCGACGCAACTATCGGCGTCGACTTCGAGCGCACCCGCCGCCGCTATGGCCTCTCCTCCGACGAGGAGCCCGGCAGCCTTGGCACCACCGTCAACGTCAACGTCGAGAGCCGCTCGGAGGACCCCCTCCGTGACGGCAACCGCTTCGGCGGAGACATCGTCTTCGCACTCCGAGGAGCAGGACTGGCATGAGCAACATCGAGATCACCCTGGAGGGTGGCGGCATTCGCGACACCTTCCACAACGACTGGGATCAGTGCGAGGCCCGCGGGCTTCTGCACATCGAAGACCTGGAGGGGTGGCTCGGTGGTGTTGGGGCTTCCGTGACGCCGGATCTGAACAGGTTCCGGCGTCACGGGAAGTTCCCGGCGCCCACGATCCGCTCCGCCCGGAAGATGGATCTGACGCTCACCTGGCACAGGTCCATCGACCCCGAGGGCGAGAAGGGGTACATGACCGCGGCCCGCATCGCGTCCAGCATCGCCTGGGACAAGGGGCCGTACCTGATGACGGTCAATGAGGATGGCTTCATTCTCAGTGCCGAGGTGCAGCTGGATGGCGAGCCCGCTTTCCAGCCCATCAAGCCTGGGCAGACGGACGCCTTCCGCATGCGCATCCCGCTGCGGGCCAGCGACCCCTTCCTCTACTCGCCGCGCGTGACCTCCCTTATATCCGGCTACAACCGGACGCCCGTGGCGATGCCCGCCCCGTTCACCGGGGCGCAGACGAACCCCAAGGGGGAGCAGGTCTTCGCCTGGTCCACGCCCGCCTCCAGGCCGGCGCACCTAGTGAACTCCGGGACGGCCGACGCCTACCCGCTGATCGAGGTTGTCGCTGACTCCTCGAGCGGAGTGGAGATCGTCATGGAGGGCGGCACGGTGCAGTACGCGGGTCCCCTCTTCGAGCAGGCACCCCTGCTGATCGACTACCGGAAGGGGTCCGCCACGGTCAACGGGCGCGACGCCTCCGCCAACCTTCGCAAGCGCGAGTGGCGCGCAGTGCCCCCGCACTCGTCTGCCACCCCGCGCATGAACTTCCCGAGCTCGAGTGGTCGCGGCTATGCCGTGGCCGCCATTAGCTCCACCTGGATTTGAGGAGACACACATGGCATACCCCATCGGCGAGCCGTCTGTAGAGCTGCCGGGAGGCGGCTGGGACGGTATGACCCCCGAGGGGCTCCAGCGCGCCATCGGGCAGTCCTACATGAACGCTGGGATCATCCCCGGCAACCGATCCGCGACCAAGATCACCGGCACCACCGGCTGGTCCTACAAGATCCCCGCATGCGCGGTCTTCATGTGGAAGAGCCTCGCGTCCAGGCGCGGCCTCATCGTCCCGCTCGAGGCGGAGACTGTCCCCGTCTCCGCCCCTTCCGGCGGTGCGGCGCGGACGGACACGATCTACGTCGACCTCGGCGGGACGGTCCGCGTGGCAGAGGGCGCCTCGACCGCCCCGGGCGGCACGGTCGTCCTGGATCGCATGAACATCCCTGCCGGGGCGACCAACACGCAGGGCGCCACCTCCAACTGGGATCAGGTGTACGCCATCCCGACCGGTGCCTCCCTCGGCAGGCTCGCCTACTGGGATGGCACCGGCACCACGCAGTGGACTGAGACTGATCCCACCACTCGCTTCACGGCGCGGTTCACTCTGCCGACTGACCGCATTGTGCGGCTGGAGCAGATCGCCACGCTCACGACCCCGGATTCGGCCACAAACCTTCCCCACTACGCGGCCTTCACCTACAAGATTGACGGCAATGCGTGGGTCAAGCGGGCCTACTTCCAGGCGGACCCGACGCGCCAGACGCGCACTGTCTCGATGAGCCTCGAGCTCCCTGCCGGTCCGCACACCGTTGAGGTGCAGACGCATATTCGCTCCTTCAACGGGTCCCATTCGGGCATCGACAAGATCTACGTCACCGAGTCCTGGGATTCGGCCCTCGCGTTCTCCCTCTGGGATGCCGGGGTGGCGGTCTGACATGTGGCGCGCCTACCTCATCGAGACCATGACTGGCCTCAAGGGGGCGGAGGTCGAGATGTCGACCAATGGGCGGCTGGACATCGTTCTCAACCAGGCCGGCTCGGCCACCGTGACGGTGCAGAAGTCCTCGGTCGAGGATAATCCGCCGCGGTGGTTCCGGCCCTGGGCCCAGGGCTTCCTCCTCACCCTCGAGGTGGAGGCCCTGGGCGGCGAGGTCCCCGTCTTCGCCGGCCCCATCACCGCCCCGCCCGACGAGTACGTCGACTCGCTGTCCTTCTCCGTCTCCGGCGTGCGGGCCATCTTCGAGCACCGCTTCCTCCTCAAGGAGGACTACAACGCCGCGCAGCTGACGCCACTGCGTAAGTCCACCCTCACCTACAAGAACATGTCCCTGGCCGGAATCGCCCAGGACATCATCAAGAAGGGGATCGCCAAGCGCGGTGGCTACCTGCCGCTTCGCTTCGCTACCAACCCGGGCACTGGAACGAACACTCGCTCCTACCCCGGCTACGACCTGGAGAACAACCGGATCGACAAGCGCCTCAACGAGCTGTCCAACGTCATCGGCGGGCCGGACATCATGTTCGTCCCCGAGTGGGCGGACAAGTATCAGCAGCACATTCGCTGGGCCGTCTACACCGGCACCCCGGGCTACCCGCCCATCTCGCAGGACTGGACCATGGTCCTCGACGCCGGCGCGCCCGAGCCTCACATCTCCGAGCTGTCCATGAACGTGGACGGCTCGCACTACGCAACCCGCGCCTACGCGACCGGTACGGGCGAGGGTGCTGGGATCGCCATGCGCATGGAGGACAACGTCGCTCTGCTGAGGGACGGCCATCCCCTGCTCGAGGCCACCACCTCGTACCCCTCCGTCAAGGAGGTCAGCACCCTGGCCGCCTACGCCATCGCGGGCACGAACATCCGGCCCATGGTCGAACTGCACGCCACCATCGACATCACTGACGAGCGCTCGCCCTATGGGCGCTGGATGGTCGGGCACGAGGCCATCGTGAAGCCCGGCCCCTGGCAGACCATCCACGATGTGGAGAAGCCGCTGCGCATTCTGCGCATGGCCGGCGACCTCGATTCCACTCACATGACTCTCTACTTTCAGGAGGAGCCCGCATGGTGAAGCGCACTGTGATCGGCCGCTCCGGCGAGGAGAAGATCGTCGATCTCCTCAAGGAGCTCCAGAGCAGGGCCACGGAGGGGAGTACCTCCCCGGCGGGCAACAAGGTCCTCGACTACGATGAGGACTTCTACTGGTCCCGTCTCGATGGGACCGAGCACTCGCTGCGCGAGGTGGACGAGGGTCTCGCTGACGCCCAGGGCCGCATCGACGAGGCGAAGGACTCCCTCGCTGAGACTCAGGTTCGCCTGGAAGATGCCGAGAACACGATCAGCACCGTCGCTGAGGATCTGACGCACGTCGAGACGGTCGTCATCCCGGGCGCTGTGGCCCAGCTCGAGGCCGCCGATCAGGCGGCGCAGGCTGAGCTCTCCACC
>Ga0079224_100002798_pt1 | contig 21516 bp, 16 predicted proteins | sample Stecom2015_FD_80414 | JGI IMG/M metagenome (GOLD analysis project Ga0079224, IMG submission 80414) | Agricultural soil microbial communities from Utah to study Nitrogen management - Steer compost 2015 | ecosystem: Environmental > Terrestrial > Soil > Agricultural land | place: USA: Utah...
CGTCGTCCCTCCGTTCCACCCGGTTCAGTCGTCGCGTCGGCCGCTCGCTCTGTGCGTCGCGGTCGTCGGTGTCGGCAGCATCGTCGTCGGCATCCTCAACGTCATCCGCATCGGCCTCGTCGCCGCCTAGCGCCCGCAGGCGCTCGAGGCGCTGGCGGATACGTTCCGCCTGTTGCCGCGACTCCTCGTCGTCCCGCCGCTCCAGCCGATTCAATCGGCGGGTCAGTCGCTCTATCCGCGTCTCGCGGTCGGGTGCCGCCTGTGCGGGCCGGGCATCGTCATCGGCGGCACCATCTTCGGACTGCGCACGAAGCCGCTCGAGACGCTGGCGAATGCGATCGGCCTGTTGCCGAGATTCCTCGTCGTCGCGCCGCTCCAGCCGGTTCAGCCGGCGCGTCAGCCGCTCGATCCGCGTCTCGCGGTCGGGTGCCGCCTGTCCGGACCGGGAATCGTCATCGGCATCCGCGGCATCATCGGCGTCATCCGCAGTGGCCTCGTCACCGGCTTGCGCCCGCAGGCGCTGCAGACGCTGACGGATTCGCTCTGCCTGTTGCCGCGACTCCTCGTCGTCGCGCCGCTCCAGCCGATTCAACCGACGCGTCAGCCGCTCGATCCGCGTCTCGCGGTCGGGTGCCGCCCGTTCGGGTCGGGCATCGTCATCGGCATCTGCGGCATCATCGGCGTCATCCGCAGTGGCCTCGTCACCGGCTTGCGCCTGCAGGCGCTCCAGACGCTGGCGGATTCGCTCTGCCTGTTGCCGCGACTCCTCGTCGTCGCGTTGCTCCAGCCGGTTCAGTCGGCGCGTCAGCCGCTCGATCCGTGCCGCACGGTCAGCCGACGGCCGTTCGGCGCGGGCTGCCTGCGCATCATTCGCTTCATCGGACTCGGTCGCGTCCTCGTCCACCGCATCCCCGGCCGTGTCCGCCATGGAATCGTCGGCATCGGAATCGTCTGCAGTGGCATCATCCTCTGCTGGATCGTCACCGGTCGCCCCGTCGCTGAGGCGTTCGATGCGGCTTCTGATCCGTTCGGCGCGCTGCCGTGATTCCTCGTCGTCCTGCTGCTCCAGGCTCTGCAGTCGCCGCTTGAGCCTGTCGATCAGTTCCTGGCGATCGGTTTGCGTTTCGGCCTGGCCGGTGTCTGCCGCCTGTGCCGCCGCCGGTGCGTGCTGCACCGCCGCCAGGGCGAGTACGGTTGCAAACAGGCATGAAAGGAAGATTCCCCGCATCATCTGGACCTTTCCCGTTCTGAGGGCTTCTTGTGCCGTGGAAGACGTCGTGTCGGTCATGGACAGGCTGATTGGCCAACCCGCGCCCCGAATCTCACGTCGGCTGGCTGTCGTCGGCACGATGGCCTGAGCCGATGGCGGAATCATGTCGGCGGTCATCATCTGGCCAGAGAAATGGTCTTTTCCGGAGGCGCCGGGGCGCAGGCCGTCCAACAGCGTTTCCCTGGGTGAGCCCATAGCATAGTATCCGACGGTTACGCCGATAATCCGCAAGGAGCCCGCAGCCGATGACCAGTTCCCCTGCCATCGAGTCGCCGATGAAATACCTCGATCGCGCGCTCATGTCGTTGCGCGACCTGGGGCTCGTGCCCGAACAGCAGGAGGCACAGCCGCCGATCGTACCACTGCTCAACGAGATCACCGGGCTGGATGAAAACCGGGTGGTGGCGATTGCGCGGACCCTCGACCAGGCATCGTTCTTCAACGAGATCGTCCGTGAACAGGTCGAAGCGATGAACATCGCCGACCGCTACGAGGACATCACCAAGGCGTTCAACTCGATTCGTGACGATGCCAAGTCGCTGGTCGACCAGCTGGCCGACGGCAAGCTCGATACCTGGGAGCGTCTTGCCAACGTGTGGATGAAGGTCAGTCGCGGCGATATATCGGCACGGTTCGACGAGATCCGCGACACCTATTCCGAAGTCGCCCGCGATTCCAAGGACCAGATCGAGCGCGAGCACGTGATCCTGAATGCGTACCTCGACTTCCGCGGCGCGCTCAAGCAGGCCGAGGTGCTGGCCCTCGAGGTGCTGGAAAAGGCGAAGGCGAAGCTCGACCAGGCGAATGAGGCGCTTGCGGAGGCGGCGCGAGCGCTCGAAGCCGTAGCTGCCGACGCCGCGCCGGCCGACCGGGCGCGGCTCGAACTGCAGCGAGACGAGCGGTTGCGGGCGATGCAGGACGAGGAGAAGAGGTACCAGATCGCCAAGGATCTCGCCGACAATCTGACCGTCGGCTACAATACGTCCGAAGTGATCATGGCGAGGCTGATGCAGACGACCAGCGCCAAGGAGCGGGTCTATGCCCAGGCCGTGAGCTTCTTCTCGACCAACGACACTGTACTGACGGCGCTCAGGGCTTCGTTCACCGGCCTGCACGGCTTGCATGAGAGCACCAAGACGCTGGAAGCCATGAAGGAAGGCATATCGAAGAGCCTGGAAACGCTGAGCGAGGTCGGCGACCAGGTGCAGGAGGCTGCGATCAGGGCCGGTTACGGGCCGACGATCAGGGCCGACGCGGTCCGCGAGCTCGTGGATTCCGTGGTCAACTTCCAGGAACGTTCCCGCGAGATAATCACCGAGATGCGCCGGCTGAGCACCGAGAACTCCAAGGAGATCCGCGATGCGGTCGAGGAGGGCAAGCGCCGCCTGGCGCGGCTCGCAGCCGAAGGCAATGCCCTGGTGAATGGCTGAGGCATCGACGACATCACGACCAGGGTCGACTGCGGACACGTCGCTCGACGAGCTGATGCTCGCCATGGACGTGGTGGATACCTTGCGCCACCAGGAGCGCGTGGTGGCCCGCGAGCTTGCCTCGGAGGACCGGGAACGGCAGCTCATCGACAAGCTGCGCGAGATCTATGCGGCGCAAGGCATCGAGGTCCCGGACCGTATCCTGCAGGACGGTGTCCGGGCACTCGCTGAGGACCGCTTCGTCTACGAGCCACCGAGCGGCGGCCTGCAGGTCGCGCTCGCGCGCGCCTACGTCCGCCGCGGAAAGCTGTTCGGTGCCGTCGTGGCACTGGTGCTGCTCGGCGCGGCGGCATGGGTAGGCTACGAATTCCTCATCCGCGCACCGCTCGAATGGCGACAGGATCGGGCGCGTATCGAACTCGAGCAGGAGATCCCCCAGCAGATTGCCGCGCTCGCGGACAGCATCCTCGTCGAGGCCGAGGTGGCGGAAGCGGTTGAGCAGGCCGAGAGGCTGGTTGATCAGGGACTCGCGGCTGCCGCCAACGGAGAAGCGGAGCGCGCCCGTGAGGCGGTGCGGGCGCTTGCCGCCCTGCAGGCGCAGCTGCGCGAGACCTACGAGCTGCGGATCGTGTCACGGCCAGGCGAGAGCACGGGCGTGTGGCGCGTTCCCGACGTCAATCCGGATGCGAGGAACTACTACATCATCGTCGAAGCGGTGAACCCCGACGGCGAGGCGATCAGGCGCGAGATCACCAGCGAGGAGACAGGTGAACGCGAGACGGTCCAGAAGTGGGGCGTGCGGGTTCCGCGGGAGACGTACGAGCGCATCGCACGCGACAAGTCAGATGATGGAATCGTCCAGGATCGCGTGCTCGGGGTCAAGCGACCGGGTTACCTCGAACCCGAATACCGGATGCCGGTCGAACCCGGCGCGATCACCCGATGGTGAGGGGCCGGCGTACGCTGTCAGGGCGTGAGGCCCTGGGCTCGATCGAGGCGGCCCTCGAGGAGCTCAGGCAGGAAGAGGAAACGCTGGCGGCGCGACAGAAGCGGATCTCCGAACGGCTGATGGAGATCCGTAACGATCAGGCGCAGGCGGTTCGCGAGCTCGCGCGTTTTCATCTCGATCGGATCGATGATGATGACGTGCTCGAAGTGCTCGACCGCGTCGGAGCGGACGCAGGAACCATCCTCGACCAGAGATCGGCGGCCTTCGCCCGCATCGAGGAGCATGTACGGGCGTTCGAGCGGAAGGTGGCAGACCTGCATGCCCGTCGGGCCGCCGAACGGAACGCGGTCGATGCGGCCAGCGCGCGGCTCGACGAGGCCGAAGCGCAACTTCAGAAGAAGCTTGCCGCGACTGCGAGCCACAAGTCTGCGCTGAAGGCTGTGGAGACCGCTCGGCAGGTAGCCGAGGAAGCGCGCCGCAAGATGGAGCTTGCCGAAGCCGACAGGGCGGAAAAGGCCGAGCCGTACGAGAACGAACGGCTGTTCATGTACCTGTGGCAGCGCGGCTACGGAACATCACGCTATCGCGCATGGCCGCTGGTCCGGCTGCTCGACGGCTGGGTCGCCCGGTTGTGCGGGTATCATCGGGCGCGCCCCAATTATGCCCTCCTGATCGAACTTCCGGTGCGCCTGAAGGAGCACGCCGATCGCATGCAGGCGCGGATCGACGAGGTGGTCGACCGTCTTGCGGCACTGGAGAGGGAGGCGCGCGAGGCGACGGACATCCCGCTTCTGGAGGCCGTACTGGCCGAGCGACGGAATGCCATTGCTGCCCTCGATGACGAAATCGCGGTGGCGGAAAAGGAGCTTCAGGCGGTCCGAAGCCGGCGGGGAGCCTTCGTTCGCGGCGAGGATGCGCACTTCCGACGGGCAACCGACCGTCTGGTCGAGGCGCTTGGCCGATCAAGCCTTGCGGCACTGCACCGGGAGGCGCTGTCGACCTCATCACCCGAAGACGAACGGATCGTGGAGCGCCTGCAGCAACTCGACCAAGCGCTGAAGGAGGCCGAAAAGGACGATCGCCACGTGAGGGACCTGCTGCGCTCGGCAGAGCGGCGCCGTGCCGAGCTCGAGGACGTCCGCATCGAGTTCCGTCGCCGGCGGTACGACGATTACGGCTCCGAGTTCACGGATCGCAGCATGTTCAGCACCATTCTCGAGGAACTGGTGCGTGGTGCCATTACCGGTGCCGCCTACTGGGAACGGATGCAGCGGTACCGTCGCTACCGCCCGCGCCGGTCGCGACCGGACTTCGGCTCAGGCGGGCTCGGGCGCAGGGGGCCACTCAGTTTTCCCGATTTCCCTGAAGGCCGCCGACGAAAGTTCGACATCGAGCTCGACGACGTCTTCGAGGACATTTTCGACACCGTGCGCGACGGCTTCAAGACCGGTGGACGGTTCTAGCCGCTCCATTCGGCCTGCCGGCCTCAGAGAAAGCCGATCCATCGTCCGGCGAGGATGGCGGCCAGCCAGATGACGATCGATGCGACCGCGTTGGCGCGCAGTAAGGGCGCGACCGGATTTCCGGCACGCGCCCGCCGCCAGGCCGGCGTCGCATGAACCACCACCAGGTTTGCGCCGCCGAGCGTCACCAGCCCGAGCTTGGTGATGAACGCGGCATTGGCGAGATACTCGTGCGGCTTGACGGTGAACAGCAGCATGCCGGCGACGACGGCGATTGCCGCACCCGTGGCGGCGCTGGGTATCAATATGCGGGCGAGCAGATCCAGGGGCACGCTTCGGTAGGCGCCGAGAATCCGCAAATCGAGCGGCACGATGGCGCCGACGAGAATCGCAATGCCGACGATATGTGCGGCATTGACCAGCGGGTAGATGTAGAACGAGCCGCGAAGCGCTGCGGCGACCGGCCACTGTTCGATTGCCGTCAGCCAGTCTCCGGCCACGGCCGACCGCCTGCCCTAGGAGCCCACGCGGCGGGGATAGACGTCGTAGGTGTTGCCGTTGACGATGATCCGTGCCGCCTTCATCCGCCGCTCGTTCGGATCGCGTGACCGGTTGCCGATCGCGGTGACTTCGTCGCCGACGTTCGCGACACCCTCCACGAAGCCCGCCCGCGCAGTCGGTCCGAGAGGCGCCAGGTCGACCTGCCAGACGCCATCGTCCGCCCGAACGTCGAGGCGCGCATGGGGATTGCCGAGATAGATGTCCTCGATGACGCCGGTGAGCGTGAACGTCTCGTCCTCCGTGCACGCCCAGCCATGGTGTGCCCAGGCGCTGGCGATCCCGGCGACAACAACGACTACGGCGACCGCAAGACGTTGCCAAAGCGATTGCAGGCTCATCGGTACCTCTCCTCGAAGGCATTGCCGAGGCAGACACAGTATGCGGGCCGGTTCGGTCGATCGGCAACAGCTCCGGTTACACGACCACGTGAACGGGACGCGGCATCGGGCAATCTTGAACGAAAGAGATGGAACGCAAGAATGATCCTCTCGTTTGTCGCCCATGCCGCGCACCGCTCACGCCCCGTCGCCAGTGAAGAAGACACGCAGTGCCGGCAACGGGCTTGCGATTCCGGCCACCATCCGCCCCATGGAAGCCCGCCTGGTTGATGCCCTGCCACGGGATCAAGGCTGGCAGTTCGAGCCGAAATGGGACGGATTCCGCTGCCTCGCGTTCCGCGACGGGCCGGATGTCGACCTGCGGGCGAAATCCGGAAAGTCGCTCGCACGATACTTCCCGGAAGTGACGCATGCGCTGGCCCAATCGGGACCTCGGCAGTTCGTCGTCGACGGCGAGCTCGCCGTGCCCGTCGACGGCGCGCTTTCGTTCGATGCTCTCCAGATGCGGCTGCACCCGGCGGAGAGCCGCGTGCTAAGACTCGCTTCCGAAACGCCGGCCATCCTCATCGCGTTCGACGTGCTGGTCGCGGGCGGCGGCAAGAACGTGATTGACCGGCCGCTCACCGAGCGCCGCTCGCATCTCGAAGAGCTTCATGAGGCGATCGGCCGAAAGGGCGGGCTTCGGCTGTCCCCCTTCACCCGCAACCTTGCGACGGCGGAGAAGTGGCTCGCCGACAGCGGCGGCGCGGTCGACGGCGTCATCGCCAAGCGTCTCGACGGAGCCTACGTTCCGGGCGAGCGAGCGATGCTGAAGGTAAAGCGGCTGCGAACCGCTGATTGCGTTGTCGGCGGTTTCCGCTACGGGCGAGACAGCCGCGATGTCGCATCGTTGCTGCTCGGTCTCTACAATGCCAAGGGCAGGCTCGATCACGTGGGGTTCACTGTGGTCAGCGGTCGCCGCGATCGCCGCGCCCTGACGCGGCGGCTGGAGGCGCTCATGGAGCCTCCCGGCTTTACCGGCGATGCGCCGGGCGGTCCGAGCCGCTGGAGCACGGAACGCTCGGCCGAGTGGCAGCCACTCAGACCGGAACTGGTCGTTGAGGTGCGCTATGATCATGTCACCGGCGCCCGGTTCCGCCATGGTACGACGTTCGTCCGATGGCGTCCGGACAAGGCGCCGGAACAGTGTACGTTCGAGCAGATTGCGCAGGTTCCCGATCGGTCCCGCCTGCTGCGCCGGACTCTGTGACAGCCGGACCGATCAGGCGTCAGCCGCCACCGCCGCTCCCGACGCGACGATCGCTTCGATCTCCGTCGCCTCGTAGCCCGCTTCGGCAAGGATCTCGCGCGTGTGCTGGCCCAGTAGCGGTGCCGGACGGCGCACGCCGCCGGGCGTGCCGTGAAACTTGACCGGCAGCCCCAGCGTCTTGACCTGGCCGGCGACCGGATGGTCCGTGGTCACCACCATCTCGCGGGCGACAGTCTGCGGGTCCGTGTGCATCTCGTCGATGCCGAGCACCGGGCCTGCAGGGACGCCTGCCGCATCCATCGCGGCAAGCCAGTGGGCGGTGTCATGGCGGGCAAAATAGCCGTTCAGGATTTCTGCCAAGACCTCGCGGTTCTCCATGCGCGCCTTGTTGGAGGAGAACCGGTCGTCGTCCTGGAGGTGTTCGGCACCGATCACCTTCAGCATGCGGACCCAGTTGGCCTGGTTGGCGGCGCCTAGGGTGAACCACCCGTCGCGGGTGCGGAACGCCTGGTATGGAGCGTTGAGCGGATGTGCCGACCCCATTGCACCTGGCGCCACGCCGGTGGCGAAGCAGATGGCTGACTGCCAGTACGTGTGGATGATCGCGGCTTCGAACAGTGAGGTATCGACGCGCTGGCCTTCGCCGGTCTGCATCTTGCGGGCGTAGGCCGCCGCGCAGCCCATGGCGCCGAGAATGCCGGCGGTGATGTCGGATACCGGAGCGCCCACCTTGACCGGTGGCCGGCCAGGGCCCTCGCCGGTGATGGACATGAGGCCTGACATGCCCTGCGCAATGAGATCGAACCCGCCGCGATCGGCGTAGGGGCCGGTCCGTCCAAAGCCGGAGATTTCGCAATAGATGAGGCCGGGATTGTGCCCCCGCAGCGTGTCATAGCCGAGGCCGAGTTTCGCCATGGTGTCGCTGCGGTAGTTCTCGATCAGGCAATCCGCGTCGGTAATGAGGCGCAACAGCGCCTCGCGGCCGCGCTCGGTCTTGAGGTCGAGCGCGATCGAGCGCTTGTTGCGGTTCATCATCATGAAGGCCGCGGATTCGCCGTTGATGTCGGGCGGCAGAAAGCGGCGGCTGTCATCGCCGCCGTCCGCCTTTTCCACCTTCACCACGTCCGCGCCCATGTCCGCGAGCATGAGGCCGCAGGCCGGGCCCGCCATGATGTGGGCGAGCTCGATCACCCGCATTCCGGCGAGCGGACCCGACACCTCCCGCACCTCCTTTAGCGACCCTTCCATTGCGGCGGCCGACCTGCAAGAAACGCCTCGATGCCCTCGCGGAAGTCCTCGCTGGTGTAGCACATCGCGATCAGGTCATCGTCCGCGCGCTCGCCTAGACGCAGGCGCCGCAGCGCTTCCTTTGTGGCGTGCAGGGTGAGCGGCGCAAATCCGCGGATCCGTTTGGCGAGGTCCGAGGCCCGGGCCTGGAGTGCCGGATAATCATCCACGACCTCACTGACCAGTCCTGCCGTCAGTGCCTCCTCGGCGCCCATCAGGCGTGCCGTGAAGATGAGGTCGCGCGTACGGCCAGCGCCGATCAGTGCCGACAGCCGGTCAAGGTTCGCAGTCGACAGGCAGTTGCCCAACGTCCGGGCGATCGGAAAGCCGAACTTCAGTTCGCGGGTGGCGAGCCTGAGATCGCAGGCTGTGGCGATCGCTGCGCCGCCACCGGTACAGGCACCGGCAATGGCGGCTATCGTCGGTACCCGGCAGCGCTCCACCGCGCCTAGGACATCGTCCATTCGCTTTTCATAATCCAGCGCGTCGTCGGTCGTCCGGAATGCGCGGAACTGGGATATGTCGGTACCGGCGGCGAACGCCCGCCCGCCCGCGCCCGAAATGACGAGGACATCGGGACCGTCGTCCCTGCCCGCCGCGGCACAGATCTCCGCCAGACGCTCATACATCGCGAAGGTCAGCGCGTTGCGGGTTTCCGGCCGGTTGAAGACGACGTATCCGATGCCTTCTCGTACCTCGAACAGGAGGTCTCGCGACGAGCCGTCGCTCTCCGCCATCGCGGTTGTCATGCTGTCACCTGTAGAAAAATTCGACCGGGAACATCGCTACAGCCGGGACATACGTCACCAGCAGCAGTACCGCCAGCAAGATGCTTACGAACCAGACGTTCACCTTCGAGACTTCCCAGATGTCGGCCTTGGCGATGGAGCAGGTGGCGATGAGAACGCTGGCAACCGGCGGCGTCTGCTGACCAATCGCAAGGTTCAGTGTCACGACTATACCGAAATGGACGGGATCAATGCCGAGTTCCTGAACCAGCGGGATCACGATCGGTACGACCAGGATGATGGCTGCAGCGGAGTGCAGGAACAGGCCGATCAACAGGAAGAACACGTTCAGGATGGCAAGCACAGCGTACTTGCTGTTGGTGAACTCCATCATCTCTGCCGCAAGCTTCTGCGGAACCTGGGTCTCGGTCAGATAGACGCCGAGGAGTGCAGACGTGGCGATCAGCAGCATAACCACGGCGGTCTGCACGGCGCCGTCGACTGCCGCCCTGTAGAAGTGCTTGAAGTCGAGGTCGCGATAGATGACGCCGCCCACGAACAGGGCTGTTGCAACCGCCAGCCCGGCACCCTCGGTTGCCGTTACCACGCCGCTGAAGATCGCGCCCAGGATGACCACCGGAAGCAGCAGTGCCCAGACGGATTCCTTGAACGTCACCCATACCCGGCAGAGATTGAAGCGATCCTCCACCGGCCAGCCCAGCTTGCGGGCCAGATAGTAGGAAACCGCCATCAATCCGCCGCCACCGAGGATACCGGGGACGATCCCTGCGACGAAGAGTTGCACGATGGAGCTGCCCGACATGACGCCGTACAGGATCATCGGGATCGAGGGAGGGATGATGATGGCAAGGCTCGCTGACGAGGAGGTAATGGCGGCGGTGAACGCGCGCGAATAGCCGCGGCGCATCATTGCCGGCATGATGATCGGCCCGGTGGCGGCAATGTCGGCGACGGCCGAGCCTGAGATCTCCGCGAAGAACAGCGACTGCACGACATTCACGTGAGCCAGGCCGCCGCGGATGAACCCCACCAGCGCCATGGCAAAGTCCATGAGCCGCCGGGTGATGGAGGAGGAGTTCATGATCGCGCCCGCAAATATGAACAGCGGTATTGCGAGCAGTGGAAAACTCTTCGCGCCGTTGTACATGACGATCGCGACGTTCGGCAGCACCGCGGTGCCCTGGGTGAGTATCATCGCTCCCAGCGCAACCAGGCCCAGCGCGACGGCGATCGGGACGTTTATGAAGACGAGCGCCGCCAGGCCAGCGACCATGGACAGTATGGTCATGCGCGCCCGGCCTCCTGTTCGTGCATCTGTTGTGCCACCTCGATCTCATCGTGTGAAACGCCTGCACGAACCCGCGATACGTAATCGGGCAGGCTGAGCGCCTCGCAGACGATGAACAGGATAGCCCCGATCGGGATGACCGATTGCGTCAGCACGACGGGAACCCAGGGCAGACTGATCAGGCTCATGCCCTGGAGGACGCCCAGAACCACCCAGCCACTCCACGCAAGCACCATGAAGAACAGGAAGACGAGTGCCTCCGATACGGCTAGGGCAACCATTCGCAGACGCATCGGGAATGCCAGCAGTATTCCATCGAATCCGATGTGCGCGCGCTTCAATGCGGCGAGCGCTGCGCCGTAATAGGTGATCCAGGCGAGCATTATCGACGCCACCTCGTCGTACCAGACGAAGGAGGCGCCCGCCTTACGCCAGATTACTGCGCACACGACGATCGCCGTCATGATGACGATCAACACGATCAGCCAGACCTCGAGAATCCTCTCGAGGAAGGTGCGGAAGCGCGTTAAGCCCGCCATCGGCGTTGTCCTTCGTAGCAAATTGCGTGATCCGACGTTTGGGAATTGAAAGCAGCAGCGGCCCGAATTGCCGGCTCCAGCCCCCCAACCGGGGCCGGCTAGCCGTGAACGGCCCATCCGCGTCTCACGACAGGGATGGGCCGCAACCGCATTCGCCGCGGATACACCGCAGGGAGTGGCCCCCTGGGATCACGACGCCTTGCCGAGACTGATCGCCTTGTCGATCATCTCCTTGCCGCCAGGCACCTGGCCGCCGAATTCCTCGTAGATGGCGGAACTTGCGTCGATGAAGGCATCCTTGTCGGCTTCATTGACCTCGATGTCGCTTTCTTCCTGGATCTTGGTCAGCAGTTCCGTTTCGAGTCGTTCCGCGGTCTCGTACACAAAGGCCTGTGTTTCCTTCGCGGTCTCTTCGAGGATCTTGCGAACATCCTCGGGCAGGCTCTCCCACTTGTTCTTGCCCGCGAGCACGTAGGCCGGCGTGTAGACGTGACCGGTGAGCGACAGGTAATCCTGCACCTCATGGAACTTGGCGCTGTAGATCTGCGTGAACGGATTTTCCTGCCCGTCGACGACACCGGTCTGAAGTGCCGTGAACACTTCCGAGAACGACATCGGGGTCGGGTTGGCGCCGTACGCCTGGAACATCTTTACCCGCCACTGGCCGCTCGGCGTCCGAAGCTTGACACCCTCCAGATCCTGCGGTGTGGTAATCGGCCGCTTGTTGTTGGTGATGTTGCGGAAGCCGTTTTCCCACACCGCCAGCACCTTGTAGCCCTTCGCTTCGGCTGCCGGTACAAGTGTCGGCCACACGACTTCCTGCTCGATCCGCTTCATGTGCTCGCGGTCCTTGACCAGGTAGGGCATTTCGAACAGGCCGAACTCCGGTACCACACTCGACATGACCGTCGAGGGAAGCGCAAAATCGGCGGTGCCGAGCAGAAGCTTCTGCAATAGCTCTTCGTCGGTGCCGAGCTGACTCGATCCGAAGGTCACAACCTTGTAGTCGCTGCCGAGCCTTTCGTTGGCACGACGCGCGAACTCGTTGGCGGATGCTTCAAAGAGAGAACCTGGTTCTCCCACGTGACCGAACTTGAGTTCGGTCTGCGCCTGGGCGGCAAACGTCCAGCAGATGGCAAGGACGATGCTCGATATCCATGTTAGGCGATTCATGCTTTCCTCCCGGATTGGTCATGTTTTGTGTTTGCAGGCAGTTTTATTTCTTAGTGCGCGGCCCGGGACTCCTCGGCGACGCCTGACGTTCGCTTGAGGTAGTCCATGGCCCTTGCCGCGCCGCCAGTCTGATGTGGTACCCCGGCTATCGCCAACCCCATTTCCACCCCGCACAGCGTGCCCATCAACATCAGGTCGTTGAAGTCGCCCAGGTGGCCGATGCGGAATACCTTTCCGGCCAGCTTCGAAAGCCCGCTGCCGAGCGACATGTCGAAGTGGCTGAGAATTGTGGCTCGCAAGGCATCGGCGTTATGGCCCGGCGGCATCAGCACCGCGGTAAGAGAATGCGAGTAGTCACGCGGTTCCAGACAGAGAACTTCAAGGCCCCAGGCCTGGACCGCCCTCCGCGTTGCCTCCGAGTGACGCTTGTGGCGCGCGAACACTGCATCGAGCCCCTCCTCGTTCAGCATGTCGATCGCCTCTGCGAGGCCGAACAGGAGGTTGGTTGCGGGTGTGTAGGGAAAGAAGCCGTTCCGGTTGGCTTCGATCATTTCCGCCCACGACCAGTATGACCTCGGCAGCGTTGCCGTCTTCGAGGCCTCCAGGGCCTTTTCGCTCACCGCGTTGAAGGAGAGGCCCGGCGGCAGCATCAGGCCCTTCTGCGAGCCGGCAACGGTGACATCCACTCCCCACTCGTCCTGGCGATAGTCGATCGAGGCGAGCGAAGAGATCGTGTCGACCATGAACAGCGCCGGATGCCCCGTGGCGTCGATGGCCTTGCGGATCTCGGCGATCTGCGAGGTTGCCCCGGTCGAAGTCTCGTTGTGGACGACGCACACGGCGCGGATCGACCCGCTGTTGTCCGCTCGAAGGCGGTCCTCGATCGCGTTCGGGTCGGCACCGCGCCGCCAGTCGGTGGCGATCAGTTCCGGCTGCAGCCCGAGACGTTCGGCCAGGGCCTTCCACAGGCTTGCGAAGTGGCCTGTCTCGACCATCAGCACCCGGTCCCCCGACGACAGCGTGTTCACCAGCGCCGCCTCCCAGGCTCCGGTACCCGAAGATGGATAGATCACGACCGGGCCGGTGCAGCCGAAGATCGGCTTGAGCCCCTGCAATACACGATGGCCGAGTTCGGCGAACGCGGGTCCGCGATGGTCGATGGTTGGCCGGTCGATTGCCCGCAGCACCCGGTCAGGCACGTTGGTCGGACCAGGTATCTGCAGGAAGTGACGGCCCGCCATGGTCAATTCGCCTCCGCGGATTGCTGTTCCCCCAGATGCGGGCCCCGAACGGCTCGGCTTGCGCCGCCTGTCGGGTCGCTGCTAAATCGAAGTCGCTATTTCGGTTCCCGTCAAGCGCGAATTGATGGTCACTCTGATCCGACCGGCCTTCGAGCGCCGCCTCAGAAGCGAAATCGAAGGCGAGGTCCACTTCGATGCGTTCACGCGCGGCCGTTATGCGACGGATGCCTCGATCTATCAGATGATGCCACTCGCGGTGGTGGTGCCGCGGACCGTGGACGATGTCCGGCGCACGATGGCGGCGGCCCGTGACGAAGGGATCCCGGTACTGGCGCGCGGCGGCGGCACCTCACAGGCGGGCCAGACGGTTAACGAGGCGCTGGTCGTGGATGTCTCCAGGCATCTCAACAGGGTGATCTCGCGCGATGTCGAACGCTGCCGCTGCATCGTCGAGCCGGGAATAGTCCTGGACGACCTGAACCGGCAGCTCAAGCCGCATGGCTTGTGGTTTCCCGTCGATGTCTCGACCGCATCGCGAGCAACCATAGGTGGCATGGCGGGCAACAACTCCTGCGGCGGCAGGTCCATCCGCTACGGCATGATGCGGGACAACGTCGTTGCCATATCGGCAATACTCGCATCGGGCGAAGAGGCCGACTTCGGACCGGTGCCGCGCGACCTTGCCGGCGCGAATGCCCCGATCCCGGTGCAGTCCCTGTTCCGCGACCTCCTGCATCTCGGCGAACGCGAGCGCGACACGATCATCCGCAGCTTCCCGAAGGTCATGCGTCGGGTCGGCGGTTACAACATCGACGCGCTGATACCGGACGGGCCGACGGTCAACCTTGCCCACCTTCTGGTTGGGTCCGAGGGAACGCTCGCCTTTTCGCACCTGATCGAACTCAAGCTGTCGCCACTGCCCCGCAACCGCGTTCTCGGCGTCTGCCACTTTCCGACGTTCCGCTCGGCCATGGAGGCGACGCAGCATCTGGTCACCCTCGGCCCCTCGGCGGTGGAACTCGTCGACCGCACGATGATCGAGCTTTCCCGCGATATTCCGATGTTCCGGCCGACGGTGGAACGGGCAGTGCGCGGCCAACCCGACGCATTGCTGCTCGTCGAATTCGCAGAGGACGAACCTGGCGAGAACCTCATCCGGCTGAAGCGGCTCGGCGAGATGATGGGCGACCTCGGATTCTCGTGGGACAATCCGCCGGCACATCGCGGCGGCGTCGTCGAGGCGATCGATCCGCAACTGCAGACATCGATCACAGAACTGCGCAAATCGGGCCTCAACATCATGATGTCGATGAAACAGGACGGCAAGCCCGTCTCGTTCGTCGAGGATTGCGCGGTCGAACTCAAGGATCTCGCCGACTACACCGCGGGCCTCTCGGAAATCTTCGAACGGCACGGCACGCGCGGCACCTGGTATGCCCATGCCTCGGTCGGATGCCTGCACGTGCGCCCGGTCCTGAACCTCAAGCTCGATGCGGATGTGCGCAAGATGCGGGCGATCGCCGAGGAGGCGTTTGCTCTGGTGAAATCCTACAAGGGCTCTCACTCCGGCGAGCATGGCGACGGGATCGTGCGGTCGGAGTTCAACGAGATCATGTTCGGGCCGGCGATGGCGGCGGCGTTTCGCGAGGTGAAGCAGCGGTTCGATCCCGCTGGCCTGCTCAATCCCGGCAAGATCGTCGATCCGCCGAAGATGGACGACCGACGCCTGTTCCGGTACGGCCCGGACTATGCGGCCATGCCCCTGGAAACCGAACTCGACTGGTCCGCATGGCCGGGCGCCGGGGGCGGTTTCCAGGGCGCAGTCGAGATGTGCAACAACAACGGCGCCTGCCGCAAGATGGCCGGCGGCGTCATGTGTCCCTCCTATCGGGTCACCCGCGACGAGCGGGACGTCACGCGTGGGCGTGCCAACACGCTGCGCCTGGCCATCACCGGCCAGCTGGGACCTGACGGCCTCACCGCGGACGGCTTGTGGGAGACGCTCAGCCTGTGCGTGTCGTGCAAGGCGTGCAAGCGCGAATGCCCGACCGGCGTGGACATGGCACGGATGAAGATCGAAGTGGCGGCCGCGCGGGCTCGGGAGAACGGAATTTCACTGCACGACCGCCTTGTCGGCTGGTTGCCGCGATATGCGCCTCTCGCCTCAAGACTTCCATCGGTGGCAAATGCGGCAAGTCGCCTTCACGGGATCGCCGGGGAGCGCCTGCTCGGGTTCACGACCAGGCGCGGTCTGCCTGCGTGGCGCGCAGACAGATACGATCCGGCAGCAACCGATGGCCCCGCCACCGGGCGCGAGGTCATTCTTTTTGCCGACACCTTCAACACCTATTTCGAGCCGCAAAACCTGGTCGCGGCGCGGGAGGTCCTGGCGGCTGCCGGCTTTCGCGTGCGTTCCGCCGCAGCCTCGACCGGAGGGAGGCCGGTCTGCTGCGGTCGAACCTTCCTGTCGGTGGGACGGGTCGATGAGGCGCGCCGGGAAATGCGCCGGCTTCTGGAAGCGGTGGTGCCCGCCGTCGAGCGTGGCGTGCCGGTGGTCGGGGTGGAGCCGAGCTGTCTCTACACGCTGCGCGACGAACTACCGGCGCTGCTGCCCGGCAGGGCGGCGGAAGCCGTGGCGGGGGCGGCGGTCCTTTTTGAGGAATTCATCGCCAGGAAGTCGCCAGGTCTTCCGCTGAAGCCGGTCGCCGAAAAGGCACTCCTGCACGGCCACTGCCACCAGAAGGCGTTCGATGCGATGGCAGCCGTGGTGACGACGCTTCGCCTCGTTCCCGACCTCGATGTCGACACCGTCCAATCGAGCTGCTGCGGCATGGCGGGAGCCTTCGGCTATGGTGCCGATACGTACGACGTGTCGATGCGGATGGCCGAACTCGATCTCCTGCCGGCCGTTCGCGCCTCCGGACCCGACACGCTGCTGGTGGCAGACGGATTTTCCTGCCGGGAACAGATCTCCCATGGGGCCGGCCGGCAGGCGCTGCATGTCGCGCGCGTCCTGCAGATGGCGCTGCGCTGAAGCCGGCAGCCGGGGCAGCAATCAGCCGGCGCTCGCCCCCTCTGGCCGCCAGTTTCCGGTGTCGATGCGGCTTGCCAGGATGACGGCCTGCGTGCGGCTGTCCACATGCAGCTTTTGCAGGATAGCCGAGACATGCGCCTTGACGGTGGCCTCGGAGACTCCGAGCTCATAGGCGATCTGCTTGTTGAGAAGGCCGCGGCTCAGCATCATCAGGACCCGCACCTGCTGCGGCGTGAGCGTCGATATCTTGGCCGCGATCCGTGCCAGTTCGCTGTCTCCGGCCTCGGCAAGATCAAGCTCTGGCGGCACCCATACGCCACCTCCCAGGACTTCGGAAACGGCCTTGCGTATGCGTTCCGCCGACGCCGACTTGGGAATGAATCCGGAAGCCCCGAAATCGAGCGAACTGCGGATCACATGCGGATCCTCGCTTGCCGAAACGATGACCACGGGAACGCCTGGATACTGCGCGCGCAGGTACATCAGGCCCGACAGCCCCTGTACGCCGGGCATGCGAAGATCGAGCAGCACCAGGTCGCGCTGCTCCGACTGCTCGAGGAGGGTGACGGTCTCGTCGAGAGTGCCAGCCTCGTCGATCTCGAGATCTTCGAAATCACCGGTCAGTGCTTGCCTGAGGGCATTGCGGAACAGGGGATGGTCGTCCGCGATGACTATCTTGTATCCCGACATGAACCGAAAGACGCGCCCTCCAGACCCGCTCCGGCATTCCAAGGTCGTGCGGAAATGGCAACCGGCTCGGGCAGCCGCAGAGTTGAAACCGGAGTATAGCCCGATCTCCTGTCCTTGACCATTTGCAAGCGGTCGCACGGCGGGCGGTCGGTCAAGTGTGCCACCGAATGGTCCGAATTCGGCCAAGGTGCTGCCCAGCAACGGCCCCGTTCGCCGGTAATCTTCAGAGCCCGCCACGCTGTTCGATGCGCTTCGATATGCGTGCGTCTTTGGCATCGCGGCTCGATTTGTCAGTCGTCCCTTGCAGCCGCGATGCCTCGCCCGTCCTCCTTTGCGTGAGGGAGGGCGGGCGCTTGCCGTCTGTTGGCTATGTGTTTCTGCCCATCGAATCCCTGATCGATTGGGCGAACGCATGAAACCGGCGCATCAGCCGCTCCATGAACTCGAACACCCGGTCGAGCTCCTGCTCGTTCGGCAACTCGGTTTCCCGTTGCGCCGCCTTGAGCCGGCGCTCCAGTTCAGCGTTCTGTGCGGCGAGTCGTTCGTTCTCCCGCTGAAGCCGCGCGATCTCGTCGTGCAGCGCCGCGCGGTCGTCCGCCGCCGCCTGGCAGATCCAGTTCTTGTCCCGTTTCCGGCAATAGGACACCGCACCTGTGCGCGTGTCGAGGCGCAACAGGTCGCCGCCGCTGTCCTTCATCACGAAGCGACCGTTCTGCGAAATCGCAGACGCCGGCATGGCCACGCACAGAAATCCCGCCGCGACAGCAATGCTCGCGGCCCGTCCACTCACCCGCACGAAACCGTCTCCCTGTGCTCGATTCTGCAATCGCTTTATGTGGTAGGGCGCGAGTCCCGCCTGGTTTTCCCCACCCGAGCAGCTTCCAGTATAGCACAGGCGTTGATGCGTTGCGTACCGCCGATGCACGTCGCCAATGCCTATGCGGCCGGCTTCCGGTGCTTGTCGGGAGCGAATCGGGAGTAGAACCCGTCACCCTTCTGTGCCATGTCGCACAAGAGGGCGTTGGGCAGAAATCGCGGTCCATATGCTGTCGCGAACCGATGGCAACGGGCGACGAACCGGGTGGCCCCTTCCATATCGATGTAGCTCAGCGGACCACCGGTGAACGGAGCGAAACCGAAACCCAGAATGGCGCCGACGTCCGCTTCCCGCACATCGGTCACGACCCGTTCCGTGAAACAGCGCGCGGTTTCGAGCGCCTGTATTGCAAGCAGCCGTTGCTTGAGGGTTTCGAACGCCACGGCTTCCGGCGCGAGGCTTTCCGGCAACAGATCGGCAAGGCCCGGCCAGAGGCGCCTGGAGCCATCGGCGGGATAGTCATAGAACCCCTTGCCGCTCTTGCACCCGAGGCGTCCCCGGCGAACCATGTCCTCGAGAATCCGGTCGGCCGCGCACATCTCGCGGTGCGAGCCGTGTCGGGCACCCGCAGGCTGATCGATCCTGTAGCTCGACTCGAGCCCGACTTCATCGCTCAGCGCCAGCGGGCCGAGCGGCATGCCGGCGGCACGGCCTGCATTCTCGATCATTGCCGGCGGCACGCCTTCTGCCAGCATCTCACGGCCTTCGGCAAGGTACGTCGCCACCACGCGGGACGTGAAGAAGCCGCGCGAATCCGAGACCACGATCGGAGTCCTTCCGATCCGGCGGGCGAAGTCGAGCGCCACGGCCAATGTGTGATCGGATGTGTCGCGCCCGGGGATGACCTCCACGAGCTGCGCCTTCTCCACCGGCAGGGGGAAGTGAAGGCCGATGAACCGGTCCGCCCGACCGGTAGCCTCGGCAAGCGAGTTGATGGACAGGGTCGAGGTGGTGGAGGCAAGCACCGCCGACGCGCCGATTGCCGCCTCCGCCCTTGTCATGACGTCGGCCTTGCTGTCGCCGTCCTCGTCGACCGCTTCCACGACGAGGTCGACGCCCGCAAGCTCCGTGTAGTCGGCCGCTAGCACGATGCGTTGAAGAGTGGTCTCGCCGCTCGCAGGATCGCGGCGGTCGCGTTCGATCTCTTCGGCAGCCTTGCGGGCGATGAACGCCTTGTCGCATTCGGCAGCGGTCTGATCGCGGTCCACCACGATGACGTCGATGCCGGCTGCCGCCGACAAATAGGCGATGCCCGTGCCGATCGTGCTGGCGCCGATGACGCCGAGCCGTCTGATCTCCGTCGGCGCTTCCGCCTTCGGCCGGCGGGCCAGCTCATCGAGTTCCCGTCTCGACAACTGCGACCGGATCAGGGCGCGCGCCTGGGGGCCCCGAAGGAGGCCGGTAAGATGGCGGGACTCGATCCTGAGTCCGGTGTCGAAGTTCACCAGCGAGCCCTCGTAGACGCACGACATGATGGCGCGTTGGGCATCGTAGTTGTCGAAGGTCTCCTTGCGGTAGAGTGCGTTGGCGGCCGCCCACATCTGCATGCCCTGTGGCGAGTAGGGCGGTCCACCCGGCATCCGAAAACCCTCTCGGTCCCACGGCTGCCTTGCCTCGCCGGCATCGGCTACCCTGCGACGTGCAGCCTCGACAAGGTCGTCGGCGGCCACGATCTCGTGCACGATCCCGAGCGTCTGCGCCTCCCTCGGCGTGATGGAACGTCCGCGCAACATGATATCGAGGGCGGCGGCTGCCCCGATCAGCCGCGGCAGCCGCTGGGTGCAGCCACCACCGGGCAGCAGGCCGAAGCGCGATTCCGGCAACCCGAGCGCGAGTCCCTCTGCATCCGCAACGACGCGATGGTGGCACGCCAGCGCGAGGACCAGCCCTCCGCCGAGCGCCGAGCCGTTGATGGCGGCAGCGACCGGCTTGCCGGTCGTTTCCAGGCGGCGTAGCAGTTTCGAAAATCGCTGCACCTCCGCGAACAGGGCACCGGTTGCCGCCTCCTCGTTGCCGCCCGCCCGCGCCTCCTCATGGCGGCGAGCCATCGCCTCGATCATCGACAGATCGATGCCGGTGCAGAACGTCGCCTTGCCGCTCGCGATCACGACGCCACGGATGGCCTCGTCGGTCGCGACGCGCTCCACGATCGCCTCGAGTTCTTCGAGGGCAGCCGCGGAGATGACGTTGTCCGGTCGCCCCGGCATGTCCCAGACGACAACCGCGATTCCGTCCGCCTCCACACCGAGGCTGAAATTCTCTGCCGCCATGCCCGGCGCTTCACACCCGCTCGATGATCGTCGCGGTACCCATGCCCGCGCCGACGCACAATGTCACGAGGGCAGTGGACAGATCGCGCCGTTCCAGTTCGTCGAGCACGGTGCCGAGGATCATCGCGCCCGTTGCCCCGAGCGGATGACCCATCGCAATGGCGCCGCCGTTGACGTTGACCCTTTCGGGATCGAGATCGAATTCCTGCATGTAGTAAAGGACCACGGAGGCGAACGCCTCGTTGATCTCGAACAGATCGATGTCGTCGGCCGTCATGCGTGCCCGTGCCAGCACCTTGCGCGTGACCGCGGTCGGTCCCGTCAGCATGATTCCGGGTTCGGAGCCGATGTTGGCAAAGGCGCGGATGCGGGCGCGCGGCTCAAGCCCCGCGTCGTCGCCCGTCTTCCTGTTGGCCAGCAACACCCCAGCCGCACCGTCCACGATGCCCGACGAGTTGCCGGCATGGTGCACGTGCTCGATGGTCTCGAGCTCCGGATAGCGCTGGATGGCCACCGCATCGAAGCCTGCCCTCTGCCCGATGTCGGCAAACGAGGGCCTCAGCGCAGCCAGTGACTGCATGGTGGTTTCCGGCCGCATGTGCTCGTCACGATCGAGCAGTGCGAGGCCGTTCAGGTCGGTCACCGGTATCACGGACCGCGCGAACCGACCTTCGTTCCACGCGCGTGAGGCACGCTTCTGGCTTTCGACCGCGTAGGCATCGACGTCATCGCGCGAAAATCCGTACTTCGTGGCCAGAAGGTCGGCGCTGATTCCCTGCGGCATGTAGTAGGCTTGGATCGCAACCGATGGGTCCACCGGCCAGGGTCCCCCCGATGCGCCGAGCCCGATGCGGCTCATGGATTCCACTCCGCCTCCGATCGCCATGTCGTGCTGGCCCGAGATGATCTCCATGGCCGCGAAATTGACCGCATCGAGCCCGGAGGCGCAGAACCGTTGTACCTGGATTCCGGCAACGGTCTGGGCATAGCCGGCGTTGATGACCGCAGCACGGGCGATGTCGCCGCCGGCTTCGCCGATCGGGTCGACGCAGCCGAGCACGACGTCGTCGACCAGCGACGTGTCGAGACCGTTGCGCTCGCGGAGCGC
>Ga0079224_100002800_pt1 | contig 21508 bp, 19 predicted proteins | sample Stecom2015_FD_80414 | JGI IMG/M metagenome (GOLD analysis project Ga0079224, IMG submission 80414) | Agricultural soil microbial communities from Utah to study Nitrogen management - Steer compost 2015 | ecosystem: Environmental > Terrestrial > Soil > Agricultural land | place: USA: Utah...
CTCGATGGCGCTGAACCCTTCGACAAACGTCCCTTTGGCAATCGGATCCGTCATCGGGACCGTGATAGGCACTGTGATCTGGGTTCCTTACTTCACCCTATCAAAACGGGTGAAGAATACCTTTGTGGAACGTATAGCTGATCAGGATGATGATCCCCTGTTTCATGCGGCCGTGGACGACCCGTGGGTATCAGCAAGCAACGACAAGACCTAGCCGCAATGGAACAATCGTTTCATCGAAGAAATTTCAGGCAAACCGGCTTATCGACCGAGATACGCTTGCCCGTGTCTTCCAGTGAGCCCGTTTGCTTGTTACGTCTAAAAATGGAAATGTTGTTTGCGCCCTGATTACCTACTAACAGGAATGTACCCGTCGGATCAATTGCAAAATTTCTGGGAGTGTCAATTCCTTCACGCTGACGGCCAACCTGCCTCAGCAGGCCATCGGCTGAAATTGCATAAATAACAATGTCGTTGGCATCGCCGCGATTCGATGCATAGAGAAACTTTCCATCGGGAGAAACATGAATATCCGCCGCTCCAATACGTCCTTCAAAGTCGGATGAAACCATCGGGACAATCTGCTTTTCTTTGAGGGTTCCGTTCCTATAGTCATAGGCAACTACCAATCCCTCCAATTCCATCACCGCGTAGAGAAATTTGCCATTCGGATGAAAAGCCAGGTGTCGCGGACCTGCACCCGCTTTCACTTCGACAAATGGCACCGCAGCATGGGAAAGCGGCTGAGGGGCTTCAGGATCGTACCGATATACCCCTATTTTATCAATGCCCAGGTCAGGCACCAGGAGAAACTTTTCGTCCGGTGTCAATACAACAGCGTGTACATGGGGCTTCTCCTGACGACGTTCATTCACACTTCGTCCCTGATGTTGGATGACCTGAACCTGGTTCGTCAGAGAGCCGTCTGCCTCCAGCCGGGTTACCGCGAGGCTGCCTGCGCCGTAGTTTCCGGTAAACACGCCCCGGCGTGCTCTGTCGACTGATACATAACAAGGTCCACTCCCACCCGATGTTCCTCTGTTTAGCAAACGCAATGTCGCCGTGTTGCGATCAAACGAGAAAGCATTGATGCCCTGCCCCTCGCCTGCTTCACTAACGGCATAGAGGTTTTCTCCATCCGCACTGAGCGCCAGAAACGAAGGGTTACGGATATCCGTATACTTTGACCGCTCCGAAAAATTGCCGGTACTCGAGTCGAAAGTGTAGACATGGATACCATTGGTACCCTGATCGTTGGTGTACGTACCAACAAACAGGAAGAAGCTTTCTTTGTCCTTCTGCGCCATTACTGATGGCGTAGTCAGTAAAAAAAGAAATGCCAGCAAACAAAAGTTTTTCATACGCGGTCGTTTAGCGCAATTCCGAATCAATCGTCGGAATGTGGTTCGTCAGTTGTTTTGTCAAGATCCTTAAGAATACGATTCACATCCTGCTCGGTTGAATTGAGTTTGGCCTTACAGATGCCGATAAGAAAAGCAGCGCGCTTCACCTTCTCCGACAATGCATCAACCGAGATCTGTCCCTCTTCAATTTCGGAGACAATGTGCTGGAGTTCCTCGAAGGCTTCGGTGTAGGTCGGTGTATCGTTTGCCATGATTCGCCAAAATTCTTAACGGACATATTACGGATTCTTCTCCTGATTTGAAAAACTATCAGTGCTGGGAGCCTCCCGAACCGCGATAACCTCGCTTGATACAGTTCCATCGGCAAACGTCGTCTCGATGTGATCACCCTTCGTGAGTCCTTCTGCCGAGGTAACGATTTTCCCGTTAATCCGCGTCAACGTATAACCTCTCTTCAGTATGTTATCAGGATGCAGATGTCGAATTGAATCCGAAAGTCGCCCGATCATACCATACTGATCCCGCAGATAGGATGCTGCCCCCTTCTTCATCGCCAGATTAAGAGCACCTAGTTCGCTGCTTCTTGTCTTGTGCATCATTCGCGCTGCGCCCGAAAGTTGAACGAGCAAAGCAGTCTGTTGCTGACGTTGATGGGAAAGTGTTGCTCCGACCTGCTGGATTACTCCGTGTGAACACCGATCGAGTGCGTGACGGTTATCGAGCAGCGAATGCTGTACGATTGACCTCAGGTATACACTCTGATTTCGAAGTCGCTCACGGGCCTCGGTTAACAATCGCCCCGCCGTATTGGCAATGATCTCCTCTGCATTGTGAACGGGATCAGCAAAATCGTCGAAGCATTGCAAAAGGAAGTCGGCCAGTTCGGTCGGCGTGATGGCATTCCGCCATGCAACCATTTCAACAACCGTCTCGTTTGTGGCATGTCCGATACCTGTGATGACCGGTATTGGAAATAGCGCAACTTCGCGCGCCAGGGTATAATCGTTGAAGCACGACAACCCAACATCTCCTCCACCCCCGCGGATAATGGCAACAACATCGAAGTGTGAAATAACCTTTCGAATGCGCGCGAGCTGGTAGCGAATTGACTGAACCGCCCGATCGCCCTGTAGTAAGGAGGGGAATAAAACATGGGAGAAACGATATTGTCGCGGATTGTGCTGGAGCACCTTCTGAAAATCAGCATACCCCTTACTCGTTTCAACCGAAATAACGGCCAGTCGCTTGGGTAGAAGCGGAAAGGGTAACGCTTTATTTCGCGTCAGAATACCTTCTTCCTGCAATTTAGACAGGCTCTCCTGCTTTTCCCTTTCCAGTTCACCCAGACTAAAGACGGGGTCAATATCGATAATCCGCAACGCGAGACCATAAACCGGATCGAACGTAATCCTGGCACAAAACAGCATGGTGATACCGTCCTTAAGCGGAGCGCTCAAAACCTTGATAAAAGCGCGATTTATACGAACGTAATCGTCACGCCAAAGAGTTGCCTTAAACTGAGCGACAACCTTGCCTTCCGATTTTTCCACCAGGTCTGGATAGCAATGGCCCGAGTGAGGATAATGATTGAGCTTGTTCATTTCCGCCTTCACCCAGAAGGAACTGGCATAGCGGCCCGACAAGGTTTTCTGGATGCTCGATGTAACCTCGCTTAAAGTGAATACCTTCTTTCCTTCAACCATTTCAGGCATAACTCAGCTTTGGATTGCTGTTCCTAACGCTCCGCGCGTCTTTTTCATGTCGGGAAATTAGCTGAAATCAGCAAAAAAGTATTGGTTCAAGGGAGATTCATTTTTACCGTCGATTAGCTCATTCCATTTGATTGTCTCATCGTTGGTACTAAAACAAAAAGGGCTTCGTTGAAGCCCCTTTCTTACCGGTCGGTTGCTTTTAAGAGAAGACCTCCATAAAGCTTTCTTTCAGCGTTGAAGAAGACTTTTCTTCCGTGGCTGCCTCAGTGTTGATACTCGACTCGGCGATACGGGTCAACTGCTCATCCGTTTTCTTCTCTTCCGCCAGTGTTGTACCCAGCGTATTCGCGATGCCCCGCTTATTCATGGTTTTCGCGAGTTGAACCAGGCCACCGTAGGCGGCGATCTCATAATGTTCAACCTTCTGCGCGGAGATAATGAGTGCCGCATCGCGGGTAAAGGTATCGTCTTTGGTCTCGCTGATGATTTCTTCACTTTCTTCGATGAGACCTTGCATCGCTTCGCACTTTTTCCCTGAAGCTTTCTTGCCCATCTGCTGAAAGACTTTTTCAAGACGCTCCACTTGCTTTTTAGTCACAGCAAGATGCTGGTCAAACGCCTTCTTCAGCTCAGGTGATGTAGCCGCTTTCGACATTCGGGGCAAAGCCTTTGTCAGCGCTTTCTCCGCCCAGTAAATATCCTTCAGCGCGTCGATAAAGAACTCCTCGAGCAGCGATCCATTGGCTTTCGCCGTGTTGCGTTTTGACGATCTTGCCGTCGTCTTCTTCGATGAAGACCGCGCTGTGGTCTTCTTGGCCGATGACGACCTGGCTGAGGTTTGCCTTCCCTGAGACTTCCTCGCGCCCGAACCTCTTGATTTTGTTTTTGCCATAGTCATTCGTTTTGACATGGCGCTAAAAACACCGTGCCCGCATTGGACCCGAATTATTAAATAAGCACAGTGATTACGATAAGAACGTTTAATTTTACGCCATGCGCATCGCCACCCTTCTCATCTCAACGATCATCCTCATTGCCCTCCTGTATCCTGGCAATAGCCTACCCGGAGTCAGAATCGGAAACTGGGATAAGGTAATCCATCTGGTGATGTTTACCGTTTGGGCCGTTGCTATTCGGTACGACTACCGCCCCAAGCGCTTTTCGCTCATACGTATGCTTGCCATCGGCATCCCGTTCGCCTTGGCCACCGAAGTACTTCAGACCCTGGTCGAAGGGCGATCTTTCGACATATACGACTTGCTCGCCGACGTTGCGGGAATTTGCCTGGGATGGGTAGTTGCCCCCCCCGTGGTGGGGTGGGTAGACCGTTTGTTAAGCGGGATTGGACGAAGAAGCTGACAAGCAAGATTACTTCTGACCGGGCCCGCCGGTGAGTTTCTGAACCACGAGATCGGAGATATTATAGGTCGAATCCTGGTACAAGAGAAATGGCATCCCTCCGAGGCGTTCGGTCAGCACTACTTCAAAACCATTCTCACTGGCAACTTCCTTAATGGCCCGGTTAACCTGTAGGTATAAGGGAGCCATCAACAGCTTCTGCTTGTTCGTGAGCGTTTGCTGCGCATCCTGTTGCATCTGATCAAGCTCGGCCATCGCTTGCTGCACCTCCTGCTGGCGGCGCTGCAATACAGTATCAGGCAAAGTACGCGCACTTGCCATCAAATCTTGATATTGCTTTTGCACCTGCTCGGTCCGCGCGTCAATTTGCGTCCGCAGCTGATTTCGGGTCGACTGCAACTCCGCGTTTATCACCTTTACATCCGGAAGTTGCGTGATGATATAGTCTATACTGGCATAACCGACTTTTGAAGAAGATTCCTGCGCGAAGAGAGAGACCGGCAATACCAGTCCGAGTAGGATCAAGAAAAGACGGGATTTCATTCGGATCATTTTATCAAACATCCTTCAAAGATATAATATTTCCAACCCAACAAGCGGGTGTAGCCGACCAAACTCTGACAAAAAGCCGGCCAAAATTACAGATTTTGCACCAGCTAAAGGCCTCCAGCGAGACAACCTGTCGGGTACCCTGCCCATTTTGCACCGCTTCATAAAATGGTATGACCCTTGAACAACAAGTCGCAAAGGAGGTTGAATCATGAGAGAACAATTAAGACAGTTGTTAACGACAGTAGACCTGTTGAACACGCTTAATGGAGGAGTGAGCGAGCCATATATTTCATATACCGATCATTCGGATGGGCGGGAAGTGCGGATCCGGGTGCCTGGCGTCAGCAAGGAAATGCTGCAGGTCGAAATTCACAACAACTTACTGAGCGTGTCCTATCATATTCCAGTGGAGACGTCGGGTAAGACGGTGTATTTTCCACGAGAAGTAATTAAACAACCCCTGCCCTATTACATCGAAATACAGGGCATACACGCCGTCTACGAAGACAGTGAACTTGTCATTAAATTACCATTCAACGAACTGTCTAACGGCTATAGCAGGAAGATTCCGATCGAAGAGTAATAATCAACCAGCCCGCCGACTTCTCAGCGGGCTTGTTCATTTTCTTGCCCCGCCGATTTTCGTTCGAATAACGTATACCGATGTTGATGCGGTAATGAAGAGCGTCTTCATGTCCCGTCCTCCAAAGCAAACATTGGCAGTCCAGGGCTCGTCGACGGGGATATGGCCAATTTGCTGGCCCCCGGGATCAAAGATGGTGACGCCTTTGCCTGTGAGATAAACATTCCCCTTCCTGTCAATAGTCATCCCGTCGGAACCCATCGGAGCAAAAAGCTTTTTATCCGTCAGGCTTCCGTCGTCCCGAATGGTGAATGACCAGGTTTTGTTGTCGCCAATATCGGCCACGTAAAGTGTCCTCCCATCCGGCGTACCTATAATGCCATTGGGTCGCTTGAATCCGTCCAAGACAACGCGCACGACTTTCCGGTCGGGAGACACGTAGTATACACGTTCTTCTTCAATCTCCTTCCCACCCCGGCTCCAGTATGATCGTTTATAATAAGGATCGGTAAAGTAGATAGCGCCGGAAGGAGTAATCCACAAGTCATTGGGACCATTCAGTTTCTTGCCTTCGTAGTCGCTGACAAGCACCTTTACCTGCCTGTCGGGTGTTATCATCCAAAGCTCATTCTCCGCGTCGGCGCACGCGTATAGATTGCCGTCACTGCCAACGTAGAGCCCATTAGACCGCCCGGCATCTTCCATGAACACGGATACTCCTTCCCCGGGCACCCACTTGTGTATTCGATTATTAGGCTGGTCCGTAAAATAAACATTGCCCTTCCCGTCTGCCGCCGGCCCCTCCGTGAAAGCAAACCCCGTGGCCACACGCTCAGGTTTCGCCCCCTTGTCTACCACTTTATTTTGTTGGCCTTTTAACGCTATCCAGGAAAAAAGCAGACCGATACATAAAGTTGTTCGTAACATGTCCATAGTCAAATATAATCATCCTGCCAGACTTCCCCTCCAGGTGACCATTCAAAAGAATAGTAGTCGGAGTTAAGGGGCATTTCATTATCATGCACCATGAATACTATCAAAAACATTCATTGGGGCATCATAGGATGCGGCGACGTCTGCGAAGTAAAGAGCGGTCCGGCCTTCAACCTCGTTGATCATTCTTCCCTTGTCGCTGTCATGCGCAGGAACGGCGCCCTCGCACAGGACTTCGCCCGACGCCATAATGTTTCGCGATGGTATGACGATGCCGAGGCGCTTCTCTCCGACAAGGATGTATCCGCCATCTATATCGCCACTCCTCCGGCATCACACGAACATTACGCTATCGAAGCGATCAAAAAAGGAAAGCCTGTATATGTCGAAAAGCCGGTCGCCCTCGACGTAGCTTCCTGCGAACGAATGATCGATGCCGCGCGCACATATGGCACCAAGGTCTCAGTTGCCCATTACCGCCGTGCACTTCCACTCTTCACCAAAGTCCGAGAAACTATCCATGCCGGGAAAATCGGCAAACCTCTTCACATCCGGTGCACCACACTTCAAGCCTCCACGGAAAAAACACTGGACCCCAACTTCTGGCGTACGCGTCCCGAGTTGTCGGGAGGAGGGCTTTTCTTTGATCTGGCGCCTCACCAGCTCGATCTATTCTGTTGGCTCTTCGGAGCACCTGTCTGGTTTGAAGGAACATCGCTGAACCAAAGCGGCCGTTATAGTGCTCCGGATTTGACGTCCGTTCAGGCACAGTTTCCTCATGACGTTTATCTTCATGCGCTTTGGGGTTTCAACAACGATCCGAGTTGTGACGAAGACCTCTGTGAAATAACTGGAGATAAAGGGAAACTTGTTTTTTCATTCTTCAAGCCCTCGCCATTGACTATTATAACAAGTACAACGCAGGAAGTAATCGAGGTTGACTTCCCTGCCCACATTCAGCAGCCGATGATCCAACAGGTTGTACGATACTTTCAAGGTGAAAGTGAAAACCCCTGTTCGCTGGAAGAAGCTCTCCTCTCGTTGCAAATGATGGAAAAGGCCAATAGGCCGCTGGTTATCGAAGAGTAATGCCCGCTACGCTCCAACTGCCGCTTCCACCAGAGGTGTAATGTGCACAGGCTGTTGAATTTTTCACCACTTGTCTGCGTCTCTAGCTGAGCTATCCGCGTTATTACACGTTTGATTTCGTCTATTACGCCCTCCTTTTAGCATCTGCCTTCCGCATCACCACCGGACACGGTTTGTGGTACGATAGTTTCATTATACAGCACGAAACTATGTTACACCTATAAATAATAATGCAGATATGAAAAGGATATTGTTAACGGGAATAGCAGCTGCGATGTTCAGCTTTGCGGCCGTTGCTCAACAAGACACCACCCGTCAGGAAAGTTCCGAATACAGACAGAATGAAACAGACTTTGAACGAGGTGTAGATGAAGCGGAGCAGGATATAGATCGCGCAGGGGATGAAGTGCAGCAGGAAAGTTATGAATTCAGACAAGAGGCTGACGAGACCGGTCGCGACCTTGAACGCGGTGCAGAACGTACGGGCCAGGATATTGAACAAGGAGCCGAAGAAGCCGGGAACGAATTTCGGCAGGGCGCAGACGAAACTGGTGATAGAATGCGCGAAGGGGCGGACGAGGCCGGTGATGAACTCCGTCATGGAGTCGACCAAACCGGACAGGAGATCGAACAAGGAGCTGATCGCGCCGGTGACCGAATAGAACGTGGTGCGGAAGACCTCGAGAATCGCGGTGAACAAACCGGACAGGATATTCAACAAGGTGCCGCTGAATTAGGTCGCGATGCAGATCAATCGACGGATCGCGATCTTGATGAAATGAATAACCAATTTGAAACAGCAGTCGAGGAAGGCCAGTCAGACATGAAGGATGCACCCGAACTTTCAGTAGTGGAAGGAAAAGAAGGGCCGAATAACGAGGTGGTTTACGAGTATGACGGCGAATTCTTTTATGTAGACCGTGATAAAAAAGAAGTTGTCAAGGTCAAGAAATCTGAACTCGAAGATGCGAATCACGACATCATCGTAAAGGATGAGGGAAACGGCAACGATGAGCACGCCTCGGCAAGCAATCGCGAACAAACCACCAACGACGACGAAACCAACGATCGGGACAACCCATAGATAGTTGATATCACTTTGCTTCAACCACAAAAAAAGGTCATAACCAATGGTTATGACCTTTTGTTTTTTTTATGCATTGGATCAACTTCCTGTACCACGTTCAATCTCCATGTTAACCGGATAAGTTTGCGGCTGCATTTCAATGAGATTGAGCATTTTTATCGTCGCTGTAATCGCTGCCTCCTGCTGATCAAACTCAAAACCTCGTGTCTTGAAAACCTTTCCATCCATATCCCATGTGATGATAGTCTCCACAAAGGCGTCGGTTCGACCTCCCGGCGGGATGGATATCTTGTAGTCAACCAGCTGCGGCAGACGCTTTCCAAGCTGATCATAAATTGACTTTACAGCTTTCATAAATGCATCGTACTGGCCATCTCCTGTTGAAGTTGCCTCGTACGTTTGCCCATCAATCTCAATGCTCAGTGTCGAGATAGGTTTGAGATTGTAGACATGGCTGGAATAGTAATTGCGAATCTTGATGCGTTCAGGGATCAATTCGCGACCAAGCACATCGGAAATAATATAGGGAAGATCTTCAGGCGAAATATTCTCCTTCTTGTCTCCAAGTTGAACTACCCTTTCAGTCACCTTCTTCAGAACCTCAGCATCGAGTTCGATGCCGAGCGCCTCCAGATTCTTTTTGATGCTGGCATTTCCGGAAGTCTTGCCCAAAGCGTATTTGCGCGTTCTGCCAAAGCGTTCGGGCAAAAGATCATTGTGATATAGATTGCCCTTGTTATCGCCATCAGCATGGACACCGCACGTTTGGGTAAACACATGTTCGCCGATCACGGGTTTATTCGCCGGAACTCCGATACCCGAAAACACTTCAACGAGCTTGCTGACACTGTATAACTTCGACTCATCAATCGACAGCTCTGCGTTTAAATGATCTCTCAGCATAGCCACGACGCTACTCAGCGGCGTATTGCCGGCTCGTTCGCCTAGACCATTAACCGTGACATGCAAAGCCGCCGCTCCGGCCTTCACGGCTGCAAAGCAATTCGCTACTGAAAGGTCATAGTCGTTGTGGGCATGGAAATCAAATTTCAGCGACGGGAAACGATCGACCATTTCCTTCATGAACCTGTAGGTCTCATCCGGATTCAGGATTCCCAAAGTATCCGGCAACATGAAGCGCTTTATCGATTCGTCCTTCAGGGCGTCCGTCAGGAAGTACACGTACTCCGGTGAGTTTCGCATTCCATTGGACCAATCCTCGAGATATACATTGACAGCAATGCCGAGTTCCCTGGCGTAAGCGAGCGACTTCCGGATGTCACTGATATGCTCTTCCGGTGTGCGGCGCAGTTGTCCCTGAACGTGTTTGAGCGAACCTTTGCAAAGAAGGTTCATAACCTTGCCTCCTGCGCGGTGAATCCAGTCCAACGACTTGTTGTCGTCGACAAAGCCGAGAATTTCAATTCGTTCGAGGAGCCCATTGTCCTTAGCCCATCGAAGAATTTTACTGGCCCCCTCAAATTCCCCCTCCGAAATCCTCGCCGATGCGATCTCGACGCGATCGACGCGAACTTCCTCGAGCAACATTTTAGCGATGTTGAGCTTTTCGGTAGCTGTATAGGAAACCCCGGAGGTCTGTTCGCCATCCCGCAGGGTCGTGTCCATGATCTCTATAAACATACGATTGAAACGGCCCGGGTCCGGGAATCGGGTCCGTCATAAGGTTTTGTGAAACCGCAATTTACAGCAAGTTTGCCGATTGCGGCAAATTTAATGATGATTGGCGGTAGCGTCAGAGGCCAAAATCCCGGCGCCGGCGGTTGATTCTGGCTCTCCAGGACCACATCAGCAGGAATCCGATAATTGCCCCGCCGACGTGCGCGAAATGGGCGACCCCTCCGCCGAAAATGGAAAACCCCGTCACCCCAGAGAATAAATCGAGTCCGATCAGGGCCGGAATGAAGTACTTCGCTGGAATAGGAACGGGAACGAGGATCAAAAACAATTTGGCGTTCGGAAAGAGAAGCCCGAACGCTACGAGGATACCATAGATAGCACCCGAGGCACCGACAGCAGGTATATTGAAAAGCCCCCACAGGCTCCGCAATTGCGACTCTCCCACGGCCGCCATCGTCGCCGGAATGTATCTGCCACTTTCGACGAACACATCGATATCTCCTGCCGCTACGCCGGCTTGAAGAAAGTCGTTGTACAGGCTGGTGAACTGCAGATAATTTACAAAAGTATAAATCAGCGCAGCTCCGACCCCGCACAACAGAAAGAAAATCAAGAATCGCCTTTTGCCCCAAAGTTGCTCGAGGGGCGTTCCGAACGCCCATAAGGCATACATGTTAAAAAAAATGTGAGCAAAACCGCCATGCATAAATACGTTTGTAACGAACTGCCAGAGTCTGAACTTTTCATTAGCAGGATAGTAGAGGGCGAGTGTCTCGAACATGAGTTCGTGCATATCCGGAACCATTAGGGTGATCAGGAAGAGCGCGACACAGATAACGATGATGACCCTAATGGCACTGGCGGACGAAAACATTGCGGCGATATTTAGCTGGGCAATATACCACCTTCACACACGGCGACAAAGCGGCTCACCGCTGAGCCTCTCCTCAATACTTCGTTTGCATTTTCCGCAAGCATTTAGTAGCGTTATATCTGGGATGGTTTCGCCGGATAGAAATTTGTTAACAGGCGCATCTAATGAGAAAACTCTTAATCATACTCAGCATGACTATGGCTTCGTGTAGTCCCCAAAAGGAGCGTATTCCGGATTATTCCCCGTTCGACGACGATATATCTTTTCTCAGTCAGTACGGCGAAGTGATTGTGCTCACCGACTCGGAGACCCGGGCGCGTGTCGCCGTCATGCCTTCGCTTCAGGGCCGGGTTATGACCAGCACATCCGGGGCACCCGACCATCTCAGTTACGGATGGATTAACCGAAGTCTTTTCCAAAGTGGCGACACTTCAGTTCACATGAATGCCTTCGGTGGGGAGGAACGCATCTGGCTCGGACCTGAAGGCGGACAATTTTCTATCTTCTTCGCGCCAGACAGCGCTTTCACTTTCGAAAACTGGCACACACCGCCGTTGATCGACCTCGAACCGTTTAACGTTGTGGAGAAGGGCCCGACCTCCGCCCGCTTTGATCGGACCGCGACGCTCGTCAACTACAGTGGCACTCGATTCGATCTTCGCATTGAGCGGGAAGTGAAAATCCTTAGTGCTTCTGAAAGCCGTGAACAGCTCCACATTCAAGACACGCCTGACCTGAATATGGTTGCTTATCAGACAGCCAACAAACTGTTCAACGTTGGAGGTGAACAATGGAGAAAATCGACCGGCCTCCTCTCGATCTGGCTGCTGGGGATGTTCAACCCCTCTCCTTCGTTGACGATGGTCATCCCTTATAACAGCGGACCTGAAGATCGTCTGGGACCAGTCGTGAATGCCGACTACTTCGGCCAGGTACCAGCCGATAGGCTGAAGGTTAGCGACAGCGTCATATTTTTCAAAGGCGATGGCGAATGGCGCAGCAAGATTGGTCTGAACCCCGCACGTGCGAAGAACGTGATGGGAAGCTTCGATGCCCTATCCAATACGCTCACTATCGTTACCTTCTCCCTGGGAGCACCCGACGATGTCTACGTCAACTCCAAATGGGAAATTCAGAAGAATCCTTACAACGGCGATGTAATTAATGCCTACAACGACGGACCTCCTGCTCCGGGAGTGGCTCCGATGGGCCCGTTCTACGAGTTGGAGAGTTCATCACCCGCGCGCGAACTAAACCCTGGCGAACATATTGAGCATGTGCAGACCACGTATCACTTCCAGGGTGACGACTCTGCCCTTGATCAACTAAGCCAGCAGGTGCTGGGTGTTTCGCTTTCTGAAATCCGGGACGCGTTCTAAAGGCTTTGATAGATTACTTCGTCCACTGCCCGTTCAGCAATCGCCAGATTCCGCGCGGATTCTCGTCCTGAAGTTCTTCTGGAAGGAGGCGCTGAGGAAAGTTCTGATAACACACGGGGCGAGTGAAGCGTCGGATCGCATCCGTGCCTACTGACGTCGTGCGGCTGTCCGTTGTCGCGGGGAACGGGCCACCATGCACCATGGCATGCGTTACCTCAACGCCCGTAGGGTAACCGTTGATTATTACTCGCCCTGCCTTCTGCTCCAGTATTTCAAGGAGGTCCTGATAATCGTCCATATCCCGCTCAGTCGCATGCACCGTAGCGGTAAGGTGCCCTCCCAGTTGACGCGCAGCCCTGAGGAGCTGACTCCGGGTATCGACATTTACAGCGAGAGTGGATGGACCGAAAACTTCCTCTTCGAGCGCGGTATCATTGAGGAATGTGTCTGCGTTTGTCAAAAACAAATATGCGGGAGCATAGCATCCGCCAGTTGTAGCCTCTCCTTTCAAGACGGTTTGCACACCCGGCGTCGCCGCGAGCTTCTCCACCCCAGCGCGATAAGCTTCCTGAATATAAGACGTTAACATCACGCCGGCCGCCCCCGTCTTAAGGTTCGTTGACAGCAGCGTCGGGAAGTTGTTCTCTTCATCAGGCTGATAGAAGACGAGCCCCGGGTTGGTACAAAACTGACCCACTCCCAACGTCACCGACGCTGCCAGATCTCTCGCGATATTTTCCTTGCGCTCTTTCATAGCCTCCGGCAAAATAAAAACCGGATTAGTGCTTCCCATTTCCGCATACACGGGAATAGGCACAGGGCGGCTATTGGCCACGTCAAAGATCGCCTTTCCTCCCCTGTAAGATCCGGTAAAGCCAATCGCTTTGATCAGGTTATGTCGCACAATTGCAAGGCCTACCGCTGTCGATTTGCCATGCACCATCGAGAAGGTTCCTTCCGGCATACCCGTTTTTCTTGCAGCCTCCATAATAGCACGTCCCACCATCTCACAGGTGCCGGGGTGAGCCGGATGAGCTTTGAACACTACGGGACACCCTGCTGCCAGCGCCGATGTAGTGTCGCCTCCGGCTACAGAAAAAGCAAGCGGAAAATTGCTAGCGCCAAATACTCCGACGGGTCCCAGGGGCCGTTGCATGCTCCTTATATCCACCTTGGGAGGTGTTCGCGATGGATCCGCTGTGTCAATGCGGGCATCTACCCACGATCCATCCCGCAAATATCCGGCGAACAACCGCAGCTGGCCTACGGTGCGACCCCGTTCATTTCGAAGACGAGCTTCAGGAAGACCCGTTTCCGCCATACACCGCTCAATTAACGGATCCCCTAGTGCCATGATCTCATCTGCGATTGCTTCGAGGAAGACAGCCTTTTCTTCCCCGCTCTTCTTGCGATACGATGAAAACGCTATGGCAGCCAACTCAATTGCAGCCCATACCTCCTTCTCCGAGGCTTCGTAAAACGCAGGTTGCAGCTTGCCCATCGTGGCAGGATTCTCTGCCTGAAAGGTGATTAAACCCTCGGCTGACAACCGATTGCCAATGATATTCTTTCCGCTTAGTTCCATATCTATTCTACTGTGTTAACCAACGTGCCAATAGGCTCGATAGTAATTCGAATCTCATCACCCTGTTGCAATGTGAACTCATTGGGAGGAACGATCCCCGTACCCGTCATCAGAAAACAGCCGTGGGGAAAGGTGGTTTCCCGGTACAGGAACGAGACGAGTTCCTCAAAAGAACGCTTGATTTGGTCAATGGCCGTCTGTCCTTCAAATACTGATTTTCCGCCACGTCGTATTTCAAGCTGTATCTCCGTGTTTATATCGAGTGGCTCCTCGGTTACGAGAATACAGGGGCCTATTGCAGCACTCCTGTCATAGCACTTCGCTTGTGGCAGGTAAAGTGGGTTTTCCCCCTCAATACTCCGCGAGCTCATATCATTCCCAATGGTATAACCCACGATCTTCCCCGATGTTGTGATGACCAACGTAAGCTCCGGCTCCGGTACATCCCAGGTCGAGTCCTTTCGGATTCGAACTTTGTCACCAGGACCTACCGCCCTGTATGCGGGACTCTTGAAGAAAATCTCCGGTCGCTCGGCTTCATACACCCTGGCGTAGAAGTCACCACCGCCGGCGTCTTTCGCTTCTTCCTGGCGGCCCACTTTACTCCGATAATAAGTAACTCCGGCTGCCCATATTTCCTGCTGTCCTATGGGCGCAAGAATTCCACTCTTCAGCAACGAACCTTCAGCGGTTTTACCTTTGATGACATGGACAAGTTTGGAATACAGGGTATCATCGTTAATAAAACGATCCCATTCCTCTTCCTCGAGAAGGTATAACGCTTCGCCGTGTTCCACTACTATCCCGCGTGCCGTCTTGTAAAGTTTCATCATTACCGCCGTGTTTTTGGATTTACAAAGTCTCTAAAATACGGAGAGGCGAGGGATTAGAACCCCAAGTTTGCGCACTGGAGGGACTAAAATGCGCACTTTACCGGCGCGCACGCACGGGTTGAGTCCAGGCAACCTCAACATCGCCTTCCTCAAAAGGGTTCTCTTTCACCTTATCCGAAATCACCTTAGCCCGCACAAACACATAACTTTCGAGAAGTTCTATACTTCCCTCCGGTCCCTCGACACTCTTGAGAACCCTGGCCTGAGTATCCTGCTCCGATGCCCCGACAAACTCGATTTTATAGTTAACGCCATTCTCAGGGCGTACACGGATGCGGAGCGAATGGTCGCGAACGTCAAGCTCATCCAGCACAACGCCGGTCGTCGCATAGAAGTCGCCGGCCTCCATAGCCGCGATAAGAGAGGCCGGGTCAAGAGATTCGGCACGGACCATTACCCACCCACGTCCGGCGTTACTGTATTTGCTTCCAAATACATGATAACGGTGACTGTCGTCCGTGGCAAGCCCGAACATGAACGGCTGTCCCTTGCGATGATAAGCCAAATTGATTTCATCCCACATCAGCTCAGTTCCGGCGCGCGCACTATCTCCATAGTTGTAGACAAGAGGGTGACCGTTGTAGACTTCAAAGAAGCGCTCACCCCGGAGGTTGATTAGATCTTCCGCCGTAATGGCAAAGTGGAAGTTCGGATGATTGATATGCGGAAACATCGGTACTCCTGTCTCTTCCCTTTGCCGCAATATCGCGTCGACATTTCGCTGCATGACCTCCGTCACGCTCTCGCCGCCTTGAGGCCGGATCAATGACTGGATATTGGTAGCGTTAATGTGGATCGGTTTTCCCTGGTAATGATCGGAGATTTCTTCGCCCTGGATAATGAGGAAGCCGTCGTCCTCAAATAGTGTCCGATATTCATCAAACGTTTTCAACTTCACCTGGATGCGTCCTGTATCCCGTTTGTACGTTACCCACTCTTCTCCAAACTTCTGAAGGTACTTATCGAATCCCTCTTCATAAATTCGTCCTCGTCTCACCACTACCCACTTCTCACCTTCTGCCAGGGTGTTATGATCCGTCAGGGCAACGAAATGGTAGCCGTTCGACTTGTACCAATCCATAATCATTTCGGGAAACTCATCACCATCACTCCAGTAGGAGTGCGTATGCAGATTGCCTTTGAACCAGCGACGGCTATCAGGACTTGCGCTTTCGCAGGCGGCCATCACCATTAAAGCACAGACAGCGATCAGGGGGAAGGTTCTCATATCAGTAAATCTAAAAAAAAAACAGCCAATTTGCTGTTCCGTGTTAGCGTGCAAGGCATCTGCATAAAAGACAATTGACCACGTGAGAAATTGTAGTACTTTCAGGGCCATGACACCGATCCATGGCTTCATTGTAAGATTTTCAGTTGTAATCCTGCTTCTTTCCGCGTTCGCATCCCATAGCCAGGCTCAGGGTGGGCGGGGTGAAATAAGAGGAACAGTTGCCGACTCTGCGTCAATGACGCTGTTGTCTTTTGCAAGCATTCGGGTACTGACCCTCTCCGGGACTCCGGTTGACGGTACGCTAACCGGGGATGACGGAGAATTCTCCATACCTCTTTCGCCGGGTGATTACCAAATCGAAATCGATTTCGTTGGGTACCGTGGTACACGTCTGGAAGCTTTGGGTATTCGTGCCGGCGAAACTCGTCAGCTGGGTGTTATCCCGTTACAAAGTGCTGCGCGAACGCTTGACGAAGTCGTTGTGCAGGGAGAAAAGAGCACTATGGAGTTGGCTCTTGATCGCAAGATCTTCAACGTCGGTAAAGATCTTTCGAGCGCGGGTCAGACCGCAAGTGACATCCTCATGAATATCCCGTCGGTTCAGGTGGATGCCGAAGGGGGCATACGACTCCGCGGAAGCGATAATGTCCGCATCCTTATCGATGGCAAGCCCTCGGGACTTGTAAGCTTTAAAGGCGGAGCCGGCCTGCAGCAACTTTCCGCCAGCATGGTCGAACGCGTCGAAATCATTACCAATCCCTCCGCGCGCTACGAAGCCGAGGGAATGGCTGGAATTATCAACATCGTCTTACGCAAAGAAAGAAACCAGGGATTCAATGGTTCTTTTGAAGCCATTACAGGAACACCCCTTAACCTGGGAGGAGCCGCCAACCTGAATTATAGACACAAGAAAGTCAACTTCTTCGTCAACTATAGCATTGCCTATCGTGACCTGCCTGGCGACAGCAAACTGTACCAGGAGCTATACGGTGCGGAGACAATGTATCTCAAACAACGAAACGACCTCTCTCTCCTCGGCTTTCATAACAACATCCGTGGGGGCATTGATCTCTACTTCAGCGAAACCAGTATTCTCACCGGATCCTATCTCTACAGGCGAAGTGATGTCAACCGACTGCTGGATATTCACTACGATAACTATCGCAACAGTCTCAGCAATCATGAATCAAGTGAAATCAGACGTCAGGATGAGGATGAAATGGAGTCGAATTCCGAGTACTCCGTTGTCTACAAAAAAACATTTCCACAGAAGGACCACGTTCTGACCGGTGAGATAAAATTTCTGGATAATCGCGAGAACTCATATCAGATTTTCACACACGACTTTTTTCCCGTAAGCGACGCGGCTAACACAAACCACATACTGGAGCGTTCCATTAACGACGAGTTCGAACGCCAGTTGCTTTTCCAACTTGACTATGTCAAACCCTTCAGTGAAGCCGGTAAGTTCGAAGTAGGTGTGCGGAGCAGTGTCCGCGACATGGTCAACGATTTCATTGTCACCCGCGCGAACGAAGAAGGCGAACATGTAACTCTTCCAGGCTTCGACAACATCTTCCGCTATGATGAAAATATCCACGCCGCCTACGGGATCCTGGCGAATAAAATCGGCCGTCTATCCTGGCAGGCGGGGCTGCGTGCGGAATGGACGGCTGTCACCACGCTTCTTGAGCGAACCAACGAGAAAAATCCGCGCCAATACATGAACGTCTTTCCCAGTGCACATGTGACCTGGAATCTCCCTAACGACCATGCCTTGCAAGGGAGCTACAGTCGCCGTGTAAGACGCCCATTCTATAACGACTTATCTCCCTTCATGACTTACTCCGACAGTCGGAACTACTTCAGCGGGAACCCCGACCTCGACCCCGAATTCAGTCATGTTGTGGAGCTAAGCCATATCAAGTATTTTGAATCCGGATCATTTACTTCTGCACTCTATCATCGCAACACTCATGGGAAAATTGAGCGAATCAGATGGGTCGACGAAAACTGAAACTCGACAACATTCCCCGAGAACCTGCGAAGCGAATATGCTACCGGCGCTGAGCTCACCGGAGAACTTTCCGTCAACGCATGGTGGAAAGCTGACATAAACCTCAACTTCTTTTACGCGGAAATAGACGGAACAAATATTTTGACCGACTACAACAACACCACCTTCAGTTGGTTTGGTCGCCACACGTCGCGATTCAAGCTGCCCCATCAAATCGACCTGCAGGTGCGTACCAATTACGAAGCTCCTCTAAACACCGCACAGGGCCGGCGGAAATCTTTATACTACCTTGACGTTGCGCTCAGCAAAGATATTCTGAAGGGAAGGGGGACGCTTCTGCTTAATGCGCTTGATGTACTCAACACCCGGCGAATGCGATCAGTCACAAAAGGCCCCAACTTTTACACGGATCTGGATGCTCAGTTCCGTCGGAGGCAAATCAATCTGACTTTTTCCTATCGAATTCGGCAGGCAAAGACCGCACAACGCCTTATTCAGGCAGACTAACCGGAAAGTACAGCGCGCTGCGGTTGTTAAGCATCTCCCGCTCAAGGGCCACCGACATCCGATGCTGTTGATAGTGGGACAACGCCCAACTCATGGGATATCCGTCTTCAAAGCCGGTGCCAGCCCATCGGGTATCGTAGAGATTAAACACGATCCTTGCGTTCGCAGTATCGGTGTTAAAAGGAAGGAAAGCCTCATTGAGCAAGCCGTTTGCAATGTCTGTGTTCGCGCCTTGCATACCTGCCAGCGTAAGAACGGGAGCAACCATATCGTTCATCAAGGGGTGGATGTCTCCCGACGGACGACGTACAACCTCCGCATTCGTCAGATGCAGAATATGGAATGAAAAACGATCACGATAGTCCCTGATGACCGCCTCGGTTGTATCCGAGAAGAATGCGTTCAACTCACGGATAAATGACAGAACCGTTCCCGCTCCTGAGTTATCAAAATAACCACCGTCTACATAGTATCGATCAAAAACCTTCCCAGCGGGAGACACAAAGGGGAAACGGGCGCCTAACACAACCGCAGTACTCAGCCGTATATCTCCCCTTCCAGCGTGGTGCCCTGTACTGTCGACAAGAGCCAACACGTCCTGACGCTGGCTGTCACCGAGCCGCACGGTGCCAATCACACCCGGCATGCCGTTGTCAACCTGCGTAACATTTATAAACAGCGCCGGCAGCGCCCCTGTCGTATCGACCAATTGCGAAAGTGGTCTGCTGAAATACCCGTTCAACAAACGCTCATACGAACTCCTTTCGATCGCCACTTCAAGAGCATCGGCCCGGTTATCCAGGGGAAGCCGTACCGGTACCAGGTGCTGCGCGATATCAGGACCGAGAAGGCGCCCCAACGTATGCGTTAAAAAGTCGGCCTGAAAGAACCGCGCCGAATGCTCCCGGAAACTGTCACCTCCAATCAGGTCATGATGAGCCGCGTGCGCGAGGCTGTAAAACACGCTGTTCCCCAGGCTCCCACCGGAAGAACCTGCGAGGCAAATCACATGATTTCGAAACGTGTCCAGCGAGTCACTTGCGTAGCTTAGGTCCTGCAACCACCCCAATACTGAGCTGGTCCACAGTCCCGCACGTGAGGCTCCGCCATTGGCGAGCACCAGATAAACAGCAAACGGCTTTTCAGACTCCGGATTCATACGCTCGATGCGTCTCTCAAACCACTTTCTTAAGAATAAGCGAGTGTCAGCACGGTCGCCGAAAACATCTCTTCGCACCTCCGGAAGCAGCCTCACTTCATAAAGATCACGTTGCGGACCAAGAACAACGGCAAGCGCTACAAGTAGCACTGCTACGTTGAAGGAAATTCTTATACTAGCCAGAGACATGAGGTTGGCTAGTCCTGTCAAAATCCCAAGACCAAGTAATGTAAAAGCCATCGGTCCCATCAGAAGCGAAAAGCGCATCACAAAAATCGCTGCCAGGTAGAGCAACAACGAGATTACGGCAACGGTGTTGAGCACCCGAAAATAGGGTGCCTCTGCCGCATTGTAGATGGGATTGAAACCGATAATATCGAGAAGTGAAGAAGCGGCAAGCCCTGCCGTCCTCCTTCGCAAGTCGATAAGGCGACGGCGACGCACAAAGAACAAAACCGCTAGCACCTGTGATACAAACATCATCATCGCCAGACATGCCAGCCAGAATCTGTGTCTCTCGGGATGAAAATCACCGGCTACACTTCTTCCCTCAACGACAAGCCACAACAACCCCGTCACGTATCCCGCCGCAAGAATCCCGACGACCACACGCATCATCCGGTCGAGTCGCTTCCCGCTAAAGAGCGGGACAAGAAAGCCGTATAGTATGTTGTGGAACGCAAAAACAAAAAACAACCCAACCGCTCCCAGACCTGCCATGTCGGAAGGCGCAATACGGCCAACTGAACCACCACGAAGCAATTGTAAGCAAGTAACCGCGGGATGTGCTGATAATATGGGGCGGGAATTCCGAATCGGCTATAGGCCCTGGGATGTTCAAAAATAGCATCATCCTTCGCTTGTCGAATGTAACTCAACATCCTGCCTGTATACCAGATAAGAAAAGCGAGAAGTAACACCGACAATACGGTCAACACCAGCGAAACGGTACGCTCCCCACTAAGGAGGAGAACATCGACCCCCTGCTCGATACCCAGAAGAAAATACGCCATCACAGCGACAGCGATGCCGCCACCGGCAAAAAGCCAAAGCGCACGCAAAGCGTTTGAAAGGGTCCTCAGGAATTCGTATGGCGACACGGAACTTATCGTTGTCCGACATGATGAAAATAACGATTCAAGAGGAAATTGCTGGTGATGATGGCAAGACTTTTTTGATGGATCAAACCATGAAGCCATTAGTATCTTTGAAGGCCTTCGGCGTCATTCTTCTACTGATATCGATGCAAGGCTGCATTGACGAGCCTGTCGTCGACGAGGGAAACATCGCTGTGCACTTTGAACTAACGACCCGCTCCGCCTTGAGCGGTCGCATTGAGATACAGGAAGTGTACCTCAAACCGTATATGCTTGACATAGTAGGCGATGCCTATGCAAGCAAGTCAATCCCAGCCGATACACCGCCTTTCCGGCTAATTCACGACGGAGATTCTTCCACGGTATCGCTGAGCCTCCCTCCGGGAGTCTATAACCGTCTTGATATTATCGTCTCGCTGCCTGACGCCCCGTACGAACTGACAGCTATC
>Ga0079224_100002801_pt1 | contig 21505 bp, 20 predicted proteins | sample Stecom2015_FD_80414 | JGI IMG/M metagenome (GOLD analysis project Ga0079224, IMG submission 80414) | Agricultural soil microbial communities from Utah to study Nitrogen management - Steer compost 2015 | ecosystem: Environmental > Terrestrial > Soil > Agricultural land | place: USA: Utah...
CACCGTCCCGAACGGCACCCGGATCACGCTCCTCGCCTGACCCCGGGGAAGAAGGTGGCCGCCCGGACCATTCCGGGCCGGGTCATCTTCCGTCGGTCACTGGCCGAGGAGCTGGACCCACCAGAGCTTGCCGCTCGGCTCCTGGTACCAGCCGAGGCCGATGCCGCGCGCCTCGGGATGCATGATGATCCGCCGCGAATCCTCGAAGCCCATCCAGCTCTCGAGAACCGCGAGATCCATGTCCGAACCCTCTGCGAGGTTCTCGCCGATGATCTCGCCCCGGTAACCTGCGCGGAATGCGCGTTCGCGCGGGCTCGTCAGGTCCGACCCGAAATGCCACGCCCGCTTCTGGACGGCCATGTCGCGCGCATGCGTGTCTGCGGCGGCGTTCAGCTGCGCGGACATCTGGACGGGCGCAAGCCCGGCCCCGATGCGCAGGGCGTTCACCGCCTCGAGATGCCGGAGCCGGATCGGCCCGGCATCCGCCTCGGTCAGCCGCGGGACGCCGCCCGCCGGCCCCCCCGCATCCCGCGGCGTGCAGGCGGCAAGGAGGCTCAAACCGAGAAGGGCGGCAATGAACGCGCGTACCATGGCTAATCCCTGTATGATCGTCATCCGTCTGTAGCGGCGGGGCCGCGACAGGCAAGGCCCCGCGCGGCGCATCCCGTGTGGATTGACCGAAGTGTGAGTTGCCGGACACAGGCGGCCTGCTCTACTTCTCTCGCGATACTGTCATCAGAAGTGCCCAGTAACGGACGAGAACATGCAGAGCTCAGACCGTCGCCGCTTTCTTGGCCTACTTGCATGCGCCGGCACTGCGGCCGGCCTTTTCGGCGCCCATCCCGCCTTCGCCGCTCTCGACGAGCAGCGCGATCCCGACCCGCTGCGCGATTTCGTTCCCGACTCCGAGGACCGCCCGCGGCTGCTGCGCCGGATCTCGGCGCTGCGGACGCGGCGCTGGCAGGACCATTTCGACAGCATCGCCATGGGTGCGATCCTCTGCGACACCAATGACCGCGTCCTGCATTTCTGGGATTCGGACGGCTTCTACCGGATCTATCCGACCTCGGTTCCGATGACGGGAGATCTCACCCGCCGCGGCCGGACCGAAGTGACGCTGAAACGTCCCGCGCCGGAATGGCGGCCGACCGAGAACATGCTCAAGCGAAACCCCGACCTGCCCCGTTACGTACCGCCAGGGCCGGACAACCCGCTCGGCGTGCGGGCGCTCAACCTCGGCTTTCCGGGTGCCTACCGGATCCACGGCACGAACGACATCCGCAAGATCGGGCGGCAGTCCTCGAACGGCTGCATCGGCCTCTTCAACGAGCATATCATCGAGGTGTACGACCGCGTCAGGGTGGGAACGCCGGTGTTGCTCATATGACAACATCAAGCTGACAGCCTCCGGAAAGATGCGAGAACCGTTGAAAAGGTTCGATCTTCCGATACTGTCCCTTCATTAGCTTGTCCCGCTCGCAGGTCCGGGCCAGCTATCGGTAAGGCAGACCCGCATTCAGGAGGATATCATCATGAAGCTGATCGTCAGCACGGCCGCGGCGCTCCTGCTGGCCACCCAGGCCTTCGCCGGCGCTCTCGTCTACGAGCCGCCGGTGCAGGAGGAAGTTGTCGTGGCCGAGCCCCAGCCGGTCGCCAGCGGCCCGAACCTCGCCTGGATCATCCCGGTGATCGGCCTCGCTGCCATTGCTTACGCGATCGCGGACGATCGATCGCTTCGGCGGGTGCCGCGCCATGCGGACGCCCGCATTCCTCGAACTGCAGACTCCGAGGGGCGGCGCCGGACAGTGCCGCCCCCTTTTCATGGACCCCGCGCCAGAAGGCCCGCAAGCGGCCCACGCGCGTTCCCCTCAAGTCATTGATCCTGAACTCCGGGCAGTGATTACCCGGGTGTCAACGCCGCCCTCGGCAGGGTGGAGGGCCGACCTCGGCTTCAGTCGGCCGGCTCGATGATGGCGACATCGACCAGCCCCTGTTTCGGCCCGGTCCACTGGTAACTGTGCCAGACGAAGCCGGTTTCGCGATCGGCGATGTGGAGATTCTCGAAACTGCCGGCAGGACCGGTGCAGGTCTCGCGCATTTCCACCCCGTGATGCTGGCGTTCGAGGATGGTGATCGTCCGCTCCGGGCCGGCAGTGAAGCGGCAGACGAATTCCCGGATCTCGCCGCGCGGCCCGTCGCCCGGAAATTCGTAGGTCCGCGTCACCTCGGCCGGCCAGGCCTCGGGCGGCACCGGCCGCGCGAGCGGATCGTCGGGCGAGGACCAGCTTCGCAGGAGATCGGTACCGAGGCCGCGGGTCGAGACGACCTGGCTGCCCCGCATGCCGACGATCTCGCGCAGAGGCGTGACATAGCTCACGACGCCGCCATTCTCGACCGCGCCGTAGAAGACCGAGCCCGAGGTTCCGCCCTCGACCAGCCGCACCCGGATCGCGGCAGCGCCTGTGGCCTCGATGTCGGCGCGGGTCAGAACCCGGGGGGCCGGCCGCTCCGCAGGCGAGTCCTCCTCCGGCCGGACCTTCGTGGTGACCGCCTCGACGCCACGCGCGAGGATCGGATTTGCCCCCTCGTCGGAACAGGCGGCGAGCAGGAGGCAGATGGCCGCGATCCCCAGAGCCCTCATTGCCAGAACGCTCCCCAGTTGCGCTCGAGCCGGTTCTCGTCAAGTTCGCGCACGGTGTCGTAGAGCCGGTTCGCCACATCGAGACGGGCGCCGCCATCGCGTGCGCCGGTGCCGAGCCTGATCCCCGTCCGCGCCCGCGTCTCGAATGGTGTCGCCCAGCGGAGCGGGATCTCGAGCGTCACGCCCTTGTCGAAATTCCCGTCGCCGAAATCCTCGGTCGAGACGTCGGTCAGCGTCGCATAGGCGCCGAAGGCCCAGCCGTTCGGGAAATGGCGGGTGACCCGCAGCGTCGAGCCCCAGTCCCCGGCGAGGTAGCGCCCGGCGTCGAGCTGGACCTCGAACCCGTTCCAGCCGGTGTCCCAGTAGAGCGACGCATGTCCGGTCGCCACGTCGTAGTCGTATTCGCCAAGGCCCAGCCCCTCGTTGTCCCGCTGGGCCACGTAGTTCACCTCGACCCCGAATCCGATCGGGCTTGTCGAGGGTTTCCACAGCACCTCGCCCGAGACGCCGGCGAACATCCGCTCGAGATAGCCGGCCGAGGCCCGGGCATAGACGTCATCCGAGAGCTTGGTGACGTAATCGGCCGTCAGCCGCGCGAGGCGGGGCTCGTAGCCTGCGTAGTAGCGCGCGCTCTCGCTCCGCACCGGGGGAAGCGCCGAATCCGAAGGTCCCGGATCGCTGGAGCGGCCGAGGAGAAGCTGGCTCACCCGGCCGCTGATCGAGAATTCCGGCGACATGTGCCAGGTGGCGGCGGCGTCCGCGGTCAGCCCCGCGCTCACCTTGTCGTCGCCACGGTCGATGACGAAGGGAACCGGGAAGATCGACCACTCGAGATCCGGATACCGGTCGTCCGGCCGCCAGATCCCCGCGCCCGGCTCCGCCGGTCCCGCGCTCTCGATCAAGGCCTCCTGCCACATCCGCTCCCCCGCGAGCGGCCGGTCGATCAGCCCCTCGTAGGTGGCGCGGTCGATTCGCGTTGTCGTCACCGGCAGCCCATCGCGCACGAGCGTCACCGCCATCGTCTCCACCGAGGCAGGCAGGCCGGTCTGGAGCAGGCGCACCGTCCGCCCGATCGCCATCGGATCCTGTGACAGGCGTTCGTTGACGATCAGCACCTCGGCGCTCGTGCCGGTCACCCGGAGTTCCTCGAGCCGCACGCCCTCGCCCTCCAGCGCCTCGGCGAGGGCCGCCCCGAGCTGGCCGCGCGCGGCGGCGTTCGCGGCCCAGCCGCTGCCCCGCGGCGCGTCGGCGGCCCGCGCCGTCACCGGGATCGGCCCCGGTGCGAGGTCCTGCCGCTCGAGCGGGCGGAAGGGATTGGCGCTGACGGAAAGATTCACGCCGACTTCGGAACCGTACATCCAGTAGCCGCCGAGGGTGATCCCCGATGTCACCCGGTATTCCGCCCCGAAGTTCAGCCGCGATTCGCGTTCGAAATCGGCGGCCGGACTCTCCTGTTCGCGCGTGTAGTCGTCGGGAGAATATTCGGCCTTCAGCGTCAGGCCATCGAGCGGGGTGCGCCATTCGATGCCGGCGAAGGGAGCAGCGTCCTCCCCGCGGAAGAAGCGGTCGAAGGCGATGTCGCCGCCGTCACCGTAGTCCTCCTCGCGGTCGCAGGCGCCGCCGCCGAAGAGGTCGCAGAACGGGTTGCCGAAACTTCCCGAAGAGCCGAGCCGTCCCCAGCCGACACCGGCACTCACCGTCACGGCGGGTGTGACACGCTTGGTCGCGACGATGAATTCGCTCGAATAGGTGCCGGTGCCGAGCACGTCGCGCAGGCCCACCGCCACGCCCGGACGCCAGCCTTCCTCGCGCAGGAGCTGGAAGGTGAGGTCGAGGCTGCGGTCGGTGAGATCCTCGGAAGGATCGCCCGGCTCGCCCCAGTCGGCGATGGTGGCGTGGCGCACCGTCGCGGAAAGACGCGGCAGGACCTGGAACGTCAGGTTCCGCCGGTGCGTGCCGCCGAAATAGGAATAGCTTCCCGTGACCTCGCCATCGGGCATCATCTCGGCACTCGGCAGATCGATGAGCCCCGGCTGGCCGTAAAGGTTGACGCTCGGCCGCGGCATCGGCGCCGCCTGCTGCGCGCTGGCCGCACCCGTCGCGAGGAGCGATGCAGCGCCCATCATCGTCACGAGCGCCCGCGCGCGCGATCCCGTTCTCACCATCCGCCCACCTCGTGCCGGCCTTCGCGAACCGGGCCGGTCACGAGCTGAATAACAAAACCCCGACGCCCAGACCAGCGTCGTGATCAGCCTCCGGCAGCAAGAATCGCCGCAAGTCCCGCGCGATAGTTCGGATAGGTGAGAACCACGCCGAGGTCGGTCTTGATCCGCTCGTTGGAGACGCGCTTGTTCTCGCCGTAGAAGCTGCGCGCCATCGGCGTCATCTCGGCGGTCTCGAACGGCTCCTCCGGCGGCGGCTCCACGCCGAGAAGCCCGGCGGCATGGACGATCACGTCCTGCGGCGGGGCGGGCTCGTCGTCGGCGACGTTGTAGGCCTGGCCCGGATCGGGTTTCGCCATGGAGGCGAGCAGCACCGAGGCAATGTCGGCGACATGGATGCGCGAGAAGACCTGCCCCGGCTTGATGATCCGCCGCGCCCGCCCGTCGCGGAGCTTGTCGAAGGCCGAGCGGCCCGGCCCGTAGATGCCGGCGAGGCGGAAGATATGGACCGGCAGCCCGGTCCGCTCCCCGAGTTCGAACCAGGCCTCTTCCGCCGCCACCCGCCAGTGGCCGCGGCGGCTCGACGGGCGCAGTTCGGAATTCTCATCCACCCAGTCGCCGCCGCGATCGCCATAGACCGCCGTGGTCGAGAGATAGCCGACCCAGCGCAGCCGTTCCGCCCGTTCGAAGGCAGCGCGGAACCGCGCGAGGACGGGGCAGCCCTCGGCATCGGGGGCGGCGGAGATCAGGAGATGGGTGGCAGCTCCCACCGCCTCCTCGACCGCCTCGCGGTTGTCCCACAGCAGCGGGGCCACATGCTCGGCCCGGAGATCATCGCAGGCGGCGCGGGCGCGCACTGTGCCGACGACCCGCCATTCCGGGTCGAGCCGTGCAGCCAGGGCCCGCGCCGTGTAGCCGTGCCCGAGCGTCAGCAGGCAGGGATCGGGGAAACTGCCACCAATCATGACACCTGCTTACGCGAACGCGCGGTGCGGCGCGAGCCGATTCGGGAAAGCCACGCGCCCCGCGATCACAAGGGCGCGCCAGAACTTACTCCTGCTCGTTGGCAGGGACGGCATTGAGGAGCGCGTAACGCTCCGCCCCGATATCCTCGAGCAGGGAGAGCTGGGTCTCGAGGAAGTCGATATGACCTTCCTCGTCCTCGATCAGTTCCTCGAACAGGACCTTCGAGGCGTAGTCCTTGACCGATTCGCAATGATCGCGCGCCTCGATGTAGAGATTGCGGGCGTCGTGCTCGGCCGCGAGGTCGGCCTCGAGCGTTTCCTTGAGGTTCTCGCCGATCCGCAGCGGATCGAGCGTCTGCAGGTTCGGATGCCCCTCGAGGAAGATGATTCGCTCGATCAGCTTGTCGGCGTGGTGCATCTCCTCGATGCTTTCCTCACGCGACTTCTTCGCGATCCGGCCGTAGCCCCAGTCATCCTGGAGACGGTAATGCAGCCAGTACTGGCTGACTGCGGTCAGCTCGCTCCGCAGGGCGCGGTTCAGGTAGTCGATGACGCCTGGATCGCCTTTCATGCCTCACTCCTGTCGCTAGTTTGGAATGATTCTAATCCGTCACGGTTCCTTGTCAACTGCCGTGGAGTTGCGGAGTTCCGCATTTCCTTACCTGAGAAAAAGATTCAGGATTGACACTTCCGACCAAATTACTCAGCTTCATGAAACCACTTGATCAGCGTGACGGTAGATTATGCAGACGACCCTTACCATGCCACACCGGCGTACGACCGGGCTGCAGACGCGGGCCAGCATGCCGGAGACTCCGCCGCGCCATGACGCGCGGTGCCTGACCGACGGCGGCAAGTCCGCTGAGATCGACCTTGACGGCAAGACCTATCTGCTCCGGATCACCCGGCAGGGAAAGCTGATCCTCACCAAATGAACATTGCCCGGCGCCTGTGCCGCTGACGTGACGGGTGCATGAACCGAGGGGCCCCGTCCTTCCCCTGCGGAGCCCCTCGCCCCCTCGCGCATCTTCTGCCCTTCCTGCCACTGCTCCGTCCATCCGGAACAACGTGCCCCGGCGCCGGGTTGGCAGGGCGGGGAGGCGACACTACGTTCTCCCCCGACTGCATCTCGTACAGTGGGGGGACGGACCGGCCAGCATGCACGCGGATGGGCAGATCGAGAAACATCGCGGCTCCCGGGGCGGGGAGGCGACCTCCGGGGATGCGCTGCTCTTCGCCTCCTACAACGTACACAAATGCGTCGGCCTCGACCGCCGCTTCGATCCCGAACGCGTGCATCGGGTCATTACCGAGATCAGTCCCGACGTGATCGCCCTGCAGGAGGCGGACCGCCGCTTCGGGGACCGGCTCGGCCTCCTCGACCTGCCCGCGCTCGAGCGGGAGACCGGCCTCGTGCCGATCCCGCTGACGCGGCGCCGCCGGCTCGGGAGCGGCTGGCATGGCAACGTGCTGCTCGTGAAGAGCGGCTCCGTGCGCGGCGTGCACCAGATCGACCTGCCGGGCCTCGAGCCGCGCGGCGCCGTCGTCGCCGACCTCGACCTGCCGCATGGCAAGGTCCGGGTGGTGGCCGCGCATCTCGGACTGCTGCGCCAGTCGCGGCTCGCACAGGTGCGCGCGATCCTCGCGGCCCTGCCGCATGAACGGGACGAGCCGACCGTGCTCCTTGGCGACATGAACGAGTGGCGCAAGGACCACCGCTCGGCGCTCGGCTCGCTCGCGCCCGGCTTCGGACCCGTCTCCACCTTCGTGCCGAGCTTCCCGGCGGTGTTCCCGGTCTTCGCGCTCGACCGCATCCTCGCCCGGCCCTATCACCTGATCGAGCATGTAGAGGCGCATGTGACGCCGCTCTCGCGCGTTGCCTCCGATCACCTGCCGGTCAAGGCGCGGCTCCGGCTCGATGTCGCGGCCTGTGCGCATGAGGCGATGCAGCGTCACGAACATGGGAAGAAGAAGGAGGCGGCGGCGCCGGCAGCGGAACCGATTACCCTTGCGGAACGCCGGCGGGCGCGCCGCAGCGCCGGCCTCGTTCCCGCCCGCGCGCTTGCCCGGCTCCGGCGCGGCTGAACCGCGCCTGCCTTGCCATCATCGGCAGCAGCCGCCATAAGGCGCGCTTCACGAAAGGGGTCCGGGGAAGAACCATGGCGCAGGCATCTGCCAATCTCAACGTCATGATCAAGACCGCGCGCCGCGCCGCGCGCGGGCTACTGCGGGACTTCGGCGAGGTCGAGAATCTCCAGGTCTCCGCCAAGGGGCCCGGCGATTTCGTCTCCCGCGCCGACATGCGCGCCGAACAGACGATCCGGGCCGACCTCACCGAGGCGCGGCCGAACTACGGCTGGCTCGCGGAGGAATCCGAGCCGGTGGCCGGCCCCGACCCGACCCGGCGCTGGATCGTCGATCCGCTCGACGGCACCACGAACTTCCTCCACGGCATTCCCCACTGGGCCATATCGATCGCGCTCGAGCACAAGGGCGAGATCGTGGCGGCGGTGATCTACGATCCGGCCAAGGACGAGATGTTCGTGGCCGAGAAGGGCTCCGGCGCCTATCTCAATGACCGCCGCATCCGGGTCTCCGGCCGACGCGAGATGATCGGGATGATCTTCGGCACCGGCATCCCGTTCGGGGGGAGCCCTCTCCTGCCGCTGACGCTGAAGGATCTCGCGCGGCTGACGCCGCGAACGGCCGGGATCAGACGGCTCGGCGTCGCCTCCCTCGACCTTGCCTATGTCGCGGCCGGCCGCCTCGACGGCTACTGGGAGCGCAACATCCACGCCTGGGACATCGCGGCGGGCCTGCTCATCGTCCGCGAGGCGGGCGGCTTCGTCGAGGCGATCGGCGAAGGCGACAACCCGCTCGAAAGCGGCGAGGTGATCGCCTCCAACCCCGAGGTTTTCGAGACCTTTGCCGGGATCATCCGCGCGACCTGAGCGGCCGCACACCGGATCCCCCTAGCCCTCCGGTTCCGCCCGCGTGACGCGGGCGCTGCCTGCCGTCATCGTCCCCTTCGCGCGATCGAAACGCAGATGCGCAAGGCCGATCCCGCCCGCGACCGAATAGAGCGTCCCGGCCGTCCGCCCGTCCGCGAGGATCTCCGTTCCGGGCGGCGGCGCCTCGCCCTCGACCCGGACCGGAGCGAGCCCCTTGCGAAGCTCCGCCTTGTGCTTCATCCGCGCCGTCACTTCCTGGCCGACATAGCAGCCCTTGCGGAAATCGACGCCGTGAAGACGCTCGAATCCCGCCTCGAGGATGTAGGTGTCGTCCGGCACGAGCTCGATCCCGGTTTCCGGCACGCCGCGTTCGATGCGAAGCGCGTTCCAGCGCGCGGGGTCGAGCAGCTCCATCGCCGATAGCGCCGCCTCCGGATCGGGCGTGTAGAGACGCCAGCCGAGCTCGGGATCGCGCGGGTCGGGCACCGCCGCTTCCGGCATCCGGCCGAGCCCGATCACGACCGAGAGCTCCGCCTTCCCGATCTCGACCTTCGCCCGGAGCCTGTAGAGCGACAGCCGCTGCGCGAGCGCCTGGGCGCGGGACGACTCGACGTCGAGAAGCACCGCGTCCCCGTCCGCGATCAGGAAGAAGTCGAAGAGATACTTGCCCTGTGGGGTCAGGAGTGCCGCGTAGACCGGTCCCCGGTTGAGGCCGTGCACATCATTCGTCACCACGCCCTGGAGGAAATCGCGCGTGTCCGGCCCCGACAGCCGCAGCACCTCCCGGTTGGCCGCGTGGAAACCCCGTGTCGTCATCAGCAACCCTCCCAACTCCCGCGAAGTTAGCCACGCCTCATCCGGCTACAAGGTCCGATGCGAACTGGAGCGCATAGAGGTCGGCATAGAGCCCGTCCCGCGCGAGCAGCTCGGCATGGGTCCCGGTCTCGACGATGCGGCCCTGGTCCATCACCACGATGCGGTCGGCATCGAGGATGGTGGCGAGGCGATGCGCGATGACGAGCGTCGTCCGCCCCACCGCGAGCCGGGCAAGCGCCGTGCGGATCAGCGATTCGGACTCGGCGTCGAGCGCCGAGGTCGCCTCGTCGAGGAGGAGGATCGGCGCGTCGCGGACGATCGCGCGGGCGATGGAAAGGCGCTGGCGCTCGCCGCCCGAGAACTGGCCGGCGCTGGGAATCACCGGCGTGTCGTAGCCCTTCGGCAGCGCCCGGATGAAACCATCGGCATTCGCCGCCCGCGCCGCCGCCTCGATCTCCTCGCGTGTCGCACCGCGCCTGCCGAAGCCGATGTTCTCGGCGACGGTGCCGGTCAGGAGGATCGAATCCTGGCTCACCACCGCGATCTGCTCGCGCAGGCTGGCGAGGGTGAGGTCGCGGATGTCGTGGCCGTCGAGAAGGATGCGACCGCCCACAGGGTCGTAGAGGCGCGGCAGGAGATTGAAGACGGTGGACTTGCCTGCCCCCGACCGCCCGACGAGGGCGACACGGCTCCCGGCGGGAATGTCGAGCGTGAAGTCGTCGAGCGCCACATGTCCGTCGGGATAGGCGAAGTGGACCGCCTCGAAGCGGATGTCGCCACGGGCGCGGCCGATCCGGAGCGGGCCGTCGACGATCCTGTTCTCGGTGTCGAAGAGCATGAACACCCGGTCGAGCGCCGCCTCGCCCTGCTGCGCGGTCGCGTAGAGTCCGCCGATCTTCCGCGCCGGCCCCGAAGCCACGCCCAGTCCGGTTATGAGACCCATGAATTCCGCGATCGTCATCGTCCCCGCCTGCATCCTGAGCCCGACCACGACGAGGAGGATCGAGAGCGAGACCCCCGCGATCACCTCCATCAGCGGCGAGACCCGGGCGCTCCAGCGGTTCTGCTTCTGCTTGAGGTCGCGCAGCTGGTTGAAGACGCGGCCGGCGTGCTGGGTGAGCGGCTCCTCGAGCTGGTAGGTACGCGCGAGCCGTATCCCCGAGAGGCCCTCGACGACCTGGCCGGTCATCAGGCCGATCTGGGCCTGGGTCTGGCGCGACAGGCGCTTGAGCTTGCGCCCGATCGTGGTGATCGGCGCATAGGCGAGCAGGAAGATGAAGATCAGCAGGATCGTGAGCGGCCAGTCGATCGTGAGCATGGTCACGAAGGTCGCGACGATGACGAAGATCCCGGTGAAGCCCGTCATGATCGACTTGGCGGCATTGCTGATCAGGGAGATGTCGGAGGAGAACCGCGCCGCGAGGCCGGCGGGGGCTTCGGTCCGGAGATGGGCGAGATCGGCGCCGACCAGCCGCGAGAACATGTGTTTCTGGAGATCGGCCTCTGTCCGGGTGATGATCCAGTTGGTGCGGGTGGTCTTGAAGTATTCCGCCCCGCCCCGCGCAACCGTGAGCGCGATGATCAGGACCGGGCCCCACCAGATCACCGAGAAGTCCCGGACCTCGTAGGAGTCGATGATCCACTCCATCATCTTCGCGTAACTCGCCGTGGCGACCGCCTCGAGCACCATGAGCCCGAGAACGAACCAGACCAGCCGGCGCTGGCGGGACAGCCAGTCGCGCCAGAGCCGGACATAGCTCATCGGGTTCAGGCGGGAACGGTCTCGGGCGGCCTTGGCAGCCAAGGGCGGATCCTCCTCGTTGGCGGAAGTAGCATGGGGCGCCGGCGGCGCGGAAGCCTGCGGGCTCTCCTCTCTCCGGCGGGGCTCCTCAGGTCCCGGCCGCGGCGAGGGCGTCGGGAAGCGTTTCCGCAAGGACCGCGAGATCGGCATCGGTGCCGACGCTCACGCGGATCGCCCGGTCCTGGGGCGGGGTGAAGGGCATGCGGACGAAGACGCCGCGCTCGGCCAGTGCGGCGACGACGGCGCGGGCAAATTCGCCGTCGCGGCCGCAGTCCATGGTCACGAAATTGGTGGCGGACGGGACGGGAACGAGGCCGTTCTCCCGCGCGATCGCGGCGAGACGCTCGCGCCCGGCGGCGATGCGGGCGACGGTCTCCCGCAGATGCGCCTCGTCCCCGATGGCGGCGAGGGCGCCCGCCTGCGCGATGCGGCCGATGCCGAAATGATTGCGGATCCTGTCGAAGGCCTGCACGAGACCGGGCGCGGCGATGGCGTAGCCGACGCGGAGCCCCGCGAGACCGTGGGCCTTGGAGAAGGTGCGCATCCGGATCACCCGCGGATCGTCGGGCGCGATGGCGGGAAGCGCGTCGGGCGGCGCGGTATCGGCATAGGCCTCGTCGAGGCAGAGGAGCGTGCCTCCGGGCAGGGCGTCGAGGAAATCGCCGATCATGCGGCCGCTGTGCCAGCACCCCATCGGGTTGTCGGGATTGGCGAGATAGACGAGCGGGCTCGCCGTACTGCGCGCGGCGTCGACGAGTGCATCGAGATCGGGCCGGTTGTCACGATAGGGCACGGTGTGGAGGACCCCGCCGAAACCGGCGACGTGGTAGTTGAACGTGGGATAGGTGCCGCGGGACGTGACGACGGGCGTGCCCGGCGCGACGAGCAGGCGGACCAGCAGACCGAGGAGGCCGTCGATCCCCTCGCCGCCGACGATGTTCGCCGGCAAGACGCCATGGCGCGCGGCCAGGGCGGCCCGGAGATCGTGGAGTTCGGAATCGCCGTATTTCCACGCCTCCGCCGCCGCTTCGGCCATTGCCGCGATGGCGCGGGGCGAGGGACCGAAGGCGCTCTCGTTGGCGCCGAGCCTGGCGCGGAACGGGCGGCCGAGCCTGCGCTCGTGCACCTCGGCGCCGACGAAGGGAACCGTCTCCGGCAGACTCGCGATCAGTTGCGTGTAGCGGGGCATCAGCAGGCTCCCGGCAGGGACGGGCGGTGCATGGACGACGTCACGCTCCGGCACACGACCGTCGCAGCGCCTCGTGCGATGGACCTGCGCATGGCTCAGAGATCCGCGAGGCGGGCTTCGGCGGCGCGGAGGATCGCCATCTCCTCCTCCGTCGCCTCGAGCCGGGCGCGGGCCTCGTCGACGACATCCTCCGGGGCACGCGCGATGAAGGCTTCGTTGCCGAGCTTGCCCCTCAGGCCCTTCGCCTCCTTCTCGAGCCTGGCGATGGCCTTGGCGAGACGCGCGCGCTCGGCCTCGATATCGATGACATCGGCGATCGGCAGGCAGAGGGTCGCGCCGCGGACGGTGAGGGTGACCGCCCCCTTCGGGGCCTCGGCCGCCGCCTCCATCCGCTCGATCCGGGCCAGGCGTTCGACGAAGGCGCGGTTGGCGGCAAGTGCCGCCTGCTGCGCCTCGCTCAGGTCAAGCGTGAGCAGCGTGATCCGGGCACCGGCCGGGACCCCCATCTGGGCGCGGACGGAGCGGATCTCGTCGATGAGGGCGATGACCCAGCCCATCTCGGCATCGGCCTCCGCATCCACGAGATCCGCACCATAGGTCGGCCAGTCGGCATGGACGAGAAGCCTGGCACGGTCATGCTGGCCCCAGAGCGCTTCGGTGACGAAGGGCATGAAGGGATGGAGCATGACGAGGCACTGGTCGAGGACCCAGGCCATGGTGGCGCGGGTCTCGGGTGCCTTCGCCTCGTCCGCGAAAAGGGGTTTCGCGAGTTCCACGTACCAGTCGCAGACCTTGCCCCAGACATGGGCGTAGAGGGCACCCGCCGCGTCATTGAACCGGTAACCGGCGAGCGCCTCGTCGAGGGTCTCGCGCAGGCGGCCGGTCTCGCCGATGATCCATCTGTTGGCGGTCAGGGTGACGCGGGCAGGATCGAACGCGGGATCGGGGTGGCAGCCGTTCATCTCCGCGAAACGGGCGGCGTTCCAGAGCTTGGTGCCAAAATTGCGGTAGCCGGCGATCCGGTCCCGCGACAGCTTCAGGTCGCGGCCCATCGCCGCCATCGAGGCCAGCGTGAAGCGGACGGCGTCGGCCCCGTATTCGTCGATGAGCTCGATCGGGTCGAGGACGTTGCCGAGCGACTTCGACATCTTCTTGCCCTTCTCGTCCCTGACGAGGGCGTGGATGTAGACGTCGCGGAACGGCACCTCGCCCACGAGTTCGAGCTGCATCATCATCATCCGGGCAACCCAGAAGAAGAGGATGTCGAACCCGGTGACGAGGACGCTCGTCGGATAGTAGCGGCGCAGTTCCGGCGTGTCCTCGGGCCAGCCGAGCGTGCCGATCGGCCAGATGCCCGACGAGAACCAGGTGTCGAGGACATCCGGATCCCGCGTGAGGGTGACGAAACTCGTGCCGCGCTCCTCCGGATAGGCGCCGGCCTCATCCTCGCTCTCGCCTTCGAAACGGACGATGACGCGATGCCCGAGGCGGGCGCGATACCAGTTCTCGGCATCCTCGCGCACGGTTTCGGCATCCGGGCCGCAGAAGGCCTTCACCCAGCGGCCGTGCTCCTGGAAGACGCCGGTCTCGTCCGGGGCCGGACCGCGCGTGCTGTGCGGCACCACACCGCCGCGGCCGACATATTCGCCGTACCAGACCGGGATCTGGTGTCCCCACCAGAGCTGGCGCGAGATGCACCAGGGCTCGATATTCTCGAGCCAGTGGAAATAGGTCTTCTCGTGCTGCTCGGGGAGAATGCGGGTGCGCCCGGTGCGGACGGCCTCGAGCGCGGGACCGGCGAGGGTCTTCGCGTCGACGAACCACTGGTCGGTGAGGAAGGGCTCGATCGCGACCTTGGAACGGTCGCCGTGCGGGACGGTGTGGATCTCCTCGTCGATCCCGTCGAGCCAGCCCTCCTCGCGCGCGACCGCGATGATGCGCTCGCGCGCCACGTAGCGGTCGAGGCCATGAAGGGCCATCGCCTCCGGCGTCGGCTCGGCGCCGTCAAGGAAGTCGTCGTTCCCCTCGAGCGTGATGCGCGCGCGCGTGTCCATGACATTGATCGCGCGAAGTCCTGCCCGGCTTCCCACTTCCCAGTCGTTGAAATCGTGGGCGGGCGTGATCTTGACGGCGCCGGTGCCCTTCTCCGGGTCGGCATGTTCGTCGGCGACGATCGGCAGGGAACGGTTGACGAGCGGCAGCCGCACCGTCTTGCCGACCAGATGCCGGTAGCGCGGATCGTCCGGGTGGACCGCGACGCCGGTATCGCCGAGCATGGTCTCTGGCCGGGTGGTGGCGACGGTGAGATAGTTGCGGGTCTCGAAGCGCGTGGGCCTGCCCTCCTCGTCCCATTCCACCGGATGCTCGTAGGTCTCGCCATTCTCGAGCGGATAGCGCAGGCGCCAGAGATTTCCCTTCTCCTCGACCTGCTCGACCTCGAGATCGGAGATCGCCGTCTCGAAATGCGGGTCCCAGTTGACGAGGCGCTTGCCGCGGAAGATCAGCCCTCGCTCGTAGAGGGTGACGAAGGCGCGGAGCACCGCGTCGTGGAAATTACCCTCCTCGCCTTCCGGGGCACCGGGCGCGCCCGACATGGTGAAGGCGTTGCGGGAGAGATCGAAGGAATCACCAAGCCTCTTGCACTGTTCGAGGATGGTGCCGCCCGATTCCGCCTTCCACTCCCAGACGCGGCGCACGAAGGCCTCGCGCCCCATCTCGCGCCGATCGGGCTCGCCCGCCTTCGCGAGTTCGCGCTCGACCACCATCTGCGTCGCGATGCCGGCATGATCGAGACCCGGCTGCCAGAGCACGTCATATCCCTGCATCCGGCGCCAGCGGGCGAGGATGTCCATCAGCGTGTGGTTGAACGCATGGCCCATGTGCAGCGAGCCGGTGACGTTGGGCGGCGGCAGCAGGATGGAGAAGGGCTCTGCCCCCTCCCGTGCATTCGCGCCCATCGCGAAGGCGGAAGCGCTCTCCCAGAGAGCGATGATCCGCGGCTCCACGGCGCGGGCATCGAATGTCTTGTCCATGCTCATCGCGCCCTCCCGCTTGCTTCCGGCTGGTCGGAGGCGTTCTTAGCCGCGCCCCGGAAGGAGGAAAAGCCCCGGGGATCAGCCGATGGCGTAGGGAAGCAGTCCGCGGCTGTCGGGATCGACAGTCAGCGGGCGTTCGAGCGGTGGTACCGCCCGCTGCGGACAGGCACGGCGCTCGCAGATGCGGCAGGAGATGCCGATCGGCTGGTAGGCGGCATCGTTGGTGATGTCGAGGTCGTCGGCGTAGACGAGATCGGCGGCGTGCGCGACCTCGCAGCCGAGGCCGATGGCAAAACGCCGGACCGGCGCGCGGAAGGAGCCGCCCGGTTTCGAGACGTCGCGCGCCAGGCAGATGTAGCGAAGGCCATCCGGCGTTTCCGCGAGCTGGCGCAGGAAGCGGCCCGGCGTCTCGAAGGCGGCATGGACATTCCACAGAGGACAGGCGCCGCCGAACCGGGCGAACTGGAACCGGGTCGCGGAATGGCGCTTGGTGATGGTGCCGGCCTGATCGACGCGGAAGAAGAAGAAGGGCACCCCCCGGGCGCCGGTGCGCTGCAGCGTGGAGAGACGCTGGGCAACCTGCTCGATCGAGGCATCGAAGGTGAGTGCCAGCGCCTCGAGATCGTGGCGCAGGGTGCGCGCGGCCTCGAGGAAGCGGGCATAGGGAAGCAGCGCCGCGCCGGCGAAATAGTTGGCAAGGCCGACACCGGCAATGGCGCGCGCCTCCGGGGTGCTGAACCGGGCGAGGTCGAGCGTCGCCTCGATCAGGTCGGCACGGGTGAGCCGGGCGATCTGGTGGAGGATCTGGAAGGAATGGGTGGCGCGGCCCGCGGCGGCGTCGAGGGTGAGGCGACGGTTCTCCGGATCATAACGGCGCAGGGGGCCGCCGCGCTCGAGCGTGACGGTGATGCCATGGCGGGATTCGAGCCAGTCGACAAGCGCCGCGCGGCGGTCGGGACCGTCGGTCTCGGCGGCGAAACGCTCGGCCGCGCGGTCGATCGCGTCGATGTAGTTGTCGCAATAGTGGAAGAAGTCCCGCACCTCCTCCCAGGGGAGGGGGGCAAGCGGCGCGTCCTCGCGGCCCAGCGCCTCGTTGAGCTGGGCAAGACGCTCGCCCGATTCGCGGTGTGCGCGATGCAGGGCGAGGAAGGCGCGGGCAAAGTTCGGGGCGTTGGCGGCCACGAGCTGGAGATCGGCCATCGGCGGCGCCTCGCCGCAGGCAGGATCGGCGAGCGCCTCGCGCAGATCGGCGATGACGCGCTCGGTCGTGCCCGCGGCAAGCTCGGTCACGTCGAGCCCGAACTGCTCGGCGAGCGCGACGACGAGCCGTGCCGGGATCGGGCGGTGGTTGTTCTCCATCTGGTTGAGATAGGAGACCGACACCCCGAGCCGCGTCGCGAAATCCGCCTGCCGCAACCCGAGACGGGTGCGGATCTCGCGCAGCTTGGCGCCGGCATAGAGCTTGCGGGCCTCGGCCATGATTTGCAACTTTGCAATTTGCAACCTTCTTATGCAAGAAGATTTGCAAATCCGCCACACGATACCTTGGTCGGATGACGGTTTTGTGGCACACGGGCCGGGAATATCCGGCCGCGGGGAGGCGCGCATGAGGGACATTCTGGCCGAACTCGAGGAGCGGCGCGCGGAGGCGCGGCTCGGCGGAGGCGAGAAGCGGATCGCGGCCCAGCACGCGAAGGGCAAGCTCACCGCCCGCGAACGGATCGAGGTGCTGCTCGACGAGAACTCCTTCGAGGAGTTCGACATGTTCGTCACCCACCGCTGCAGCGAATTCGGGATGCAGGACATCACCTATCCCGGCGACGGCGTGGTGACGGGCTGGGGCACGATCAACGGAAGACAGGTCTATGTCTTCTCCCAGGACTTCACCGTCTTCGGCGGCTCCCTTTCGGAGACACATGCCCAGAAGATCTGCAAGATCATGGACATGGCGGTGCAGAACGGCGCACCCGTGATCGGGCTCAACGATTCGGGCGGCGCCCGCATCCAGGAGGGGGTGGCGAGCCTCGCGGGCTATGCCGACGTCTTCCAGCGCAACATCATGGCCTCGGGGGTCGTCCCGCAGATCAGCGTCATCATGGGCCCCTGCGCGGGCGGTGCGGTCTACTCGCCGGCGATGACCGACTTCATCTTCATGGTGCGCGATTCCTCCTACATGTTCGTCACCGGCCCCGACGTGGTGAAGACGGTGACGAACGAGGTCGTCACCGCGGAGGAACTCGGCGGCGCGCGGACCCATACGGCGAAATCCTCGGTGGCGGACGGCGCCTACGAGAACGACCTCGAGGCGCTGATCGAGGTGCGCCGGCTCGTCGACTTCCTGCCGCTCTCGAACCGCGAGAAGCCGCCGGTGCGGCCGTTCCACGACCCGTCGGACCGGGTGGAGCAAAGCCTCGACACCCTGATCCCGGCCAACCCGAACACGCCCTACGACATGAAGGAGCTGATCGAGAAGGTCGCGGACGAGGGCGACTTCTTCGAGATCCAGGCCGATTTCGCCCGCAACATCATCACCGGCTTCATCCGGCTCGAGGGGTCGACCGTCGGCGTCGTTGCCAACCAGCCGATGGTGCTCGCCGGCTGTCTCGACATCGACTCGGCGCGGAAGGCGGCGCGGTTCGTGCGGTTCTGCGACGCCTTCGAGATCCCGATCCTGACCTTCGTCGACGTGCCTGGCTTCCTGCCGGGCACCGGGCAGGAACACGGCGGGATCATCAAGCACGGCGCGAAACTCCTCTTCGCCTACGGCGAGGCGACGGTGCCGAAGGTGACGGTGATCACCCGCAAGGCCTATGGCGGCGCCTATGACGTGATGAGCTCGAAACATCTGCGCGGCGACTTCAACTACGCCTGGCCGACGGCGGAGATCGCGGTGATGGGGGCGAAGGGCGCGGTGGAGATCCTCTACCGCTCGGAACTCGGCGATCCGGAGAAGATCGCGGCGCGGACCGCCGATTACGAGGACCGCTTCGCCAATCCGTTCGTCGCCGCCGAGCGGGGCTTCATCGACGAGGTGATCATGCCGCACTCGACCCGGCGGCGGGTCACGCGCGCCTTCGCGAGCCTGCGGCGGAAGCAGCTCAGGAACCCGTGGAAGAAGCACGACAACATCCCGCTCTAGGAGTGACGGGCGCGACCATGCTGAAACATCGCGGCTTTCCGTCGCGGCTGCCGGGAACGGACCACCAGTTCACCATCCGGCGCGCGAACAAGGACGGGGCGACGCCGCTCCGGGCGCGCGAGCGCTACGCCGACCGCCGGCCGGCCGATCGCGAGGCCGATGCCGGGTTCATGCTGGCGCTGTGGGAGCATTTCGGAGCCGAGCCCTTCCCGCGCGGCAATCTCGACGCCGGCCGGCTCTCCTGGCTCTTCGGGCGCGAGGTGGTGCCGGCGGAAGAGCCCTTCGACCCGGCTTCCTACGACGCGCTGCTCCGGATCGATCCTGTCCGGGCGCGCGCGAGCTTTCCGGAAGTGTTCGGCGATGAATAGCCGACTTGGAGCAAAAACCGCGTCTCGTGCGTTGGAGCGTCCGGAAGCGGACGATCCGTCAGGATCCGCCTCCGGAACAAGAGAAGGAGAAACAACGTGCGAGCTGGACATCTCACCCTCCCCCTCATCGCCCTGCTGGCGCTTGCGGCCTGCGACAATGGCGCAAGCGAAGTGCAGCGGGCGCCCGAACCTACGGCGTCCCAGGACGACCCGTCGGTGGCGGGCGCGGGCGGCGCCGACGAAGCGGATGATCCGGCCGTGTCCGGCACCACGGACGACGAAGGCGACACCAACGATCCCGGTGTGTCGGGCGGCGGCGGCGACATGGACTAGGGCCGGCACGGGGCGGGATCGCGGCCTGCCGCGTCCCGACCCGGCCCCCGGCCTGAGTCGTCCTCGCCCCTGGCCCGGTCAGAGCGGAGGATGGAAATTTCACGCCGTTGCCGCGTTTAGCCTGATCGGCCGTCGGATCGCAGTCAGGCCGCGGAGAGGAGATGATCCATGCGAATACTCACGATCCTGGGACTTGTCGCGGCCGGCGCCTTTCTCGCAGCCTGCGGCGAGACGACCGAGCAGCATGCCGCGAGCGGCGGCCTCGGCGGCCTCGTGGTGGCGGGGCCTGCCGGCGCGGCCGTCGGCGCGGCAACCGGCGCACTCGCGGGGGACGATATCAACGAGGCGGTGGGCCGCTAGGCTCGAGTCTGCCGCGTCCGGAACGGCGCGGGGCGCAATCGGAAAGGAATTTCAGCAATGGGCAAGACGGCACTCGTGGTCATCGTCGGATGCATGGTGCTCGCGGCCTGCGGTCAGACCCGCGGCCAGCGGATCGCCACTGGCGCGGTCGGCGGAGCGGTCGCAGGCGAAGTCATTGCCGATGAACCCCTGCTCGGCGCAGGCGCCGGCGGACTCCTCGGCGCCATCCGCTGAGAAACGGCTCCCCGGCCGGGCGCATCGCGCCGGGCTGACGGGCGCAGGCGGACATCATCGTGACCCCGGCCGCGGCCCGCGGCACGGGGTCTTTTTGCGCCTCGCAGGACAGGGAGCGCAGCCGGTCAGATGAAAGGTACGGGGCAGGCATGTTCGGAAAAATCCTGATCGCGAACCGCGGCGAGATCGCCTGCCGCGTGATCAAGACGGCGCGTCGGATGGGGATCAGGACGGTCGCCGTCTATTCCGACGCCGATGCCGGCGCGCTTCACACGCGGATGGCGGATGAGGCGGTGCATATCGGCCCGGCGCCGGTCAACCAGTCCTACATCGTCATCGAGAAGATTCTCGAGGCGATTCGCGCCACCGGCGCCGAGGCGGTGCACCCGGGCTACGGCTTCCTCTCCGAACGCGCGGAATTCGCCGACGCGCTCGCGGCCGAAGGCGTGGTCTTCATCGGCCCGCCGGCGAGCGCGATCCGGGCCATGGGCGACAAGATCACCTCGAAGAAGCTCGCCGCCGAAGCGGGCGTCTCCACCGTGCCGGGCTTCATGGGCCTCATCGAGCATGAAGCCCATGCCGTCGAGATCGCGCGCGGGATCGGCTATCCGGTGATGATCAAGGCCTCCGCCGGCGGCGGCGGCAAGGGCATGCGCATCGCCTGGGACGACGTGGAGGCGGCGGAGGGCTTCCTGCGCTCGCGCTCGGAAGCGGCGTCGAGTTTCGGCGACGACCGCATCTTCATCGAGAAGTTCGTCACCTCCCCCCGGCATATCGAGATCCAGGTGCTGGGCGACAGCCACGGCAACTGCATCCATCTCGGCGAGCGGGAATGCTCGATCCAGCGCCGCAATCAGAAGGTGATCGAGGAGGCCCCCTCCCCCTTCCTCGATGCGGAGACGCGCGCGGCGATGGGGGCGCAGGCGGTGGCTCTGGCCAAGGCGGTCCGCTACGCGAGCGCCGGCACCGTCGAGTTCATCGTCGATGCCGAGCGCAACTTCTACTTCCTCGAGATGAACACCCGCCTCCAGGTCGAGCATCCGGTGACCGAACTCGTCACCGGCATCGACCTCGTCGAGCAGATGATCCGGGTGGCGGCGGGCGAGGAGCTCGCGATCGCGCAGGAGGACGTGAAGCTCGACGGCTGGGCGATCGAGAGCCGCCTCTATGCCGAGGATCCCTACCGCAACTTCCTGCCCTCGATCGGGCGGCTCACGCGCTACCGCCCGCCAGCGGAGGGGAGACGCGGCGACGTGATCATCCGCAACGACACCGGCGTCTTCGAGGGCGGCGAGATCTCGATGTTCTACGACCCGATGATCGCCAAGCTCTGCACCTGGGGCAAGGACCGGCAGACGGCGATCGAGGCGATGCGGCGTGCGCTGGACGAATTCGAACTGGAGGGGATCGGCCACAACCTCCCCTTCCTCGCGGCGGTGATGGACCACCCGCGTTTCATCGCGGGCGAGATCACGACCGGCTTCATCGCCGAGGAATATCCCGAAGGCTTC
>Ga0079224_100002802_pt1 | contig 21505 bp, 20 predicted proteins | sample Stecom2015_FD_80414 | JGI IMG/M metagenome (GOLD analysis project Ga0079224, IMG submission 80414) | Agricultural soil microbial communities from Utah to study Nitrogen management - Steer compost 2015 | ecosystem: Environmental > Terrestrial > Soil > Agricultural land | place: USA: Utah...
GCCAGTTCATATTCTTTGTATAATAATGAGATTTCTTTTTTGAGGTTAGAAATATCTGAGCTGAAAGCTGGGTTATAATATCCTCTAATTCTACCTTCCATGTCGACTAAAACGATAGAAGCAGGGTCATATTCAACAGTATCGGTTGGGCTTGGTTTAAAATAGCCTTCCAATTTAAGGTATTGGGCTGTAGTGGAATCAACTTTTACGTAAGACCATCTATTATCAGTTCCATCAAGTTTTTTAGTTCTTTCAGAAGGAGCTTGAAGGTTTAAATCGTTAGTAGTATTTTCAAGATAACTTACAAAAAGAATACTAGGGTATGTAGGTAGAATTTCAGATGCGATATAGGTAATTTCTTTAGGGATATCTTTCAAGTTAGCCATATCGAGGAAGTGGGCTAAATAGATTTTACCTTCGAGAGTTTTAGCGGTGAAGGGGATATTGTCTAAAGTTTGAGCTTGAAAAAAAGGGATAGAGTGGTAGGTAGTATCATAAATAATGCTACCTCTTTTTTCTACTTGAACTATTTCTTTAGGTCCGTAGAAATGCAGCCTATTTACTTTATGTTTCCCAGTATAAACTAGCAGATAGAAGAAGAAAGCTGGTAGAATAAAGAGGGCAACAAGGACTAATATTTTTTTAGTTTTTTGACTCATACTAATATGAAAAAAACCCTCTTAATAAGCTTAAGAGGGTTCAATTAATTAAAGTTTATAATTAATGAGCATCATGATGTTCGCCTCCAGCAGGAGTTACATGATGTTCTTTATAAGTTCTTTTAAAGAAGTCTGGTTGCAAAAGTTTCACATCTCTTAAAGCATATCCTTCAATCATCATAAGAATGATGAAATACACGATTAAAATCATGGTTAAAGAAATAGTAAGCTTAAAGCTAAATTTCTCATGACCTAAGTGCATAAAAGAGAATACGATATAATAAGCTTTTACTAAAGTAAGAGCGATGAAGAACCATTTTTGGAATTCTAGGCTTAAGAAACGAGTTTCACCATGACCAGCGTCATTAAGGAAAGCGAAACCAACTTCAATAGCTGTAACTACTAATAATATAAAGAAACCTTTCCATATCCACCCAGTGTTCGCTTTAGCGATTGGTTCGCCAGGAACTTGAGTGTGATAATGATAGTTGTCCATTTGGAATCCAGCCATAACTATATTTTTTTGTAATTAGTAAATTTAAGAATAAAAGTGAGTAGGATCAGATTAGGTAGAAGAAAGTGAAAACGAATACCCATACAAGGTCAACGAAGTGCCAGTATAGACCTACTTTTTCTACGAATTCATAGTGGCCAACTCTATCATTATACCCGTTTATTACGCGGATAAAAGCGATAATATTAAGAATAACCCCTGAAGCTACGTGGGTTCCGTGGAAACCAGTAATAAAGAAGAAGAAGTTTGCGAATTGTTGAGCGCCGTATTCGTTAATATGCATATTAGCACCGAATACTTGTATTGTTTCAACTAAACCTTGAGCATTAATAACTTCAACTAATTTACCATCGTGAGTACCTGTAATGAAGTGGTACCATTCCCAAACTTGAGAACCTAAGAAGAAGAAACCTCCAAGGATGGTAAGAGCTAACCATTTGATAACTGCTTTTTTATCGAAACGATGTCCAGCTTCTACAGCTAGTACCATTGTTACAGAACTCATGATAAGGATGAAGGTCATCAACGACACAAATGCCAACTTGATGTGAGCGTCGGTGAAAGGGAAGTGGTTGAAAACTTCATCTGGAGAAGGCCAATAATCATTAGTAGCCTTGTTACGCATAGTACCGTAAGAAATCAATAAGCCACTGAAAGTGAATGCATCAGATACTAAGAAAAACCACATCATTAGTTTTCCATAACTTACATTGAACGGAGCAACTCCGCCTCCCCAAACGTTTCCTTTTGTTACACTAGTAGATTCTGCCATAGTTTATATTTTTAAAGGCGCGTAATTTCCTGCAAATAAAATTAGATTTTAACAATTTGCCAACAATTTCGGCATTTTTTTAATAGGAAATAAATTTATGCGTTTTTTATTATTAAGAAAATGAATAAGTAAAGCCAAAGTAAATCGAGAAAATGCCAGAAATAACTTGTTAATTTTATTCCTAGGTAATTTTCTGATGAATATTTATTTCTGAATGCATTAATCGCTGTAACAATAACAGAAATTAGTCCAGCCAATAAGTGAACTACGTGCAATCCAGTTAATGTATAAAAAAATGAGCCAGATATATTCTTTTTATCTGAAAAATATAGTCCACCATCTACTAATTCTTTCCAACCTAATATTTGAAGTACGGTAAATAATACCCCAAGTCCTAATACACCTATTAATAATTTACCAGCTTTATTAGCTTGATTTTTTTGGGCAGCATTATAAGCCATGTTCATTAAAACAGAGCTGATTAATAATACGATGGTGCTGAACCAAAAAATTTGTGGCATATTGAAGTTGTACCAGTTTCTTTGCCCTTCTTGTACTATATAAGCACTAGTTAAGCCGGCAAAAGTCATGGTCATACTACCTATACCCATGTAAAGCAAAAATATTTTTGCTCTTTCCATTTGTTTTTTTGTTCGAAGTTCATTCTCCGAAATTGGTGCGGTATTCATGTCTTTATAAATTAATGAATAACAAAATTTGTACTATAGGTAGGTAAATAAACGAAGCAAACATTAGTTGAGTAGCTGCTTTATCTGATTTATGTAATACCAAACGATACGCAAAATAGATAAAGATAATATTCATTAAAAAGATACCAATGGTGCTATATATTCCACCTTCTCCAAAGAAATAAGGAATTAATGAAACAGGTAAGCCCATTATAGTATAAAAGAATATTGTTGAGGCATTTTCTTTAGTTTTCCCGTTACGTAAAGGTAATAAATAAAAACCTCCTTTTAAGTAGTCGTCGTACGATCTCCACGCTATAGCCCAAAAATGAGGGAATTGCCACATGAATTGTATAAAGAACCAAGAAAGTGCAATAAAACTAATTGTGTTTTGGCCGGCCGTAAAGCCTAATAATGGAGGTAATGCACCTGGAATAGCACCTACAAATACGGCTAAAGGAGTTATAGGTTTTAAAGGTGTGTAGAAATAAGCATAAATCAATAAAGAACCTATGCTTAAAAATGCTGTTAATGGATTACAAAAGAAATATAATAGTAAAAATCCAGATAGACCTAAAGCCATACAAACAATATAACCTTCTTTTACGGTCATAGTATTTTGTGGGAATGGCCTAGATTTGGTACGATTCATTTTATCGTCTCTGTCGCGCTCATAAATCTGATTTAATCCATTTGCTGCGCCAGTAATGAAGGTTCCACCTATAGTTAAAGCAATTAAGGTGATCCAGTTTACCGTATCTACAGATGCCAAATATCCTAATACAGCAGAAAAAACTACTAATCCCGCTAAGCGAATCTTGGTAAATGTTAGATATTCAGACATTTTGCTTTTTTGGGGAGCTGTGATGTCTTCAACTATTTCAGAATTTGCAACCACTTTTTCTAGATTTCGGGGACAAAGATAAAGGTTTCCTTAGTCTTTACCTTATTATTTTTGAACTTTAATTTTCCAATTACTTTACAACTTGTTTAAAGTATGCAAGTGTTTTTTGTAGACCTTCGCTACGTTCTACTTTTGGTTCCCAACCCAAAATTTCTTTTGCTTTGGTAATGTCAGGTTTACGTTGTTTAGGATCGTCGGTTGGAAGTGGTTCGTAAATGATTTTTACCTTATTGTCTATTAATGAAGCAATTTCTTCAGCAAATTGTTTGATTGTAATTTCTGAAGGATTACCAATATTAACCGGCAAATGATAGTCGCTTAGTAATAAACGATAAATACCTTCAATTAAGTCGTCAACATAACAGAAACTTCTGGTTTGCGAACCGTCTCCGAATACAGTTATGTCGTTACCTGTTAACGCTTGATGCATAAAAGCCGGCAAAGCACGACCATCGTTTAAGCGCATACGAGGTCCATAGGTGTTGAAGATACGAACGATACGAGTCTCGACCCCATGAAAATTATGATAAGCCATGGTAATAGATTCCATGTAACGTTTTGCCTCGTCGTAAACCCCACGTGGACCAACAGGATTTACATTTCCCCAATAATCTTCGCTTTGTGGGTGTACTAATGGATCACCATAGACCTCTGATGTACTTGCAACTAAAATTCTTGCGTTTTTAGCTTTAGCTAAACCAAGTAAATTATGGGTTCCCATTGCACCCACTTTTAGGGTTTGGATAGGAATTTTGAGATAATCTATAGGACTTGCAGGTGATGCAAAATGTAAAATATAATGTAATTCGCCTGGTATATGTACGAATTTAGTTACATCATGGTTGTAGAATTCAAAATTCTCAAGCGGGAATAAATGTTCTATATTTGAAAGACTACCGGTAATTAAGTTATCCATGGCAATTACATGGTATCCTTCTTTAATGAAACGATCGCAAAGATGAGAACCTAAGAATCCTGCGGCACCTGTGATTAAAACTCTTTTCTTCGACATATAATGTGGGAACTGAATTATTTATTAAAGATGTTTTCGCGTCCGATACTGATATAGTCGAACGATTGTTTTTTCATGTGTTCTGGACTGAAAATATTTCTTCCATCAAAGATTACAGCATCTTTCATTTTTGCTTTCATTTCTTTGAAATCTGGATTTCTGAATTCAGACCATTCAGTACAAATTAAAAGAGCATCAACTTCATTTAGAGCATCATATGCATTTTCGGCAAATTGAACTTTTAATTCGCTATCTTTTTTAGCATTTTCTGTTCCTTCTGGGTCGTATGCAATAATTTCGGCACCCATAGCGCTCAATTTCTTCATGATTTGAATAGAAGGCGCCTCGCGAATATCATCGGTATCTGGTTTAAACGAAATACCCCAAACCCCTAGTTTTTTGCCTTTTACATCTCCTTTGAAGTAAAGTAAAATTTTCTCTACAAAGATTTCTTTTTGGCGGGTATTAACGTCCATAACCGATTTTAAAATTTTAAAATCGAAATTATTTTGTTCTGCAGTATATGCTAATGCTTGAACGTCTTTAGGGAAACAGCTTCCTCCATAACCTATTCCTGGGAAAAGGAAACGTTTACCAATTCGGTCGTCGCTGCCTATACCAAGGCGAACCATATCAACATCGGCCCCAACTTTTTCGCACAAAAGAGCAATCTCATTCATATAAGAAATTTTAAGTGCTAAGAAAGAGTTTGCGGCATATTTAGTCATTTCGGCACTTCTTTCATCCATAAAGATGATAGGATTACCTTGACGAGTATATGGCTTATAAAGTTCTTCTAAAACTTGTTTAGCTCTAACGTCGGATGTTCCGATTACAACACGGTCGGGTTTCATGAAATCTTCTACAGCAAAACCTTCGCGTAAGAATTCTGGATTCGAAACAACTGCAAAATCTCCATGATAATTTTTAGCAATGGTATCTTTAACTAAGTCGGCAGTGCCTACTGGAACTGTACTTTTGTCGATAATGATTTTGTAACCATTCATTATTTTTCCCAGTTGATCGGCAACTTCGAGTATATAGCTAAGGTCGGCAGAGCCATCTTCACCAGGAGGTGTAGGAAGAGCTAGGAAAATGATATCAGATTTATCAACGGCTTCAACTAAATCTGTTGTAAATGAAAGTCGATTATGATTGATGTTTCTTTCAAAATAAACATCAAGATGAGGTTCGTAAATAGGCACCTCACCTTTTCTCATTCTATTAACTTTGTTTTCGTCTATATCGACACAAATTACTTGGTTTCCAGTTTCTGCCAAACAGGTTCCTGTTACTAGTCCGACATAACCGGTTCCAACTACTGCAATGTTCATCTTATGTGTATGTGATTTTGGGGCAAAGTTACTTAAAATATTATAAAGCTTTCTTTGAAAGGCTTGCTAAAATTAGTCATTTGGCTTAGTTTCTGATAATAGAATCTGTAAATCGTCGGGAGTATCTACCGAGCGGGTTTCTATATTCGTTTCTATTAATTTGATTTCATATCCATTTTCGAGCCAACGAAGTTGTTCTAAACTTTCGAGTAATTCAAGCGGGGTTTGTTGAAGTTTAGTGATTTCGGCAAGTATATCGGCTCTGTATCCATACATCCCAATATGTTTGTAGAAAGATTTATTTTTCAATGCATCTTCTATACTTGAAGTTCGTGGGTAAGGAATAATACTTCTAGAAAAGTAGAGTGCTCTTAAATCTTTACGAAAGCTAACTTTAATGATACCTGGATTTTCGAGGTCACGTTTATTGTTAAGAGGTTTTATTAGGGTAGCTAATTGGGTATTTTTATCTTGAAATGCTTGAGCTAATAAGTTAATTTGTTCAGGATGAATAAAGGGTTCGTCGCCTTGAATATTAATTACAGCATCGAATTGGGTTTGATGCTTAGCTGACCAGATGTCGAGGGCTTCTTTGCAGCGATCGGTTCCTGTTGGGTGAGCAGTAGAGGTTAGCACCACATTCCCACCGAAGCTCTGAACATGAGTAGCAATTTTTTCATTATCGGTAGCAACAATAACGGCATTTAAATTAGATTTAGATGCTTGTTCGTATACTCTTTGAATCATGGTTTTGCCGTGGATTTCGACCAAGGGTTTACCAGGGAAACGTGTACTTGCAAAACGCGCTGGGATAATACCTGCAATTTTCATTTTACAAAGTAACTAAATTCGTTAAAAGTTGAGATAATAATTTTAGTTTGATTAGCAATTTGACTATTTCGAAAAATAATGTACATTCGTTTAAACTTTTAAGACTATGAAACAATCTCGTTTATACTTGTTTTTATTGCTAAGTGCTGGTTCATTAGCGTTTTTCTCATGTAAGAAATGTATGAAGTGCTCATATGTAGAACCTTCTACTATGATAATTGAACGTGAAGATTGTGGAAATAAAGATCAATTAGAATTATTCAAAGCTGATGTAATTAAAGAAGCTGATGGCTTTGGTGTTAGCGAAGCTAAAGTATCTTGCGTAGATTCTAAATAATATTAAGTCGAAATAAATTTCTAAACGCTCCATTATTGGGGCGTTTTTTTTGAATAAAAAAGCCCTGTTTTACAGGGCTTTTTCTTTTTCTTATATATAAAAATTAAGGGAATATACCTAGTAAAGAATAAGACTCTACAATTTTACGTAAAGCAACAACGAATGCTGCGGTACGCATATCTTGTATGCCTTTAGTATTCCAATAAGCATCGCGAATATTGTCGTAAGCATTAATCATAGTTTCTTCAAGACCAGAATATACTAAAGCGATTTCGTCTGGACCTTCAATGATAGCTTTTTTCTCCGCAGCACTTAATTTTTTGCCAGTTACTTTTTCAAGTTGACCAACAATTTTGGTATTTACGGTTCCTTGGAAACGTTTTTCCATACGACCAAAACGCACGTGAGATAGGTTTTTCAACCATTCGAAGTAACTTACCGTTACTCCACCTGCATTTAAGTAGATGTCAGGAATAATGATCACGCCTTTTTTAGTAAGAATAGCTTCGGCTTCAGGCGTAACTGGTCCGTTAGCACCTTCAGCGATTAATTTAGCTTTAATATTTTTAGCGTTGTCTTTATGGATTTGGTTTTCTAAAGCTGCAGGAACTAAAATATCGCATTCGTATTCTAATGCATCTGAAGGTTTTTTAAACGACTTAGTACCTTTAAATCCATCTAAAGTTCCTTTTTCGCGGAAGTGTTTTTGTAATGCAACTGGATCAATGCCTTTATCAGAGTAAACAGCACTGTTGTATTCAGCAATGGCAATAATCTTAGCTCCATGTTCGTGGAAGAATTTAGCAGCGTGGAAACCAACGTTACCTAAACCTTGAACAATAATTCTTTTGCCTTCTATGCCTGGTTTCATGCCCCATTTTTTGCAGTCGTCGGCATAAGTTAATGCATGACGTACACCGTAGAAAACACCAAGGCCTGTAGCCTCACGGCGTCCACGTATACCTCCTTGTCCAACTGGTTTTCCAGTTACACAACCTAAAGAATCTATTTCGAGAGGGTTGAAGGTTTGATAGGTATCAGCAATCCAAGCCATTTCTCTTTCACCAGTACCATAATCTGGAGCTGGAACATCGATACCTGGACCAATAAAGTTTTTCTTAATTAATTCAGTAGTATAACGTCGAGTGATTCTTTCTAATACTTCTGGAGTATAGTTACGCGGATTAATCTTGATACCACCTTTTGCTCCACCGAAAGGAACATCAACGATAGCACATTTGTATGTCATAAGTGCCGCTAAGGCCATTACTTCATCTTGATTAACGTGGTCGCTATAACGAATTCCACCTTTTGTTGGAGTTTTGTGATGCGAGTGTTCTACACGATACGCCTCTACAACCTCAACTTTATTGCCAACACGAACAGGAAATTTCATTCTATAGACGCTGTTGCAATACTTAATTTGCTCTAATATTCCTGGGTCGGCATCAATGAATTTTGCTGCCTTGTCGAAATATTTTACAACATCATCAAAGAAGTTGTTTTCTCTTTGTTCTATTAATTTTTTTGCCATAAACAATCAACAATTACATAAACAAATGTAATTAGTTTTTGATACGGGCAAAGCTTTATATCAATTTTTTTACAAAAAAGTTTTAATTGTTGGTAATTTTTTGATTTTATGATGCTTGCATACTTTTTTACTATGCTAAAATTGCTCATTTTTAGGCATAAAAAAAGCAATTACTTTGGTGGTAATTGCCTTTGAATTTTATTTAAAGTTTATTGTTTTCTATTGATTACATCTTTAGATTGTTCTCTAGTTCTTTCAATAACACCTTCACCATTTCCAACATCATCGGCATCTTCATCTTCAATATTTGCACCAGGTTCAATTCCCATTTCTTTTAGAATTTGATCACTAATATCGAAACGGTCGTTACCATACATTACAGTAGTTGAACCAGCTTTGTCGAATATCATACCATAGTTTTTGTTTTCCGCAATAGTTTGTATGGTTTGGTGTACTTTATCTTGAATAGGTTTTATTAATTCAGCTTGTTTTTGAATTAAATCACCTTTAGGTCCAAAACGTTTACGTTGTAATTCTAATATATCGTTTTGAAGTTTGCTAAGTTCATCTTCACGTTGAATACGCATATCATCGGTTAGAAGTACCTTTTCGGCATCGTATTGAGCTCTTTTTTTCTGAAGTTCTGCAATTTTTGCATCAATTTCGGCTTGCCAACGTATAGAAATATTATCAAGTTGTTTTTTTGCAGCTTGATATTCTGGCATATTTTTTAGAATATAATCAGAATCAACAAAAGCGAATTTTTGTGCAAATGCTGAATTTGATACACTATAAATAACAAATAAGCATGCTATTGCAAATACGTATTGGAATATTTTCTGACTGTTTTTCATATAAGTCGTAGGTATTAAAACTGTTGACCAATTAAGAAGTGGAAGTTACCTTTTTTACGTTCAGATTCTGGAATTCCTGGTATAGGATCGAACCCAAAACCATAATCAACTCCAATTAAACCAAACATAGGTAAGAATAATCGAACTCCAACTCCGGCTGATTTATTTAGGCGGAAGTTAGAGAAATTTTTCAAACCAAGTGTTGCAGTACCCGCTTCTAAGAAACCTAAAGCAAATATTTTAGCACTTGGATTGCCAGAAATTAATACCCTGAACTCGGTAGTTAATTTTCCGTATGCGGTAGCACCTTTAAGTGCTCCATCAGCATATCCTGGAGTTAATGAATTATCTGGATAACCACGTAATGAGATTATTTCACGTCCGATGAACTGAGTGGTAAAACCACCTAGAGCTGTTAAACCTGAACCTCCAACTTGGAAGCGTTCGAACATAGTTTCTGGTTTACGCATGGTATAATTACCAAGGTAGCCAAATTCAAATCTATTGTAGAATACAAGTCGTTCTCCAATTTTTCCTTTGCCTAGGCCGGTATAGAATTTAGCACTAAATTTCCATTTATGGTATTCTAACCAATTGTTTTGTTCTGCAATACTTTTGCTTCTATAGTCAACATTACTAAAGGCACTATAAGGAGGTGTAAGTTCAACTGATGCAGAAATGTCGGAACCACGAGTAGGGAAAATTTGATCGTTTGTTGAATTTCTACCTAATGCAATATTGATAGCTAGTTTTTGAGCTGTACCATCTGAATAACCTGGGGTTAATTCATACTTTTTCAATTGGTACATTTCCCACTTAACAGTGAAGAACAAGTTGAAGAAGTCGTCAGGCCATTTTAAACGTTTACCTACACTTAAACTTACAGCAGTTGATGTAATACGAGAGGTATCGCTAGCTGTTGCATTTGTAGAAGAATAGGCAGAGAAATTACTTCTGTTGTGGTAAGCACTTAATGAGAATGAAATTGGTTTTTTACCTCCTAACCATGGCTCAGTAAATCCAAAGGTGTAAGCTTGGAAGTACGGACCAGAAGAGGAAATACGGATGCTTAATCTTTGGCCGTCGCCACTTGGAACAGGTTTCCAAGCAGACCTCTTAAATAAATTACGAGTTGAAAAGTTGTTAAATGTTACCCCTAAGTTCCCTACTAAGGTTCTGTATCCATAACCACCCGAAAGCTCTACTTGGTCGTTTGGTTGTTCTTCAACTATGTATTCGATATCAACGGTTCCGTTACTAGGATTTGGTTTAGGAATTACGTTCATACTTTGTGGGTTGAAGTAACCTAAAGCTCCTAATTCTTGTTGAGTACGAATAATATCGGAACGGCTGAATAATTCTCCAGGGCGAGTACGAACTTCACGTAATATTACGTGGTCGCTTGTTTTGGTGTTTCCAGATACACTTACACGTCCAATACGTGCTTGTTTACCTTCGTAAATACGGAATTCTATATCTACAGAATCTTCTCCAACAGATGTTTCAACTGGGTTGATTTGGAAGAACAAATATCCATTATCTTGATAAAGACTACCAACATCTAATCCACTAGGGTTGTAATTGATGATTTTGTCTATTTTATCTTGATTGTAAACGTCGCCTTTTCTAAGGTTTGCAATTAGGTCAAGATCTTCGGTAGTATATTTAGTATTACCTAACCAGGTAATATTACGAATGTAATATTTATGTCCTTCGTCGACTTTAATTTTAATATACATTTTAGACCCTTCAGTCCAAACAGAATCGCTAACAATGCGCGCATCTCTATAACCATTTTTGTTATACATGGCTATGATAGCGTCTTTGTCGTCTTCATAATCAGACGGAACAAATTTAGAAGCTTTAAAGATGTTGAATCGGAAAGTAGACTGAACGTATTTTAAAATAGCAGGATAGAATCCGTATTTTTCTTCATCTTTATAAATATTTTTTACACTTCTATTAGGTTTAGAGATTAAGGTCCATAAGTCTTTACCTAATTTGAATTCACTTCTTTCGCGAGTATTTCTCATAGGTTGTTTAACCTCGAAATCGTCCATTTCTTGGTTACCTTCTATGATAATTTGTTCAATTTTTACTTTTTCTCCTTTTTTAATATCCCAAAGAAGTTCAATTCCATCAACGATACCGGAAGTATCTAAACGTTCCGTAACATTTATTTGAGCCGCGAGGTATCCTTTATCGTCTAAATAATCTTTAATTCTGTAGCGAGCGTTATAGATCAAGTTAGGAGTAAGAATTTCTCCATTAAATATTTTAACTAAATCTTTTAGTGTATTAGTTTCGGAGTTTGAAAGTCCACCAAATTTAGAGCGAAGGTATCGAGGTCTTTCTTCGACATAGATTTCGAGATAAACTTTTCCTTCAGTAGCATTAAGAACAGAGATTTTTACATCGCTAAAAATTTTCTCGTCCCATAATTTGCGCATAGCTTTGGTAATTTCTTTACCAGGGACACTAATTTTATCTCCAATTACTAACCCAGAGAGTAATTTGATATAGGCTTTATCGATATTTTCATTGTTACTTCTTACGCTAATGTCGGCTAGAATATAATCGGCATTATGCTCATAGCTAATATAATCTGATTGAGCGTGAACAGCAAAACCGGAGAAAGTTAGTATGAGAGTAAGAATATATAGTAAGTTCTTCATGTATTTAATTCGGTGATTCATAACGCAAGAAGCCATTGATTATTGTTGAGGATTTTGTTCAGCAACAATTTGATCTCCTGTTTTTCCAAATCTACGTTCTCTTTGTTGGAAAGAGTATAACGCTTCAATGAAATCATCTTTACGGAAGTCTGGCCAAAGTTTAGGCGTAAAATATAATTCAGCATAAGCCAATTGCCATAGCAAGTAATTACTTATGCGTTGTTCTCCACTAGTTCTAATCATTAATTCGGGGTCGGGGATTCCGGCGGTACAAAGCATGCTGCTAAACATTTCAGCATCGATATCGTCGGGATTTATTTCGTGATTGTATGCTTTTTTAGCGATTTCTTTAACGGCATTGATAATTTCCCAGCGTGAGCTATAGCTGAGGGCAAGAATAAGTTTCATGCGTTTACCAGAGCTGGTAATATCAATTGCTTTTTGAAGATTTTTTTGTGCAGCTGTAGGAAGAGATTTAATATCTCCGATTGCTTGCAAGCTTATATCGTTATTCTGAAGTACGTCTAATTCTTTATGAAGCGACTCGATAAGCAACTCCCAAAGTCCATTTACTTCGTCGGTTGGTCGACTCCAATTTTCGGTTGAAAAGGCATAAAGAGTAAGGTATTCAACTCCATTTTCTGCAGCGGCTTCAACAGTTTCGCGTACGGCTTTCATGGCGTTTCTATGACCAAAAATGCGCATTAGGCCTCTTTGTTTTGCCCATCTGCCATTTCCGTCCATGATTACTGCTACGTGACGTGGAATTTTATTCTGTTCTAATGTTATTTGACCCTTAGATGACATAAGTTAGCAAAAGTAGTATTTTATCTATTGATATTTACTAAAAAATGCATTTGTACACATTTAGAAGTCAAATTTTTTTTGTTAATTCTTACTTTCTGAATTTTGAAACGGACTTATTACCCGTCCAACAGTCATTTCTCTTATCCTTGATACGAATAGAAAGATGCACTCCTAAATAGCCATACCAATCTTTAGTTCTTGCAAAACCTCTTTGGCGATCGATATTTGAAACCGAAGATCCAGGACTTTGATCGGCAATTTCAATTGCTGGTTTTCCGCCGATTTGGTTTAATATGGCAGGATCAACATAGGTAGTTGATACGTCGTCTAAATAATCGGTAAAAGTCATGCGCATACCCCAATCTATGGTTATAATAAAACCTCTAAATGGAGTAGCTTTAATTCCTAATCCGAATGGAATTACGGGTTGTATTCTTTTGTAGGGTTTACGACCAGGTACTATACCTTGGCCTTCAGTTCCTAAATTGTGTAAATTTACCCACGCACCATTATACTTAGCTTGTGGTTGGAAATAAAATCCACCAACTCCCCCAAAAATGAAGGGTGTCCATCTACTTACGTTTTTCTTAACGGCACCCGGTTCGTACCAGAAGAAATTAATTTCTCCCATTACCGAAGCCTCTAATAAGTTAGTTCTGAAACTTTGATTTCGGAAAGTTTGATAGTCGTTGACTCCATTTTTATCGGTATTCCAAAGTTGTGTAGCTAAAGCACTAGCTCTAACTCCAAAATGCCCATTGAAATTTCTGCGATAAAATAATCCAAACCCAACGAAAGGGTCATCGAATGGGGTAATAGGATTAAGTTCACCGTGGTAATAGGTAACTCCAGCATGAATGCCGACCTCATTTTTCTGAGCCCAAATGGGAGCAGAAATAAAGATTGCACTTAATGGTAACAGGATGATAATGAGAATTAATTTCCGCACCATTTAGTAACGACAATAAAAGAATAAAATTGTAAGAATCTTAGAAGAATTTAGGCATAGAAGTTTTGCCTTTGCCAATTCTAAATGAAATATTTAAGACTAAAGTCATAAATGAATCTTTATCTCTTGGATCTCCTCGTTGTTGCCCAGCAGCAGTAGCACCTGGGATATTTCCTAAACCTTTATCGGCCATTGCAGCCGCTAAAGCAGGGTCTTTAGAACCACTTGTTGCAAAAACAGATGGATCAACATAGGTAGTACTTACGTCGTCCATATAATCGGTAAAGGTTTTACGTAACGAAGCTTCGAATCCAATACGGATTTTAGGAGTACAACGTACATTGAAGCCTAAACCGAAAGGAATAGCTAACTGAATGCGGCTATATGGTTTACGAGTAGGGAAAGCTCCTTGTCCTTCTGTACGAAGTGGTTGAAGCGCTACCCATTTTCCGTTAGGAGCTTGACCTTTAGGGTTCATATAGAAACCAGAAACCCCACCAAATAAATAAAGGTTTACTGGGTTATTACCTTTTTTACGAGTACCAGATAAACGTGAAGTTGGGTTATTTTGGCTTTCAGCTACAAGGTAAACCTCAATTTGTGTACCTAATTCGAATATAGGAGAGCGGAAAGATAAGTTACGATTATTACGTGCTGGCTCTTTGGTTTCAGCATCGTCGCCATATATTTTAGCATATGTGAAATCGAATTTTTGAGCGATACGACGGTGATAATAAATACGACCAAAGCCAGTGAAGGCATAGCGCGTAGATCGCATATCTAAGTCTCTCGCGAAATTAGTACCAATAGCATTGGCACCTCCAAGTTCGCCTAGGAAGTTTGAAATACCTGCGCCAAATCCATATTCATATTGGATTTTGTTTGGCTTATATGCATAGTGCTTCTGCTGAGACCATTGTCGTTGAGCTATAGCAGAGCTAGCTGACATGAATAATACAATAAGGATGGGGAGAGCGAATCTTTTCATAATTTGCTTTTAAGGCCTACAAAACTATAATTTCTTTTTTTAATGAGCAAACTTTGAGTTATTTCTAGTATCTGACCCCCATAAAAGTTTAGTTCTTAAGGTGTTTAGATAATCTGTTTTTGTAAACCTTAAAATGTTTATGTGAAAGCTCGATTTTCTTAAATAAATGGTTTCCTCTTCTTGTGCGCTTTCGAATTCTGAATCAACCGATAACAAGAATTTATTGCTTCTACTTTTAACTTTAATTTCGATCTCTGAGTTATCGTCTATTATTATTGGTCGAACATTTAAATTATGTGGAGCAATAGGTGTAATTATGAATACATTACATTGTGGGGAAATTACTGGTCCACCACAACTTAAGTTATAGGCGGTTGATCCTGTTGGGGTTGAGATTATAAGTCCATCGGCCCAATACGTACTAAAAAAAGCCCCATTTACCTTAACATCAATAGCAATCATGCTCGATGTATCGGTTTTGCTAACGGTAACATCGTTAAGGGCAAATGTGCCTTTCTCGAACTTACCCATGCTACTTTTTATCTCCAATAAACTACGTTTATCTAAATAATATTCTCCTTTAACGATGCTATTTAATGCTTTCGAAATTTCGTTAATAGAAATGGATGAAAGGAAGCCAAGACGGCCTATATTTACACCAACGATTGGAATTTCAGAATCTTTAACAAGAGCAATAGAGCTTAATAAAGTACCATCGCCTCCTATACTAAAGAGGTATTGTGCTTTTTTTTGTAATTCTTCTTTTGAGTTAAACAGTTCGTAGTCAAAATCTAAAGGCATTTCTTTGAGTAAGATTTTCTCGTACTCTTCATATACTAAGATTTTACAACCCAAATCCTTTATTTTCGTAAAAATCTCTTGGATAGCAGGGATATTTACTACTTCGGCTTTACGCCCATAAACAGCTATGGTAGGCAATGACATACGGCAAAGGTAGTATTTTAAAAGAGTTTACATATTGATAAAATTCATCAACATGTCGTAACTTCTCTTCAAGTCTTCATCAAATTCGCTTTCGTGGTACAAAGCTTTGATATTGTATTTATACCTAAAGAATGCATTTTTGATAGCAGTTAAATCGGTTTTATTGATTTTAAGAATAATTTCGATTTGATCTGCATCGATACTATTCATGTAAAGACTTAAAATTTTTCCACCTTCACTTTCAACTATACTGGCCAATTGGGTTAAATTGTAATCAATTTGTCGCATTTCAAGTATTAAAATAGCCCCAGGGTCTTTAACGGAAGAAAGTTGAGCAATACTGTCGACCAAAGCTTGGCGAGAAATAGCACCAGCATATTCATCTTTATCGTTTATAACAGGAATAACCGATAATTTAAGTTCTGTCATTACTTTAAGAACGTCGAATATATGTTGGAAGCTTCTAACTTGCGGAGCAATAAGAGATAGTTTATGTTCAGATAGAGCTAAGTCAGGATTATTCATTTCAAAAATGTCGTCCTCACTAATAAGTCCTAGATACTTTCTTTTATTTACTATAGGTAGGTGGTGAACACGTAACTCCTCCATCCACGCCATAGCCCGTAACCCATTATCGCTTAATTTTAGCGGTGGAACTTCATTAGATATGAGTTGTTCAGCAATCATAGTTATCTTTGTAACGAAAAATGAGACAATTTCGTTTGCTATTTAAGAAAAAAATAGCAAATTCAATCGTGGCATTTCTTTAAATTTATAACAAGGTAAAGGTTTTTTCGAATATGGTAAAATTATCTGTAAACATTAATAAAATTGCAACAATTAGAAATGCACGTGGAGCAAATACTCCTGATGTTATAAAAGCGGCATTAGATATAGAACAATTCGGTGCCGATGGTATAACAGTACACCCACGCCCCGATGAGCGTCATATTCGTAAGTCGGATGTATACAGTCTTAAGCCTTTACTTAAAACGGAATTCAATATAGAAGGCTATCCAAGCCCCGATTTTCTTCAAATGATTAAAGAGGTTAAACCTGCTCAAGTTACTCTGGTTCCCGACCCTCCACATGTTTTAACTAGTAATGCAGGTTGGGATTGTTTAAAGTTTGGAGATTTTTTGAAAGAAATTATTTCAACTATTAAAGAAGAGTCTGGAGCTAGAGTTAGTATATTCTTGAATCCTGAGCCAGAACAAGTTCAAGCAGCTAAAGAAACAGGTGCCGACCGTATTGAATTGTATACCGAAGCGTATGCTAAGGAATATCCTGAAAATCCTGAAAAAGCCATAACTCCTTATATTGAAACCGCTAAGAAAGCAGTAGAGTTAGGTTTAGGTGTGAATGCTGGGCACGATTTATCGCTTGAAAATTTAGAATATTTTGCTAAAAAGGTACCAGGATTATTAGAAGTTTCAATCGGTCATGCCTTAATTTCTGATGCCCTATACTTCGGACTGCAAAATACTGTTATGATGTATAAACGTAAATTAGGATAATTTATGGAATTGTTTGTGAATGAAATGGGCGAAGGCTTCCCATTAATTATTATGCATGGTTTATTTGGAATTAGCGATAATTGGGTGAGCTTAGGTAGAAAATATGCTACTGATTTTAAAGTATATTTGGTCGATTTACCTAATCATGGTCGCTCTGCACATTATGATGAATTTGATACTCCTTTCATGGCTTCAAAAATTAATGAGTTTATGGAAGAAAAAGGTATAGAAAAGGCATATATAATGGGGCATAGTTTGGGTGGAAAAGTAGCTATGCAATTAGCCTGTTTGTATCCAGAAAAAGTGGAGAAGTTAATAGTTGCAGATATAGGTCCTAAGGCATATCCTATACATCATCAAACTATACTTTTAGCTTTAAATTCGATAGATACGTCTAAACTTAAATTGCGGTCAGAAGCTGATGAAGTTTTTGTAAAATATGGTTTAGATGAAGGTACGCGCCAGTTTTTACTTAAAAACTTGTATTGGAAAACTCCTGAACAATTAGATTGGCGTTTTAACCTAAAGGTTATTACTGAAAAAATTAGCGAGGTGGGTAAAGCTTTACCAGCCGATTATAAATTCGAAAAAGAAACACTCTTTATACGTGGTGGTGCGAGTGGTTACGTGCGCGACGAAGATTGGCCAGCAATTCGAAGGCAATTCCCCATAGCTGTTTTAGATACAATTGAGGGAGTTGGTCATTGGTTGCATGCTCAAAATCCACAAGAATATTATACTAAAACCATGTCATTCTTGAAATAATGCAAGATCAATGTGGTAATGAAATAGAGATTTTATCTTTCCCTAAGCGTATAATATGCTTGGTCCCTAGTTTAACTGAGTTTTTTTGCGCCATTGGATTGGAAGAAAATTTAGTTGGAATTACCAAATTTTGTATTCATCCTCAGTATTTAAGAAAAGAGAAAAGTATAATAGGGGGCACTAAGAATTTGAATCTTGATCTTATCCGAGATTTAAATCCAGATTTGATTATTGCCAACAAGGAAGAGAATGTAAAAGAACAGATTGAAGCTCTTAAAAAAGATTTTACAGTATATATAAGCGATATAAATTCGATAGAAGATACATGTGTCTTTATAAAAGACATGGCCGAAATTTTTCAGAAAAAAGCTGAATGCGAGAAAATTTTAAATGAAATAGAAGCTGAATTTAATTCTGTTGAATATACGAAAAAGAAGGTGCTTTATTTAATTTGGAATAAACCATATATGGCCGCGGCTCATAATACATTTATTAATGATGTATTAGAAAAAGTTGGGTTTGAGAATGCTTTGTCGAAAGAGTACAGTAGATATCCAGAATTAAATGAGGAGGAAATAAATAAACTTGACGTAGATTATGTATTCTTATCGTCGGAACCCTTTCCTTATACCGAAAAACACATTGAAGAGTGGGAGCGATTAGTACCACAAGCGAAGGTGAAATTAGTAGATGGAGAGTTGTTTTCTTGGTATGGTATTCGATTTATAGGAATAAAAAAGTATGTCGCTCAAGTTCTCTTGTAAGTTATTTATTTACAGCGCACTTGCAAAAAAGTGAAAAACTCATCTAAAAAGTTTTTAAATACCATTTAAAAACGCCAATTTTGTCTATCCCCATAATTAATTGTGACCTAAATTGGAAAGACGGATTATTTTCTTGTTGTTATTATGTATTTGTGCGCGTTTTGTATATGCACAAAAAGTTGGTGTAGTTCTATCTGGTGGCGGGGCTTGGGGCCTGGCGCATATCGGAGTGCTTAAAGAACTTGAAAAGAATAATATACCTATCGATTTTATAGCCGGAACCAGTATGGGAGCGCTTATTGGTGGCTTGTATGCATCGGGTTATTCGCCTGATGAACTCGAGATGATTGTAACGCATCCCGAATTTTCGAGTTTAGTTACAGGGCGTCAAACGAGTGAGCAAATATATTATTTCAAAGTTCCAGAACCTACAGCATCTATTATCAATATTAAGTTGAATTTAGATAGTGGTCAATTAAGAACATCCATCCCTACTGCATTGGTTTCGGCGTATAATTACGATTTTAAATTAATGGAATTAATGGCTGGCCCCATACAAGTGGCTAATTATAATTTCGATAGCTTATTTGTTCCATTTAGATGCGTTGGTGCTGATATAAGAAAGAAAAGTCCAGTAGTGTTTAAAGACGGTTATTTACCGTCGGCAGTACGTGTTTCAGCAACCTATCCTTTATATATGCGTCCATTAAAAGTAAATGGAAATGTAATGTTCGATGGGGGATTATACAATAACTTTCCAGCCGATGTAATTCTTGAAGATTTTTATCCGGATTTAATTATAGGAAGTAATGTGCTTGGCCCAGGTGGTACTTCAGAATTATCGGAAGACGATTTAATAGGTCAGATTAAAGCCATGGTAATGTCGCCAACAAATTATGAGCCTATATGCGAAAATATGATAATAATAACTCCAACATTAACTACCTCTTTGTTCGATTTTACCAATAATAAAAGAACTATAGAAGTTGGAGAGGAAGCAACGCGCGAAAAATTAGATAGTATAAAATTATTTACTCCTCGATATGTAAATAGAGAAGAAGTTGAAGCGAAACGTCAGAATTTTAAATCTAAATTACCTGAGTTAGAGTTTGATGAAATATATGTAACTGGAGTGAAAAAACTTCAAAAATCGTATATTCAAAAGCTTCTTACTAAGCCATATAAGCACAATTTAGGGTTAAAAGAATTACGTAAAGAATATTTTCAATTAGTGGCTGATGAACGTATCAAAGACGTTTATCCTATGGCTTTATACAATTATCAAAAGAAGAAGTATAATTTGTATCTAAAGACCAAAGTAGATCAAAGTTTAGAAGTTTCGTTTGGTGGGAACTTGTCGACCAAACCATATAATACGGCCTTTGTGGGTGTAAAATTTAAGCGACTTTGGACAAATGCTTTAACCTTGAACGCAAATGGATTCTTTGGTCGAGTATATAATAGTGCGCATTTTGATGCCCGATTAGATGTGCCTAATAAAATTCCGTTTTCGTTTAATGTTTTCTATAATTTTAATCAGTATAACTATACTAAAAATTTCAATTTTTTTATTGAGACTAAGAAGAGATTAGTATCCGTAAATCAGGCCGAGCATACAGCTGGGTTCGATTTTGGTTTTGCTGCAGGGCGTCAGGGGCGAGTGAAATCAGGTGGGGCATTTGTGTATTTAGAAAACTACTATTATCAAACTCCTTGGTTTAATACAGGCGACACAGCCGATAAAACGCTATTTAGGGTAGGAACGGCCCATCTAACTTATGAGCTTAATACGTTGAACAGAAAGCAATATGCTTCGCAAGGCGCTTATTTGCATGCTTCTATACGTTTTATGCATGCAATAGAAGAATATGTGCCAGGAAGTACCAGTGTCTTAAATCCTTTTAACCGTCAGTTCTTAAACTGGTTTCAATTTAGAATTGCTGGTGAAAAATTCTTCTTCAAGTATAAAAAGATTAGAGCGAGTTTAAATGGGGAATTATTCTATTCTATGCAACCTGTTTTAGGAAATTATCAGAATAGCTTAATTATGTCGAGGCAATATTATGCAGTACCCGAAACGGCAAATATGTTCTTGCCAGAGTATAGAAGTACCGAATATATTGCAGGTGGCGGACGATTAGTGTACACCCCAATTAAAAACCTTGATATAAGAGCCGATGTACAAGTTTTTCAACCATTCAGGGAATTAAAGAGAACCCCAACGGGCGAAGCATACAGAAGTTTAACATGGTTTTATAGAACCTATTTCATTACCTCATTAGCTGCAGTGTACTTTACGCCAGTTGGACCGGTAAGTTTAACTTATAATTATTACCATCATACAGAGCGTCCACATAGTGTTTATTTTAACGTTGGTTTCATAATACACAATAAAAGAGCTTTAGAATAGTTATTTTTGTGCTTATGAATTTCCCCAAAATTAAAATACAACCCGCTCTTTTTCTATTAATTGCCTTGCAATTATTGATGCAATCGTGTGATAAACATTCGTTTACTAAAGATGGCAAACTACGTTATTCACGTGATACAGTAGTATTTGATACATCGTTTACCCAAATAGGCTCTTATACAACCCGAGTAATTGTTAAGAATACCAATAACAAGGATATATTAATTCGAAAGATTTATTTAGAA
>Ga0079224_100002803_pt1 | contig 21504 bp, 13 predicted proteins | sample Stecom2015_FD_80414 | JGI IMG/M metagenome (GOLD analysis project Ga0079224, IMG submission 80414) | Agricultural soil microbial communities from Utah to study Nitrogen management - Steer compost 2015 | ecosystem: Environmental > Terrestrial > Soil > Agricultural land | place: USA: Utah...
ACTTTTGCTTTCCCAATAAAAATAGAGCCTCTTATAGCCGAAAACCTCCTCTTTTTTGTCCAGAAAATTTATTTTGGACAGGTGTGACGTAAAATAAAATTGACTAAAATAAACGTTTTTAATACAAACACCATCGTAGATGCTAAAAGCGAAACGCCTGTTTTAGTGAAAAAGCCAATAATCACATTCCTTTATTTGTATCCTATGCCCGAATGGGTTAAATTTAAATTTTATTTTACGACATGAAGAAAACTGTATACGCATTAGCGCTTATTATTCCCTCTTTATTCGCTTGTAACAGCGGAGAAAAAGGGACTGGTACAACCGATTCAGCGGCTTTTAAACAAATCGATGAAGCAAGTCTTGCACAATATGTGAAGGATTTATCGAGCGATAGCCTCGAAGGTAGAAAGCCATTTACCAAGGGAGAAGAAAAGACCATCCAGTATATCAAACGGGCTTTTGAAGACATAGGCCTCGAACCGGGGAATAAGGATAGTTATTTCCAGGAAGTGCCTATGGTGGAAATTAAATCAAATCCGAAAGCCATTCTGTCCTTTACGGGATCCAAAGGGAAAGTAGATTTTAAATTGCTAGACGAAGTTGTTTTAGGTAGTCGAAGAGTTCAGCCTGCTATTGAAGTTAAAAGCTCGGATGTGGTATTCGCCGGATTCGGTATCGTTGCTCCGGAGTTCAACTGGAATGATTATGCAGGACTCGATGTAAAAGGAAAAACAGTTGTGGTCATGGTAAATGATCCCGGATTTTACAACAAGGACCTATTCAAAGGAGAAACGATGACTTATTACGGTCGTTGGACTTATAAATTCGAAGAAGCGGCCCGGCAAGGTGCGACAGGCGTGTTGATTATTCATAATACAGAAGCTGCAAGTTACGGGTGGAACGTGGTAAGAAGCGGCTGGAGTGGACCGCAGCTCAATCTACAAACCGAAGACAATGGCGCTTCGAGATGTGCTTTTGAAGGTTGGTTAACTGCCGATGCCACCAAAAGGCTATTTGAACTTGCCGGCGTGTCCATGGATGTTTTGGAGCAAGCTAAAAAGCCGGGATTCAAGGCGGTAGACTTAAAATTAACGACAGGCACCACCATTACGCAAGAAACGAAAAAGTCCATGTCCAATAATGTAGTAGCAAAATTAAAAGGAAGTAAACGTCCGGATGAATACATTATATACTCGGCACATTGGGATCACCTAGGCATCGGAGAGGCCATCGAAGGCGATTCTATTTATAACGGTGCGGTTGATAACGCCACCGGCGTAGCAGGTTTATTTGAGATTGCAAAAGCCTTTAAAGCTGCAAAGACAGCTCCTGAGCGTTCGGTACTTTTTATTGCTTTGACAGGCGAGGAAGAGGGGTTATTGGGATCCGAGTTTTATGCAACCCATCCGATTTATCCATTGGCAAAGACAGTAGCCAACATTAATATGGATGCTTTAGCACCCATTGGCAGGACTAAAGATCTCATTGTAACCGGGCTCGGACAATCGGAAATGGACGACTATGCGGCAGTTGCAGCAAAAAAACAGGGAAGAACAATTAAACCGGATTCGAATCCATCTGCCGGACATTTCTTCCGTTCAGATCATTTCAATTTTGCAAAGGTTGGTATACCCGCATTATATCCAAGTACCGGCGATGATGTATTAGGAAAGGGCGAAGAATTTGGTTTAGCACAAAAAGAAGCATATAATGAAAAACGCTATCATCAACCTGCTGACGAATTCGATGACGCATGGAAGTTGGATGGTATGGTAGAAGATTTACGCTTATTCTTTGATGTGGGCTATACGCTGACTCAGGAAAGCAGCTTTCCAAAATGGAAAGAGGGCTCGGAATTCAAAGCGGCCGGTGAGAAACGCTAATTGCGTGTTGCCAGTTATGGGTTGAAAGCTTTTCGGAAACTTGTAACCCGTAACTGGCAACTTATACTTAATATTCCGGCAATAGCGGTGCCGTTCCCATAATATCATCAATTTTCGCCAATAACTCAGGTATTAATTTTGGAAGGATTTCCAAGGCCTTTAGATTTTCTTGAAGCTGGCTATCCTTTGTTGCACCAAGAATCGCGGTTGTCACATTTGAATTCGTAAGCGTCCAGGCAATGGAAAGAGTTGCCAAACTGGCCCCTAATTCATCGGCTACCTTTTTCAGGTTCTTCACAGCTCCGAGCTTTTGATCCGTATAGGACTTATCTTTCAGCCATTCATAGCCTTCCAGTGCCAAACGCGACCCCTCCGGAATGCCTTCATTGTACTTCCCGGTTAATAGCCCCGAAGCCAAGGGGCTCCAGATGGTAATTCCCATGCCAAGATTACGGAAGATAGGCAAATAATCAACCTCTATTTTTTGTCGATGGAATAAGTTGTACTCAGGCTGTTCAACGGCCGGCGGTTCCAAGTTCAATTTGGCAGCAACGGCATGGGCCTCTACAATTTCCGCAGCACTCCATTCACTGGTACCCCAATAGAGAACCTTCCCCTGCTGAATTAATGTGTTCATAGTACGAACCACTTCTTCCATCGGTGTATTTTTATCAGGACGATGGCAATAATAGAGATCAAGGTACTCAACCTGTAAACGTTGCAAGGCTTCGTGACAAGCTTCCACGATATGCTTGCGGCTTAATCCATACTGATTTGGCTTTTTATCGGGTCCTTTCCAGCCGAAGAAGACTTTACTGGAGACAACATAGGAAGAGCGCTCCCAGCTTTTTGCTTTTAACACCCTTCCCATCATTCTTTCTGATTCACCTCGTGAGTAAACTTCCGCATTATCAAAAAAATTAATTCCTGCATCATAAGCGATACCCATTAGACGGTCACTTAAGGTATCATCCACTTGCCGCGCAAAAGTTACCCAAGAACCAAAGGACAATGCACTGAGCTGTAAACCTGTGCGCCCCATTCTTCTATATTCCATACTGTTATTGTTAACTGATTTCTGTAAAACTAATGAATGGCCGTAAAAGTTTTGAAAAAAACGGAAATGATGACAGGAAGCTGATTCGTTAGTAGCGAAATAGTTGAATGGGGAACTAAGCGTTTAAAAAAAATCACCCAGCCGAATAGTGACTGGGTGATCCATTTTCCGAGGTCTCTTTTCGTTAAAAATTAGTACCCTGGATTCTGTACTAGCTTTGCATTTCGATTCATTTCGTCGCGATGGATACTAATAAAGTACATTTTATCTAACCATTGGCGGTTTTCGATACCGGGATCGAGCTCCGAGGGCGTATACGTGTAATTATAATTTTCGGGGTCGTACTTATAAACACGCACCTGCTTACCATCTTTCAGCGTTCCAAATATGCGGATGATTCTGATTTTGTTTCCTAAAGTTGTAGGCGCAATCATCCATCTTCTCGCATCAAAGAAGCGATGTTCTTCGTAGGCCAACTCTACCCGTCTTTCATTTCTATAACGTTGCCGCAGTGCATCACCGGATTCGGTTACTGCCGGCATGCCTGCACGGAAACGAATTTTATTTAACCAGTTACGCGCCTCTCCATCTTCTCCCAATTCTATACAGGCTTCTACGTAGTTTAAGACGGCTTCTGTGTACTTCAATACCGGCCAGGGGATAAATTGACGCGTGTTTTGGTCAACCACAGCTGGATCCGGATCGGTAAATTTGCGGAAGTAATAACCGGTATGCGTGCCGTTCCAATCTTCAATTGGACTGTTTCTGGTATCCAATCCATATTGCGTCACCACTTGTCCGGAAGCATTAGTTACCTGATACTGCCCTGTCTGTATCTGATTATTAGGATCGCGTCCTTTCACATCATCCGTACGTGGTTTCCAATCCGATCCATCGTGTAAAATGGTGGCATACATTCTGGGATCCCTATTTTGGTAAGGGGCGGCTTTATGTACGGGGTTATCCCAACTAAAGCGCGAGCCATCGATCATCTCGTAATCGTCTACCAAATTCTGTATTGGCGTATTTCCTGCCCAGTTATGATAACCATTCGGTCCATTATTTCTTCCGAGCCAGTTACCTGCCTCGTCTTTCAGGTCGACAAAAAAGCGTCCCAATAGTATTTCTCGTCCACCATCTCCCGCAACGGCCCTGCTACCACCCCCCAACGACAACACCATGTAGTTTTCCGTTCCTTCTTCCGGACTAACGGGACCCGTTAAGTCCATTTTATAGGCAAATGCCGACTGGTCCACTACGGCCTTTGCAGCATCTTTCGCTTTTTGCCAGCGCTCCATCCGATTTCCACTTACATAGCCCAAGTATTCCTTATTACTATAACCTGCTATGGTTGGGGATTTAGCGGAGGCCGTAGGTATATCATGTAAATCGCTGGCAGCATATACCAGTACTCGAGCCTTCAATGCCATCGCCGCCACATTGGTTGCCCTACCCGTGCTCGCTGTGAGCCCGTTCAATAAATTAATCGCCGTATCACAATCCGCAACGATGAAATTGACGCATTCCTCATACGTATTACGAGGAACGGTATAATCTGCTTCCCCTAATTCATAAGGACGATTAATAAGTGGCACTGCTCCATAAAAACGAAGCAATTGCTGATAATAATAGGCTCTTAAAAAGTGTGCTTCTCCCTTTAAACGCTCTACCAGGTTATTGGTATTTTCAAACTGTGGCGTCGCTAGATTTTTCAAGGCAATATTGGTTGCACGGATGCGCATGTAGAGCGAATCCCATAGATACGTTCTCTTGATCATCCCTTGATCAGCGGGGTTTGAACGAGATTCTGTAATGGTATTTATTCCTCTTCCGGGATGGGTAAACATCGATTCGTCGGTCATGGACGACTGCATTTCTTCTTCAAAGCCCCCCTGCCCGATTCCATTATACATTTCAAGGATAAATGCTTCTGCCAGACCGGCATCACTCCATACCACTTGTTGAGGCACTTCGGTCATCGGCTCCGTGTTCAAAAAATCAGTTTTACAGGAGACTATTCCCAGTAAAAACAAGGCTATGACACCTAATATTCTATATGACTTCTTCATGATTTCTTTCATTAAAAGGTTACCGCCAATCCTGTATTAATAATGCGTGATTGCGGATAATACTGTCCCAATACGTTGGTTGATTCCGGATCATAAGCCTTCATTTTACTGAAGGTTAGCAAATTGAATCCACTTACGTATACCCTCAGGTTACTGATCCCTATTTTTTCGCCGATTGTGGTTGGCAGGGTATAGCCTAATTCCAGATTCTTCAAGCGGATATAGTTAGTGCTTTGCAACCAATAGGTATTGTTATAGGAATAGTATTGATCGCTCCGATCTGTAATGCGTGGATGTTCGCTGCTTGGGTTGTCAACCGTCCACCTGTTTTCGTAAAATTCCAATAAGTAGTTCCCGATGGCCCCCGATTCGTCCGAACCGACCCGGAGTTCACCACCCATAGCACCTTGGAATAAGATAGTCAGGTCGAAGTTTTTATATTGCATACCAATATTCAAACCACCCTGAAAAGTAGGCTGTCTATTCTTATCACGCCGAACACGGTCGTCCGGTGTAATTTTTCCATCTCCGTCAAAATCTTGATACTTCATGTCCCCCGGACGTAAGTTATTGGTAATCGCACTATAATCCAATGTATTAGCCGCAATATCAGCCTCATCGCGGAACACGCCGTCATAAATGTAATATAGTTGAGCATCTGTTACCCTTCCCGTTGTACGCTGCCATTCAGGTGCCCCCGGTGCTTCGTCCCAAAACTTGATTTTGTTTTTGGTATAACCTCCATTGACGTTAATGTTATACTTAAAATCTCCTGCTGCACCATTATAACCAATATTGAACTCCCATCCTTTGTTATCCACTTTTCCGATATTTTCAGCAGGTAGCGTCATACCGGTACTTTGCGGTATCGAAGCATTTCGCTGCCATAAAATGTTCGAACGTTTATTCATAAATACATCAAACTCAAAATTGATCTTACCATCGAGGAGCTGACCGTCCAAACCTAAGTTATAATTATCAGCAACTTCCCATGTTACCATTGTGTTAGGAACACGCGATTCATATAATGATTTAACCAATAAACCATCAACGATATAGGTGCCGTATCCATAGGTTGAGTAATACTGGTATTCTTGCAATCTAGCGTCATCCTCTAAGTATTGCCCTTCTGCGTAGTTATTTTTGAAGTATATATTATCATTACCCATTCGACCCCATGATCCGCGGAGCTTTAAATAGTTGATGAAAGAAATATTCTCTTTCCAGAAATTCTCTTCTGAGATTCGCCAACCTGCGAGAACACCCGGGAAGAAGCCGAAACGACTGTTTTCCGGGAACATATAAGAGCCATCGTATCGCCATAGAAATTCAGCAATATATTTTTCCTTATAGTTATATCCTACCCTACCAAAATAATTCAGTCTTGCGCGTTTCCAGGCTCCGCCGTTGTTATTCTTTTCGCGCTCTCCACCTGCGATCAGCTGATCAATAGCGGTTGAAATAAAATAACGTCTGTAGGCATTGAAGTTTTCGTTATCGATCGTTTCGCGGTTCACCCCAGCCATTACATTAAAGGTGTGATCACCGAAAGAGCGGTCGTAATTTAAAACACCACCAAGGAGAATGTTTAATTGATCTTCGTTTGCCTGTGTCAAGCGAGGATCGGCAGGGCCACGTCTACCACGCACCAGTTGCGGTGTTACCCCATCGTCTTCATATGCTCCTTGCCAAGTATAAAGATTCCAGGGAGTCTCCCATTTCTTCGATTGCTTGATATATTTATCAATGGCGGCCGTACCTGTAAATTTCAACCCTTCAATCCAAGGGAAGGTAATATCGACCTGGCCATTCGTTTGAAAAAAGTACTGTTTATTATTGTCGTAACCGGTTTGGTCGGTTGTAATCACCACGGGATTCTCTCCGTTTTCTATATCAGGACCGGGTAAACCATTTGGCCAAAAGGCAGGCATGGTAGGATTACCACGCATCAACATCCTGAAAATAGTTCCAGCGGACTTGGTTGGGTAATTCCTGTTTTCCTGACGTCCCAATACACCGATTTTCGTTGTCACATACTTACTGATTGTTGCGTCGAGGTTGATCCGCAGATCATATTGCTTATAGCCGGTAGCTGAATTTTTGTAGTAACCATCTTGATTTTGATAACCGATGGACGTTAAATATTTAAAGTTATCAGAACCACCGGTCAACTGTACATTATGTCTTGCCTGAGGCGACCAATTTTTCAGCGTAGCATCGTACCAATCGGTATTGGGATGCCCCCATGGGTCGGACCCATCTTTGAATTTTTCGAAATCTGCCGGAAGAAATGGTGCGGTAAGAACCGATCCGTTGGAACGCGTGTAGGAGCCTGTTTCTCTAAAGGCGCTGTTTGCTGCCTGCCATTCGTTCACAGGAAGTTTAAAAACCTCCAGTTCATTCCGCATTTCGGCATACTGCGCAGCGTCTGCCAATTCGGGGATCACCGTTGGTTGCGCAAAACCTTGATTGTAGGTATAAGATAGAAGAGGTCGGCCGGACTTACCTCTTTTGGTTGTTACTAGTATGACCCCGTTAGCAGCACGAGCACCATAAATAGCTGCTGCAGCATCTTTCAACACCGAAATGTTATCTATATCTGCCGGATTCAACCGTTCAATCCCCCCTTGTCTTGCCGGTATACCGTCAATAACAATGAGCGGGCTACTATTTCCCAAGGTATTTGTTCCCCGGATCTTAATGTTAGAACCATCACCTCCCGGCTCGCCGCTGCTTTGAGTTGCGATGACACCAGGCATTCTACCTGCCAATGAATTTGAGACGTTGAGCGAAGGTGACTTGACCAATTCTTCACTTTTTACTGATACGACCGAACCGGTAACGGTTTCTTTCTTTTGTGTTCCATAACCCACCACCACGACCTCGTCGAGATTGGCAATATCGTCCTGAAGGGTGACGGTTATTGATTTGCGGTTATTTACGGGCTCTTCCAGTGTTTTATAGCCCACCATGGTAAAAACCAAGGTAGCATTAGCCGGTACCCCCTCTAAGCTGAATTTCCCGTCGACATCGGTAGTTGTTCCTTTTTGTGAGCCCTTTACCAATACACTTACACCGGGTATTCCCTCGTTGCCTGTCATGGAATTGACTTTTCCGGTGATTGTTGATTGTTGCTTAACGGCCGAGAGATTATCCTTAACTTCCCTCGCTAGCCAATTGGTTTTTGCCAAAGCTTCATAAGGTGCGTGAAATCCCGCCACCAAAAGAGCCCCGCATAATACACGCTTAAAATCACTTCGATTTAAGTTCATAATAGCTGGTTTGTTTATAATGTTAAAAGTCTATAATTGTACTAATCACAATTATTCCGCGCGACTAGTAGAATCATATGTTAGTTTATTGGTTTTTGTAAATTCTAATAAAGTTCTAATTCGGTTGCCGTAAACATAAACAATGATCCTATAGGATGCAAGAAAAAATTAGAAATTGTGTATAAGTTACAATAAGTAGTAAAGAAGTATTTTTACTTATAAAAAAAAGAGAAAGGCCCTGTTCGAGGGATTGGAAAATATCTACAAAAAAAAGCGATTCGTGGATGAATCACTTTTCTGAAAGGAGGGCCTTTGGCTTACATAAGGTGCACCTTAACAATTAATTACTCAAAAACAACGGTTTTATTACCGGTTACAAAGACTCTGTCCTCGATAATCAACGACAGTGCTTTACTTAAAACCGCCTTTTCTATTTCTTTTCCTGCTTTGCGCATATCGTCAGCTGTATACGTATGGTTGACCGGTTTTACGTCTTGTGCAATAATCGGTCCTTCATCCAGATCGTCTGTTACAAAATGGGCCGTAGCACCGATAATTTTTACCCCGCGGGTATATGCTTGCTGATAGGGGTTCGCTCCAATGAAGGCCGGTAAGAAGGAATGATGAATGTTGATGATCTTTCCTTGATAATGCGCGATAAAAACAGGTGATAAAATGCGCATGAACTTGGCTAATACAACATAATCCGGGCTGTAGCTATAAATTGTTTTATGCAGCTCCTTTTCAAATTCATCCTTTGTTTTCCCTTCATGGCTTACAAAGTGATAAGGCACATTAAAACGCTCGGTAAAAGACCGCAAGTGATCGTAATTTCCGATAACGCAACAGACATCGGCACCCAGTGTATTGAAAAAATAGCGCACCAGTGTATCGCCCAAGCAGTGCGGTTCTTTGGTGACCAGTATGGCAAGGCGCTTCTGTTTTGGCGGATTCACCTTTACAGAAGCACCTTTAGGTAGGATCACCAATAACTCCTGCATTAATTTTTCAGGGTCAACGGCCTTTCCCATGCAAACGATGCGCGAAAAAAAACGTTTGGTACTTTCGTCTACATACTCACGCATGGTAGTTATATTCAAACCATATTTTGCTACGACGTGTGCGATGGACGAAACTAAACCGACCGCATCGGTACAGTGAACAAGTATCAGGGTCTGTTCCATTTCGTTAAACCGCTGCCTTCAATTCATCGGCAAGCTTAGCGGCCGCAGCCTCTTCTTCTAAAACATCCTGCTCGATACGTAGGTTGTTCACGATATGTTTTTGCCGATCCGGCGTATTTTTACCCATATAGTATTCAAGCAATTGCTGAATTTTCTGATCTTTGGACAAGATCACAGGATCTAAGCGCATGTCTTTACCAATGAAAAGACCAAACTCATCGGGCGAAATCTCTCCCAATCCTTTGAATCGGGTAATTTCCGGTTTGCCACCTAATTTTATAATCGCTCGTTGACGCTCTTCATCACTATAGCAATAGATCGTTTCCTTTTTGTTTCTCACCCGGAATAAAGGGGTTTGCAAAATAGAAACATGTCCTGCCTTTACCAAATCAGGAAAAAATTGCAGGAAAAAGGTCATTAACAATAGGCGTATGTGCATTCCGTCAACATCTGCATCTGTTGCAATCACAATATTATTGTAGCGGAGACCGTCTATACCATCCTCAATATTCAGGGCATGTTGGAGTAAATTAAACTCTTCGTTCTCATACACCACCTTTTTCGTTAGCCCAAAAGCGTTCAAGGGCTTACCCTTCAAACTAAATACCGCTTGTGTTTGTACGTCCCTGGATTTGGTAATAGAACCACTGGCAGAATCACCTTCGGTTATAAATAAGGTAGTTTCCTGATTACGCTCGTTTTTATCGTCATAGTGAATCTTACAGTCGCGTAACTTTCTATTATGCAGGGAGGCTTTTTTTGCCCGCTCGTTGGCCAATTTCTTGATGCCGGCTATGTCCTTACGTTCCCGTTCAGATTGTAGAATACGCTTCAATAAAGCGTCCGCCGTATCGGGATGTTTGTGCAAGTAATCGTCCAGCGATTTCTTTACAAAGTCGTTAATAAAAGTGCGCACGGTTGGTCCATCGGGGCCGATACTTTGCGATCCGAGTTTGGTTTTCGTTTGCGATTCAAAAACAGGTTCCTGCACTTTGATGGCAATGGCCCCAATTACGGAAGCCCTGATATCCGATGCATCAAATTCCTTTTTATAGAACTCACGTACGGTTTTCACGACAGCTTCTCTGAAGGCAGCCTGATGCGTACCCCCTTGCGTAGTATGCTGCCCATTTACGAAAGAGTAATACTCTTCTCCATATTGTTGCCCATGTGTCAACGCGATCTCAATATCCTCTCCCTTTAAGTGAATAATGGGATAGCGCATACCTTCCACATCAATATTACGCTCTAATAAGTCGCGCAAGCCATTTTCCGAAACAAATTTTTGTCCGTTGAAATTTACCGTCAATCCCGTGTTCAGGAACACGTAATTCCAAATCATATTTTCAACGAACTCGGGCCTATATTTATAGTTTCTAAAGATGCTATCGTCTGGAACAAAGGTGACCGCGGTGCCATTGCGCTGCGTGGTTTCTTTTTCCTCATCTTTCAAGAGTTCTCCTTTGCTGAATTCAGCAATACGCGTACGACCCGCTCGATACGATTGTACGACAAAGGATGAAGAGAGCGCGTTGACTGCTTTCGTACCGACTCCGTTTAGTCCCACCGATTTTTGAAAAGCTTTGCTATCATATTTTCCACCTGTATTGATCTTGGAGACAACATCAACCACACTTCCGATCGGAATACCACGACCGTAATCGCGTACGGAGACTTTTAACTCGCTGACACTGATATCGATTGTTTTTCCCGCCCCCATTACAAATTCATCAATGGAGTTATCAACCACTTCTTTCAAAAGCACATAAATTCCATCATCGTATGCTGATCCATCGCCCAACTTACCGATATACATACCTGGCCGCAACCGGATATGTTCTTTCCAATCGAGCGAGCGTATACTGTCTTCGTTGTAATTTGTCATATTTTAGTTATCAGTTATCCGCAATCAGCCATCAGCTGTATTACTTCATTACTTTATTGACTACTAAATATCAATCGACCATTGGCTAATAATTACATAGCTCACTGGCTAATTGTACCTATCTTCCAAAATCATCTTGCACCCGTACGATATCATCTTCATCCGAAGGATTATCGATATCTGTATGTTGCCATATTTCTGCCAACACACCCCATCCGTCTAAGCCTACCAAACGATGGCGCTCTCCTTTTTCAAGCTTGATGACATCACCGGGATGTTTTGTTTTCACTTCATTCTCTACGTCTGTATCACTTATTACCACACCAACGTCTCCTTTAACAACTTGCCATATCTCCGCACGACGGTGATGGTATTGCCATGACAAACGTTTTTGTGGTGCTACAACTAATATTTTTGGACTTAATTTTCCTGATATTTTTAGGTCTTGCACATTCAGCCCATTGAAGTATGTATCTGCAAACTGTTGCGCCTGGTTCTCGTCGATCACAAAAAAACCACCCCATGGACGGGTCTGATCCTGTTTATCGATGTGAAAACCCTGTTTTTTAAGTGTTTCTTCTATTTCGGCAAAAATTTCCTGTTTAGCTATGTCTGTCATGGTTCTTATTTTTTGCTAAGATAATGAGTTTTTTTGAATTCAAAGGCTATCTTCCCTACACCCCAGGTTAAGGTTTGCGTCTTAATTCATTTCGCTCGTATTCGTATTTCAAAAATATTATGCTTGCATAATAAAAAATCAGTAAATTTGGAACAAACCCTAGCATTATGAATTTCGAATTAACTGAAGAACAATTGCTTATCAGAGACGCAGCACGCGATTTTGCTCAAACTGAACTAAAACCCGGTGTAATAGAACGTGATGAAAAACAACAATTTCCAGCAGACCAAGTCAAAAAACTTGGCGAATTAGGTTTTCTTGGGATGATGACCGATCCTGCCTATAATGGGGCAGGACTTGATACAGTCTCTTATGTGCTCGTTATGGAAGAATTGTCTAAAATTGATGCATCGACTTCCGTTGTCGTATCAGTAAACAATTCCCTGGTATGTTACGGCTTAGAGAAATTCGGATCAGAAGAGCAGAAAGAAAAATACCTAAAGCCACTGGCTGCGGGAACACAGATCGGTGCTTTTTGTCTCTCCGAGCCCGAAGCCGGCTCGGATGCCACTTCGCAAAAAACGATTGCGGAAGATAAGGGAGACTACTACCTACTTAACGGAACTAAAAATTGGATTACCAATGGGAGCAACGCTGCTGTGTATCTCGTAATCGCACAAACACACCCCAACCTTGGGCATCGCGGGATCAACGCTTTCATCGTAGAGAAAGGTTCCCCTGGATTCACAATTGGGCTCAAGGAAAATAAGCTGGGAATACGGGGCTCAGACACCCATTCCTTACAATTTTCGGATGTCAAAGTACCAAAGGAAAACAGAATTGGAGCAGACGGTTTTGGCTTTAAATTCGCCATGAAAACGTTAGAAGGAGGCCGAATCGGCATAGCAGCGCAGGCATTAGGTATTGCCTCCGGTGCTTACGAGCTAGCGCTCAAATACGCAAAGGAAAGAACAACCTTTGGAAAACCCATTGCCGAGCATCAAGCCATTCAATTCAAGTTGGCAGACATGTATACGCAAATAGAAGCTGCACGTTTGTTGTGCCTGAAGGCCGCATGGCTGAAAGATCAGCATCAACCCTATGCGGAAGCTGCGGCGGTGGCTAAACTTTTTGCCTCTGATACGGCCATGCGCATAACCGTAGAAGCGGTACAGATTCATGGAGGCTATGGTTTTGTGAAGGAATATCATGTTGAGCGGCTCATGCGCGATGCCAAGATAACGCAAATCTATGAGGGCACCTCAGAAATCCAGCGTATGGTGATTGCTCGGTCTATATTAAAAGAGGGCTTTTAGTATCACTTCTAATAATAAGCGAAAGATTAGTATTTTAGCGGCATGGATATTGAACGATATCCGAATGCTTAAAAATAATACGATGAATATTGCGCGTTTTCTTTTCCTTAGCTTGTTCACAGCCCTCGCTTTTACAAGTTGCACAGACAAAACAAACCAGCTTACCAACGGTGTGTGGAGAGGTGCTTTACAAACGGATAATTCGGTGGATATCCCCTTCAATTTCGAAATATATGATTCCTTGGGGGTTAAACAAATGGCCTTTTTGAACGGGAAAGAGCGCTTAAATATCAATGAGATAGAAGAAACCGCTGATTCCGTTTTTATAAAGACCCCACTTTATGAAAGTGAGATCAGGGCTGTAAAAACGGCAAATGGATTACAGGGAAAATGGATTAAGCATTTACCAAACAAAACGATTTCCATGCCCTTCATGGCTGAATCCAACCAATCGTTTCGCTTTGTGAAGGAAGAGAATTCAGGGGTCATTAATATGACGGGCAGATGGTCTGTTCAATTTTATAAAAATAATGGCACCGATACGACTTTTGCGGTAGGCGAATTTGAGCAATCCGGCAATCAAGTGAATGGATCGTTTCTTACAACAACTGGAGACTATCGTTTTCTAAGTGGCGTAGTGGATAACAAAACATTTATGGTATCCGCTTTCAGCGGCTCTAGCCCTGTATTATTCACGGGAGATCTAACTGATGGCAGTGATATTATTAAAGGCAAGATGTATGCCGGACCGAGCTCCGTGATGAATTGGTCGGCCAGACGTGACGAAGATGCGATGTTGCCCGATGCTTACAAGATTGCCGGGCTAAAACCCGGAAACGATCGCATAACGTTCAGCTTTCAGGATCTTGACGGCAATAAAGTCTCGTTAAGCGACGATCGTTTTAAAGATAAAGTGGTAGTGGTTCAGTTTTTGGGATCGTGGTGCCCCAATTGTATGGACGAGACCGCTTTTCTAGCACCGTTCTATGAAAAATATAAGAACAAAGGTTTGGAGATTATCGGCTTGGCCTATGAACGTTATAAAGAAATGGACAAGGCCAAAGCAGCTGTTTTGAACTTAAAAAATCGATTTAAAGTGAACTATCCGATCCTCTTAACCGGTTATACAAACGATAAAGGGCAAGTGGAAGAAAGTATACCGGCATTGGATAATTTTTCTGCCTTTCCTACCACCATCATCATCAAGAAGGACGGCACGGTTGATAAAATCCACACCGGCTTCAGCGGGCCAGCAACAGGAAAACACTATACCGAGTTCACTCAAGAGTTCGAAAAAGAAATCAATAAACTGTTAGCTGAATAAAGTCGTATATAATGTCAAGAAACTCCCTCTTCATTTCTATTACCTGTTTGCTCTTGAGTTGTTGGTCTTGCGCAACAACGAAACATGTCGATATTCCTCCGGTTAATATATACGCCAACGCACCGAACGCGGATGTTTACCACGCTTCTTATCCGCTTAAAATAAGTATAAAGCATACCGACTTAGACCTTCGTTTCGACTGGGAACGGGCGCGCGTATTCGGAAAGGCAACACTTACGCTACAAAGTTATTTTTACCCACAAGATTCGGTCATACTGGATGCCAACGGCTTCGAAGTAAATGCGGTCATGCTGCTGCAAGATGCGGCGAGGAAAAATTTACCTTTCACCTATGATGGAAAGAAGCTTGCCATTGCCTTGGATAGAAAATATAACCGTGATGAGCTCTTTAAAATATTTATTGAATATACCGCCAATCCCAATCAGTTGGAAGTAGGAAAAGATATTGCTTCGCCCGATGATCGAGGGTTATACTTCATCCAGCCCGATGAACTAGCAGGCATTCCAAGACAACTATGGTCTCAGGGCGAAACCGAATGCAATTCTAATTGGTTCCCGACGATTAACAACACCATGCTGAAAATGACGCAACAAATTGCGCTAACGGTTCCTGATTCGATGATTACCCTATCAAATGGCTTATTAAAGCAATCGAAAAGAAATAACGATGGTACGAGAACCGATATTTGGAAGCAGGAGCTGCCACACGCACCGTACTTAGTAATGATTGCGGCAGGAAACTTTAAAATTGTCAAAGATCAATGGCGCGGAAAGGAGGTGAGCTATTACATGGAACCGAAATACGCGCCATATGCCTCCATGATTTTTGGAAAAACACCTGAAATGCTCGAATTCTATTCGAAAAAATTGGGCGTGGATTATCCCTGGGATAAATATGCTCAGATTGTCGTGCGGAACTTTGTAAGTGGGGCCATGGAGAATACATCGGCTTCGGTATTCTTTGATCGAATGAATATGACGCCGGCTGAATATAAGGATGAAACGTATGAAGATATTGTTGCTCACGAGTTATTCCATCACTGGTTCGGCGATTTAGTAACCGCTGAATCCTGGGCCAATTTACCACTCAACGAGTCGTTTGCCACCTATGGCGAATACTTATGGCTGGAACACAAGTATGGAAGAGAAGAGGCGGATATGCATGCATTGAATGACGAGCTAGCTTATTTTGCGAAGGACAAAAACAAAGAGCTCGACCTTATTCGATTTAACTATGCGGATCGGGAACAGATGTTTGATGAAGTGTCTTACCAAAAAGGAGGGCGTATTCTTCATATGTTAAGGGAAACCGTTGGCGATGACGCCTTTTTTGCGTCACTTCAACTTTATTTAAAAAAACATGCCTATCAGTCTGTTGAGGTCCATGATTTACGCCAGGCTTTTGAGCAAGTCACAGGACAAGATCTTAATTGGTTTTTTGATCAGTGGTTTTTGGCCGCCGGTCATCCGCTTTTGGAAATAAAAACGCACTATCAAGACAGCACAAAACAGGTGATTGTACAAATTGCTCAAAAGCAGGACTTAGCTAGTATGCCGCTCTATAAACTACCTATTGCGATTGACATCTATGTAGATGGTCATGTTGATCGTCAAACGGTTACACTAACTAAACAGGAGCAAACTTTTCACTTGCCGGCCACTAAAAGTCCACAATTAATTAATTTTGATGCAAAAAAGTGTATCCTTGGGAAGAAAGAGCAAAGTAAATCGCTTGACGAATGGGCTTATCAATACAAACACGCCCCCTTGTTTATGGATCGCTTTGAAGTATTGGAAAACCTGAATGATGTATTGGATAGTGCTAAAGCGAAGGAGATCGTTGTTGCGGCTTTAACCGATAGTGCCTGGATGATACGCTTGATGGCGCTTGGCGCGATTGAAAAATTCACAAAGGACGAGTTAAAGCAGATTTACCCTACCGTAAAAAAAATGGCAACAGCCGACGAACGTTCTTATGTTAGAGCCAGTGCTGTGATGCTGTTACGCACCCTCTTTCAAAACTATGATAATAAAGAGATATTTAAGATAGCATCCCAAGATGATGCACCAAGTGTACAGCAAGCACTTCATATGAAATAATCGAGAGCTAGGCGAGCGTGCCTGTTTTTGTCGCTTGCCGCAAGGCTGCCTGTGCAATGCGTATTTCATGAAATTCTACTTGCCGATCAAGCAGCTCGCGAATTTCGGTAATTGTTTTTTGAGGATATTGCTTCAACAAGGGTATGATAATTTCAAGTTTACGGGTAGACATGAGATCACTCGCCTGCAAATCGGTGCCGATGAAATTTGTTAAATGCGCTATAACGGTACCGGTTGTAAGTCCTCTCAGCGTAGCTATCTCATCAATTGTATGTCCGTTTTTAAAGAGTTTGAGACTAATCTGTTTCGTTTCACCAACGACCGACTTGTTCTTTTTGGGTTGTTGTTCATTTTTTACCTGAAGATGTTGTTGTTGGTGCTTGGCCACCTCATAGATCAAATCTTGTATATTTCTTCCTTCACGAATGGCTTGCGTAATAAACGTGCTTTGCCTGATTTGTTCTTGTTTCCGCCGGTAGGTCAACAATAAGTCTGCCAACTCTTTCTGATATTTTTTATTCTTCTTTTTAGCAGCCCATGCATCCATATGTTGTTGAAGGGGGGTGATAAGCTCCTCCTCTAAACTTTTGAGGAACCAAGCAGCGGCCTTTTGAGTACGTTCATGAATGAGTTCAATGTTTAAATCATCTAAATGCCGGAATTCCTTATTTAACCAGGCATTAAACTTCTCTGCAACTTCAAATTGCTGATTGCAAGTATAGCATATGGCGTCGATTTTCTTATATGCAAGGCTCTTATCGGGAATGTTCTTGGTTAGTACATCGTTTTTGAAGGTATTAGTTTCAAGCGCCAAAGTACCCCAGGAAAAAGCTTTGCTAAGATTATTCAAAAGATAGGATTTCTGCTCTTGCAGTAGCACTTCTGCAATCTCATCCTCCGATAAAACACGACTGGAAAAGGCCACGACATGTGGATCCGTATGGATACTTGCCGGCGAAATCTTTGATCGGAGGACCAATCCTTCCAATCCCGTTAACCGACTTAGCGCAACGTACACCTGCCCGGCGGCAAAGCTGGATCCGGCATCAATAACCGCCTTATCAAAGGTTAGGCCCTGACTTTTATGAATAGTGACGGCCCAAGCTAAACGAATAGGATATTGCTTGAAGGTTCCCAGTGTTTCTTCGCTGATTTTATCGCTTTGCTTATCGTAATTATAACGAAGGTTTTTCCATTCCTCTTGTTCGACCGTGAATAGTTCCTTCTCTCCGGGAAAACGAACTTTTATTTCTCCATGTCGAGCATCAATTTTGTCGACTACGCCAATTTTTCCGTTAAAGTAACGTCGGTCTTCTCCTTTGTCATTTTTTATAAACATAATTTGGGCACCTTCTTTAAGGTACAATCTACCCTCGGTAGGAAAAGAGTTCTCTGAAAAATCACCTTTGATGGCAGCTTCGAAGCAAACAGCGTGCCCCGGTAAGGACTCTAATTTACGTTGATTGATTTGCTCCGCAATATGGTTATGCGAACTCAAAGTAATGAAGGTTTCGCTCGGCGAAGGACTAAAGTCAGGCTTATAATGCGCATTCAACCTATCCAGCTCCTCTCCTGAACAGCAGTTGTTTCGAATATTATTGAGCAGAGAAATAAAACGTGCATCTTTTTGTCGATAAATCTTATTCAGTTCCAACAAAACCGGTGGAGCTTCCTGCATAACATGGGCATCAAAAAAGAAAGGACTTCTGTAATGCTGATATAGCAAGTTTTGCTCATGACTCTTAACCACAGGAGGCAATTGGTACAGATCACCAATGAATAACATTTGAACGCCACCGAAAGGACTTGCATTGCGTCTGGCCCATCTCAAGATTGTATCAATAGCGTCAAGTGTGTCAGCCCGCAACATAGATACTTCATCAATGATTAATAGATCGAGCTCCTGTAAAATGGCTCGTCGTTGTTTAGTGAGTTTTACTTTTCCGAAAAGACGTTGTTTGTTATAGATCAAATCGCTCGGATCGCTCCAATCAAGTGTATAATCAGCCAAATACATACCGAAAGGCAAGAAAAAAAGCGAATGGAGTGTGGTTCCGCCCGCATTAATAGCCGCTACACCCGTAGGGGCTACCACGGCAAGCTTCTTATACGTATGTTCTTTTATATACCGAAGGAAGGTGGTTTTTCCCGTCCCCGCTTTGCCGGTTAGAAACACCGGACGATTGGTGTGGTTGATAAAGGAAACCGCTTGCGCGAAGGTGGTATTATGGGCATCGAAATTCGACATGATTGGGTAAATGTTGATGAATGCGGCTTTTAAAATAAGGAAATTTTACCAACTTACCTAATAGACGGGAATAATAAAGCAAATTCCGTATAGCTACCCAGTGCTGAGCGAACGGTAATTTGGATGCGATGTAAGTCGAATATCTGCTTACTCAAATGCAGTCCGATACCGTGTCCCGGTATGGCCTGATTCTTCGGACTGCGATAAAACAAGTTAAAGATCTGCGCTAATTCGCTCGGATCTATTCCTGTTCCCCTGTCTTTGACTATCAGCTGTAGATGCTGTTCATGCTCGCTTAATTGTACGAAAACAGGTTGATTGTCTGAAAACTTAAGTGCATTGTCGACCAAGTTGCCGATTGCGATCATTAGCAAGTCGCGATTACCCGACACTTCCAATAGGTGGGGCTTTTGTTCCACTTGATCCAAGTCGATGTGTATAAATGCCTCGGGATGGGTAATACTTGTTTTTTCCAGTAGATCCCACAACAATTCATCCACACGGAGGGGGGCAAATGGCACATCGGAAGAAGCTTCCAAGCCCGATAGAAGTAGTAAACCTTCCAAAATAGATTTAATATGAAGGGCATCGACATGTATTGAACCCATCTGTGTCCGGTACTCGTCTGGTGTCCGGGGACGCGATAAGGTGATCTCCAGGTTGCTAATAATCGCTGCCAAAGGTGTTTTCAATTCATGCGAAGCGTGTTTTAGAAAGCTGCGTTGGCTGTCTACCCCCTTTTCCAATCGTTCCAGAAAGCGATTAAACGCTTCGGTTAGTGCGGTAAGCTCGTCTTTCTCTTTTGTGCCTACAGCCAACCGGGCGTGTAAATTCTTCGCCGTAATAGAATTTACGTCATGAATTAGCTGAGAAAAAGGGCGGAATGTTTGCTTCGCCAGTAAGTGCGTAAGCAGGAAGCTTAGGCAAACACCCAACAATAAGGATATCAAGAGATAGCGTTTTAATTTATCGAGCTGAGCTAACCCCTCCTTATCCGTGTCGGAAGCAACAACAACATAATCCCCTTCATTGTCGCGATAAAAGATACCTGCAAATTGACGTTCATTATCAGTGAAATATAAAACTTTCTTTTGTCGTACATGACCGAGTACTTCATCTGATAGTTGATATTGAAGGGTATCGTACTCGAAGACCATGCGGTTGCTTTTATCGAAGAATCGAATAGATTCTCGGTGAATTTCACGATATCGCTGCTCAATCAGCTCATATTTTTGCGCATTTAGTTCATCCTTCTCCAAATGAAAAAAAGCCGCTGTGAAGGCCCTCGATTGTAATTGTTGAAAAAATGAATGCTTAACATGTTGCCTAAATAGTAGATAGGTTCCCGTAAACGTGATTCCTAAAATAAGCGTAACAATAAGCGTTGAGTTCCAAGCGAGTTTTAACCTCAGCGTCATTCTTCTTTTTGTTTAAGCATGTACCCCCTCCCCTTCACAGTATGGATGAGGGGCGCGGCAAAGCCCTTATCAATTTTATTTCGCAGATAATTAATATATACATCTACCACATTGGTATGCGTATTAAAATGGATATCCCATACCGCTTCTGCAATCTGCGTGCGGGAAACCACTCGTTCTCGATTGTTTAGCAGGAATAGTAAAAGCTTATATTCACGAGGTGAAAGCAGAATATTCTTCCCGGCACGTTTTGCTCCCTGTTCCGCAATATTGACTTCAAGATCTGCGTATTTTTGTACATCCAGAATACCTTTTTCAAAAGATTTTCGTCGTAATTGCGCGTTAATGCGTGCAAGTAGCTCTTCGAAATGAAAAGGCTTTCCGAGGTAATCATCCGCTCCTGCCTGGAGTCCTTTTACCTTTTCCTCCGGATTATCCAAAGCGCTCAAAATAATTAAAGGACTTGTAATTTTTCGTTCGCGAATAGCAGTGCATATCTGGAATCCGGATACGTCGGGAAGCATGATATCCAGTATAATCAGATCAAAGTAAATATCTTGCGTCACTGCCAGGGCTTCATAGCCGCTCGAAACACATGATACGGAGAAAAGCTGTTCCTCCAATCCCTTTCGAATAAAACTAGCCAAGCGCCTGTCATCTTCTATCAGCAATATTTTTACCATATGCTTCCTTTTGTATAATGCAAAGTAATCACATTGCGAACTTAAATCAAATTAGATTATTCTAATAATAAAGGTTTAGCGATTGCATCATTGAACAGCGAAAAAGTTAGTGGGACGATGAAAACTATTTCACCAGTTTATTATTATGGTCCGGAAAAACCAAAATCGGTTCGTGCTTTTTGGCTTCCTCCATAGGGAGTTGGCAATAAGAAATGATAATCACAATGTCGCCTACTTGAACTAAGCGCGCGGCAGCTCCATTCAAACATACAATACCGGAACCACGTTCGCCTTTTATAACATAGGTTTCAAAGCGTGCACCGTTGTTATTATTTACGATCTGCACCTTCTCGTTCGGAATAATATTAGCCGCCTCTATTAAATCTTCATCAATCGTAATGCTACCCACATAGTTGAGTTCTG
>Ga0079224_100002804_pt1 | contig 21500 bp, 11 predicted proteins | sample Stecom2015_FD_80414 | JGI IMG/M metagenome (GOLD analysis project Ga0079224, IMG submission 80414) | Agricultural soil microbial communities from Utah to study Nitrogen management - Steer compost 2015 | ecosystem: Environmental > Terrestrial > Soil > Agricultural land | place: USA: Utah...
AAGCTGGACCGTCTGGAAAAGAAAATTATCTCAGCCTGCAAACAGAGCCTGAAAAGCTGGAAGCCCACCTTAAATGACCAGGTAGATTATGCAGCGTTTATCAACTCGCCCCAGATCCAAGATTATCAGAAATTTATCGCTTATGTGGATGGAACCAACACGGCGCTGCATACCCAGGCTAAAAGAGCCTCATCTTATCTCGTGCTGATAGGGCCAGAGGGGGATTTCTCGGAGGATGAAATCCAACAAGCCTTAGCCCACGGGTTTTCAGCCTGTTCCCTAGGGAAAAGTCGCTTGAGAACTGAAACAGCAGGACTGGTGGCTGTACATACGCTGAACCTCATCAACAGCTAAAAGCCGGACTACTTTTTGAAATGATCGGCGTAATAGGCTATTGCCTTCTCCAGGTCTTGCTTGGTATCAACGGCTACGGCTTGGTGATGGCTTTCGATCATTTTGATCCGAATTCCGTTTTCTAATAACCGCAGTTGTTCCAGCATTTCAACCATCTCCAACTGGGATTTCTCTAGCTGCGTAAACTGCAAGAGCGCTTGTCTCCTGTACGCATATATACCTATGTGTTTGTAAACTGGAACTTCAATATCTAGACTTCGTCTATAAGGAAGAGGGGAACGGCTAAAGTACAAGGCGAAACCACGCTTGTCAACCACTACCTTAACGACATTTGGATTATCTATTTGCAAAGGATCGGCAGTCCTACTCATCATGGAAGCCACTTCCACCTGCCCATCCTTAAAAACTTCCACCAGATCTTGAAGGGATTTTTTGTCTTGGAACGGTTCGTCGCCCTGCACGTTAACCACCACCTCAGTATCCATTTCTTTTACCGCCTCAGCAATACGATCTGAACCGCTTTGATGCTCCTGTTGGCTCATGAAGACCCTGCCCCCTTCCTTCCTAATAATCCGGGCGATGTCCTCATGGTCAGTAACAACCATTACTTCGTCAAAAACTCCCGTCTCAACGGTGCTCAAGTAGGTGCGGGCGATTAATGGCTTCCCGCATAGATCTGCAACAAGTTTTGCGGGAAAACGCGTGGCCCCCATCCGGGCCGGTATCAAAGCAACACTTCTCATTTTTTGTCTTTAAAGATAAGCAACCCTGTTCCGCATGACCGGGTTCCGGAAGTAGATCCCCTAGTCCTTAGGAACTCCAAAGCGCACGCAAGATAAAAATATTTACCGCCATTAATATCCTTTCTCTTATATTAAGCATGCATAGCAGCGCCATCCAGAGTCCGGTGCAATGCGCTGTCTCTCATTCACCCAGGCCGACCCTACATTTATTTGTACTAATTACAAATTCCATGCTTAAGCAGCCGTATCGGCCGGGCTCCCAAAAAGATTGATTATGTTTGTAACAAATATCGGAATATGAAAAGCACAGAAAAAGAAATCGTTACGCTAAAGCGCTCGCTATTACGCGACACAGAGGCAGTACTAAATCAACAGGTTGAAATGGAAGGGAAATCTTCTGCCTACTACCTTTCGATGGCATCTTGGTGTGATATGAAGGGCTACGCAAATGCTGCCCGTTATCTCTACGAACATTCTGATGAGGAGAGACAGCACATGCTTAAGCTTATCCGATACATCAATGAGGCCGGGGGACATGCTATCCAGCCGGAAATCACCGGAATCAAACATCACTTTAATTCGCTTCGCGAAGTATTTGAACAGGTGTTGGAACATGAAATTCACGTCACTCGCTCGATCAATAACATTGTGGATCACTGTTTCGGGGTAAAGGACTTTGCTACCTTCAGCTTTATGCAGTGGTTTGTGATAGAACAACGTGAGGAAGAAACCTTAGCGAGAAGGGCACTGGAACTATTTGACATCATTGGTGAGAGCGGCACCGGCTTGTGGACGATAGACCAAGAGCTAGGGAAGCTGCACGACAACACAGAAGAAGGAGCATAATTACCGAAGTCATGTAGGGCATAGCGCATCATCCGCCTATGCCTTACTTCTTTTTGCTTCGACCATGCCTTAAAATGAGGTACACCATAAACAGATTCAAAAGAAAAGCGATTCCGTTAAAAATCATGATGGGTAAATCGTTTATCCCTTTTCCGTAAAAAAACCACAGCCCAAGACCAGCTAGTAAAACAAGGTACATTTTCAAGGAAACGTTTTCGGCTTCGCTCGTTCTCCATGCCTTGTAGATTTGAGGGACTACTGCCAGAGTAGTGCATGTCCCTGCTAAATACCCCATGATAGCTATCCCTTCCATCGCGTGTTTTTTTGCCCCATTGATGCGCGCTACCCGTCCATACCTCAGAAAATCTAAGCCGTTCCGACCTCACTTTACAAAACAGGTTAGCTTTCCTCTCCGGCCTCTTCTGTCACGTTAATTTTGTCCGCTTTTTGAGCAATATCGCGGATAATCCCATCCAGTTCATTTGCAGATTTCATGATGAGCCGATAGAGTTTTTGATAGTCTTTTTCATCATCTACCGAATCGCTTATGGCATTGACCAATCCCATCAATCTCGCCAAAGGTGCCCTTACCACATGCGACTGTATCCATGCGATTTCCTGTAACCTCTTATTTTTATCTACGATATCACGGATGTAATTAATCCGTTCGGTGATGTCATGAGCCAACACAATTTCCGCCTTCCTCCCCTCAAACTCTATGACGTTGCTCTTGATCTCTACCTTAATGATCTCACCATCTTTTTTCCTATGCCGAAATACTTCTTGGGAAAAAGGCGGAAGAACATCCCGCAACTTAATAATTTCTTCTTTGACCTTTTCTACGTCTTCCGGGGGAGAAATCTCCAAAACCGTCATCGATAGAAATTCTTTTTTGCTATAGCCGTAGTGCTTCACGGCCGCTTGATTCACATCAACAAACCGCCAAGTTTCCATATCATACAACCACATCGGTTGGGGACTGAGATGGAACAAGTCACGGTACCGCTTTTCGGATTCCTTCAGGTGGCTGGCCACTTCCTTTCTCTCAATACTATAAAGGATACTTTTATGAAGGGAAGTGGCTGTCAGCTCATCTTTTAAGAGATAATCGGCAATTCCTAGCGATAGGGATTTGATGCCAAATGCGATATCAGCGTAGCCCGTTAACACGATGACGGGAATCGAATTAGACACTTTTACAATCTCGTCCAACAGCTCCTCCCCTCCTTTGTCTGGCAAAGAAAGATCAAGCAGGATAGCATCATATTTATTACCGGCTTCCAAAAGATGCTTCGCCTCTTTAAATGTCCTTGCCTCCTCGATAGAAGGATTGCTTATTTTCTCAAACAAAAAGTCTTCAATTAAAAGTAGATCCCCGCTGTTGTCTTCTACAACCAAAAGGTTAAGCAAACGGTCTTCCCTATCCATTGATGGTTTGTTTTTTTGGCAACTGTACGATCTTTATCCAAAAATCCTCCACGCTGGCGATCACATGTAGAAAATCTTCGACCTCTACAGGTTTGGTGATATAGCAATTAGCGTGATTCTCATATGATTTAGCGATGTCCTTTTCCGACACCGAAGTGGTTAACATAATCACAGGAATGTGTTTGAGGTCTTTACTTCCTTTGATATGTTGCAGCACTTCATGTCCGTTTTTCTTCGGAAGATTGACGTCGAGCAAAATCAAATCCGGTGTTTCTACATCTGCAAAGGGTTCCTTTTTTTCCAAAAACTGAATAGCCTGTTGCCCATCTCTTGCTATGCTCAATTGATTGAGGATTTTAGCGTCCTCAAACGCTTCTTTGGTCAATAAAATATCGCCCTCATTGTCTTCTATAAGCAGTATGTGTATTGACTTCATAAATTTTTTAATCTTTTGTAATGGGTATAGCTTCCGTAGCTCCCATAATAATAGCCAATCTAGCCGATAATTAACAATTCTCTTTCTACTTCGGCAAGATAAAATGAAATTCACTCCCTTTCCCAAGTTCTGACGTCACCCATATTTCACCGTCCAGATTTTCTATAATTTTCTTGCAAATGGCCAAGCCGACTCCAGTTCCTGAATATTCCTCCTTGTTGTGCAAGCGCTGAAAGATGGTAAATATTTTGTCGAAGTATTCAGAATCAATTCCGATGCCATTGTCTGCAACAGTGAAGTGCCAAGCGGTCTCCGTTTCTTTAGCGGCAATGTTGATTACTGGGATTGTTCCCTTTGCTTGATATTTCAGCCCGTTGTTGATGAGATTTTGAAATACGAGACGCAGAGGGCTTTTGAAGGTATACAGCTCAGGCAAACCATCTTCCCAAACCACCTTTGCCTTTTTCTCCTGGATGAGCTTGCGGTTGAGTCCCACCACCTCATCCAACAAGGCCTCCAAAGAGACGGTTTGCTTATCCTCAGTGGTCCTCCCTATTCTAGAGAATTCTAACAAGTCGAGTATGATATTCCTCATCCGCTTGGCGCCGTCGCTGGCAAAGTAGATGTATTTCTTTGCTCTTTCATCGAGCAGGTCCCCATATCTCTTTTCCAACTGGGAGAGAAAGCTGGTGATCATCCGCAAAGGCTCTTGCAAGTCGTGCGACGCAACAAAAGCAAATTGCTCCAGCTCAGAATTGGAAAGTGCCAGCTCCCTGTTCATTTTCTTCAAGCTTACTTCGCTGTTCTTCCGCCCGCTGATGTCTTTAAAATAAATGGACAGCCCTGATGGGGATGGATAAGAGCTGACTTCTAACCAAATGCCCAACGGGTCATAAAAAACCTCGAAATGATCCGGTGTTTCTTTCCCCTGAGATTTTCCATAAAAAGTATAAAAAGGAGAATGCTCTTCCTCGTTGAAGACAGTCCAGAGGTTTTGCCCCAGTATTTCCTCTCTTTTAATGCCTAGGATCGTCTCCGCCCGCTTGTTCCAATAGTTGACAATCCAGTTCTTATCTACTGCAAAAAATGCATCCCCGATACTTTCCAAAATGTGGCTTTTTTCCCTCAACGCATCCTGCAAATCCAACATGTTTCTCCTTTTCTCAATGGCCGAGGTAAGCTTGGAAGTTAGGGTTTTTAGGAAGGATATTTCATCCTCCCTCCAGTGGCGCTCCTGCTTGCAATCATCAAACCCAATGAAACCGTAAAAATAGCCTTTAAGGAAAATGGGCAACACCAAAATGGATTTGATGTCCTGCGCCACCAACAGCTCTTTGGTGACGCTCTCATCCATTTCACGCACTATTGCCACAAATGGCTGTTTGTTTCTCAGGGGCACAATAAAATCATCTATTACACTGAAGGGCAGATCCTGTAGTTCCGGGTTATCCAATTGCGCATGAGCAGTGGCAGCTGTCCATTCCAATTTCTGGTTGGCAAACCCTTCATGGGTATGAGGATCAAAATAATTCTCAAAATAATACACCCGATCCACGGAGATGGCCTTACCCACGATTCCGAAACTCGCATCAAGGGCATCCTCCCATTTGTCGTATTGGAATAAAGTACTGATTACCTCTGCAATAGCGGACAGGAGCCTGGTCTTGATCAGAATGTTTTCCTCACTTTGCTTATTAGCGGTGATGTCAAACCGCACAGCCATATATTGATAGGGCTTATTGTTGCTATCCAGAAAGGGAACTATGGTGGCATCCACCCAATAAAAAGCCCCCTTTTTACTTCGGTTTTTCACCTCGCCTCTCCATACCTGCCCTCCGGAAATGGTCTGCCACATGTTTTGAAAAAAGCCCTTGTCATGAAAGCCGGAGTTGATAAGGCGATGGGTAGCGCCTATCAGCTCTTCTCTGTTATATCCGGACACCCGACAGAAGTTGTCATTGACATAGGTGATAACACCCTCGGCATCAGTAATGGCAACAATACTGGATTCATCAAGCGCGAACTTGTAGTCAGACACTTTTTTATAAGCTTTGAGAAGCTCCTCCTCTGCTTCGACTTTCTCCGTTACATCGCTAACATGAACCAACGCCGCTTTTCTTCCTTTATAATCAATGATTTTGGTGTAGGTGTCCACGTGCATCAACTCCCCATTTTTCTTGATGTGCCGCCATCTCTTCTTGATTTTGCGGTAAGCTTCCTCCGATTCGGTCGCTGCCAATATGAGCGGGATATCTTCCTCCGGCCGGATTTGGGTGATATCCAACTTCAGAAACTCCTCATGCGTATAGCCGTATTTGTTCAAAGCCTGAGGATTGCAGGCAATGATCTTTAAGGTGCTGAAATCCCAGATCACCAAAGGCATCGGGCTTTCCATAAAAAGGTATTGAAAAATATCCTGTTCACGCAGCACCGGCAAAACATCTTCCTTTAACGGAGTAGCAGAAATATAAAAAAGCCGATCAGTAACACACCAAAAAATAAAAAGCTCTAAAGCAACCAGCCGATCTTTGCTACCTAAGACACTTATCCGAATACTTTGTTCTTCTTTAACCTTGGAGCGAAAAAAGGAATCCTCAACCAGCAGTCTTGCATCCCTTTCAATTAGCTGTATAAAAGATGTATTCAGCAGCTCTTCAGGAAGAAATCCCAGAATTTCTCTGCTACTTCGGTTAACATCTTTAATAACAAATTCCTCATTAACCGCAAAAAAAAGATCCGATGACTTACTTAACAAGGTATTAAAAAGAAACGATCTACTGCGGGACATTATAACGTATTTTTAGTAAAGTTCTATTTTTCCACAAAAAAAGAGAATGTATCCTCCATTATCAAGGAAATTTATCCAAAATTCCAATTCTTTGCATAAACTACAAATAAAGCAGTACAAAAAGAACATCCATCAAGTCAGATACTTATCCCGAGGTGTCAATTGTTACGTTTTATGCTGAAGATTAAGCGGTAGCGATATGAACATATTGATCAACGTGCGAGACGGCTGGAAAAAATAAAGGAAAATGCGAGAAAGCCCCATGGCAGTGCATTAACACCAGCGGAAAAACTTCTCACGCACACACAAGCCTGGCCAAACGCCATTCGGCTTCAATATCCGATGACGTGATCGCATATGCCGCCGGTGCTTATGCTTATTCAGATCTTCAGAAAAATCCCGGGTTGAGGATGTACACTGCTTCCTTACAGTAGTCCAATGTTTTTAAAGTTTTGGCAATTTGCATAGTTCTTGTAGTTCTAATTTCTTATCTTTTTTGAAGTAAAGCACTTGTTAAAGAAACAACGGGTTTGTTCAACTAAACGCCTGGTAAACAGGAAAGATCTCTCGATGAAAAACAGGAAATGTATTACCACTTCCTTCAACAAGAGACTTAAACTAATCGAAAACATACTATAGAAAATTTGGAAAATATTCCTGATTGCTCATCTGTCCTTAATATTATTGATCGGGCAGCCAAAGAGATCCCCGAGAAGCTGGCGGTAGTCTTTGAAGGGAAAACAATGACTTATCGTGAATTAAACCTCCTCACCAACCAGCTGGCCCATCACCTTCTAAGCAAAGGGGTAAAAGAAGAGATGATGGTCCCTATTTGCATGGATAGATCATTGGAAATGATCATCGGGATTTTAGGAATACTAAAAGCTGGTGGTGCTTATGTCCCCATTGATCCCCGATATCCCCAACTACGAATCCAACAGCTATTTCAGGAAACCAACGCCTCTATAGTTTTAACCCATCAACAGACCACTGGCGAAATAGCGGAAATAGCGGACACGGTTGAATTGTTGGAATGGGAGAAAATAAAACCTGTCGTAGCTACTTTGCCAGAATCCACTCCCCAAATTAGCCTTAAACCCGAGCATCTGGCGTATGTTATTTTTACATCAGGTTCGACAGGGCAACCAAAAGGTGTGCTGGTGGAACACGCACAATTGTTTAATGCCACGGAAGCAAGGTGCACCTATTATAGGAGTTTCGGCAACGTTCTCCTTGTCCCCTCCTTTGCCTTTGATGCATCACTAGCAACAATTTTTGGAAGCCTTTGTAGTGGGGGTTGCTTGATTATCTGCCGCCAGGAAGACCTACAGCATCCGTTGCGGTTGATTCAGCTGCTCCCTCAGCTTGATACCCTCTTATGTGTGCCTTCTTACTATCAGTTTCTCTTGGAAGGAGGCCTGTTGACACATACGAAATTATCCCAAGTTATCTTGGGAGGAGAAGCCATCAGTCCTTCGTTGGTCGCAAGCCATTTTGAAAAGAATGGGAAAGCTAATTTATACAACGAATACGGCCCGACCGAAACCACCATTTGGGCTACCGTGGACCATATTAAATCTGTAGATTCTCCTATTACAATAGGATGGCCTATTAAGGGAGTAAGCACTTATGTGCTGGGGCCAGAAGGACAATTGGTAGAGGAAAACACCATGGGAGAGCTCTATATCGGAGGCCAGGGGCTGGCCAGGGGGTACCTCAATGACCCTGAAGGAACAGCGGCACATTTCGTCGACCCTCCAATCGGGACCTCATCTTCCAGACTCTACAAAACCGGAGATCTATGTTACAGGTTACCTGACGAGCGGATAGTCTTTGTAGGAAGGACCGACAGCCAGGTGAAGATCAGCGGATATCGTATTGAAATGGGGCAAATTGAATCCGCTTTATGCCAAATTGCCGGCGTAAGACAAGCTGCCGTACTGGCGAAAGAATCAAAGCATGGCGTAAGATACCTAGTCGCTTTTATTCAACTGTCTGCTCTACTCAGTACTAAATCCCTTAGAGCCCAACTACAGGACTGTCTTCCGGATTATATGATTCCAAATCTTTGGATACAACTGGACGAACTCCCCCTAACACCGAATGGAAAACTGGACCGTCAGGCACTTCAAGCCTACGAAGTCGTTGATGGGGCAGACGCTCCCTTCACAAACATAATAGACCCCTTAGAGGCTTCTTTACTAAGCCTTTGGCAGAAATATTTACCAACGCCTCATATCGGGGTTGATGACGACTTTTTTGAATTAGGCGGTAACTCCCTGATGGCAATGAGTCTTGTGGCGGCTCTACGAAGAGAGCGGAAGCTTGACTTGAATGTCAGTACTTTTTTTCAACAGCCCACCATAGCAAAGTTGGCGCATTGGATTGAGGCCATGCCTGATAGTGGCACTGGACAGGTAGAACGTGAAACAGGAAGTCAGACCGCTGGGGCCTATCCCCTTTCCTACGGGCAGGAGAGTTTTTGGCTAATTGACCAGCTAGGTGAAAGTAGAGCTTACCACCTGCCACTTGTCCTTCGCGTTGCAGGAGAGCTTAACGTAGAAGCATTAACCTGGTCCATCCGTAAGCTACTTCAACGACATGAGGCTTTAAGAACAACCCTCAGAGGTGAAAAAAATGAAAAACACCAGTATCTTCTTTCCGCCAACGACTGGCGGTTTGCTCCCGCGGCGCAGGAGCTTCATCCAGATACACTAGAAGAACTTATTAGTCAACCCTTTGACCTTTCCAGCGATTTTATGCTACGCGCGTGGCTATTTTCCGCTGCCCCAAACGAAAACACGCTGTTGTTCGTCGTACATCATGTCGCTTTTGATGCTTGGTCCAAGCATATTTTCTTGGAGGAGTTGTGGTCAGGCTATCATGCATTCATCACCAACACCCCCCTGTTACTCCCGCCGCTAACGACCAATTATAGAACCTACGCACTTCGGCAAAGATCAGAGCCAGAATTCATACTGCAGAAGTTAACGTACTGGAAAGACAAACTTCAAGGCTTCTCCACTTTACAACTCCCCAAAGATCACTTCGCTCCAAAAGAACCCACCGAAGGAGGAAGCAAGACTTTTTTTATCCCTCCTGACCTTCTAGCACAAATCAGAGATTTATCAAGGCATCAGGGAGCTACCGTGTTCATGACCTTCTTAGCAGCGTTTAAAGTTTTGCTCCACCGTTATAGTTCGCAAGAAGATATCCTGGTAGGCACCGCAATAGCAGGCAGAGAAGAACCTGAGACAGAATCGTTAATAGGCTATTTTGTAAATAGCCTGCCACTCAGAACAGAAGTGAGGGGTGCTGCGACTTTTCTCGAAATATTGAGAAATGTGAAACAAACCACCTTAGAAGCCTATGATGCCAAACAAGTGCCTTTCGAAAAAATCGTGGCGCAAACCGGCATCGAAAGGCAGGCATGGCAGAATCCTTTATTCCAGGTGATGTTCAATTTTCAGAATGTTCCCCAGCCAAACTTGAAAACATATGATGGCCTAGCCGTCTCACTCTTGGACATACCCCAAACCACCTCCAAGTTCGATTTGACTTTTTCTTTATCAGATGCAGGTGACGGAATAAAAGGAGAAGTGGAATTCCGTACAGGTAGGTACCGCCCTTCTACTATTGACAGGATGATCCAGCATTATCTGTTGTTGTTGAAGAACGTGATTCAGCAGCCTTCAACGTCCGTTGGGAAGCTCGACATCATTGGCGAAGAAGAACAACAACTATTACATGCTTTCAACCAAAACTCAAAGAGCTATCCTAAAGATGAAACGATTCTTGACTTGATAAAAAGGCAAGTCAAGAAAGCCCCAGGCAATACCGCAGCTATCTTTGGTGATCAGCACATCACTTACAAAACTTTGGATGATAAGTCCAACCAGTTGGCCCATCTACTTCGGGAAAGAGGAGCAAGGGAAGAGACCCTCGTACTCGTGTGCATGCGCCGGTCTTTGGACCTGATCGTTGCGCTCATCGGTATTTTGAAGTCGGGAGCAGCTTATGTTCCTATAGATCCCGCTTACCCTCAGCAAAGGAAAAACTTTATTATAGAAGATACCGCCGCGCAACTTGCAGTGACAGATTTTGACAATCTGAAGGAACTATCTGGTATCCCGGCCAACGGATTAATCGTTCTCGAAGAGGGTGCTTCCAACCTCAGCGGCCTTGATCAGCACGAAACAGATGCAGCGATTCAACCAGAACAACTTGCTTATGTCATCTACACCTCCGGCTCCACAGGAAGGCCTAAAGGCGTGATGATTGAGCACCGAAATGTTCACGCCTTTATTTCTTGGTGCAAAGAGGAATTCTCTTCCAGTTCATTTAAGGTAGTGTACACAACCACTTCTATCTGTTTTGATCTTTCAGTGTTCGAGATCTTCTATCCACTTAGCACTGGAACGCCGTTCCGGCTGCTACAAGACGGGTTGGAGATAAAGCACTATCTCCCTCAAGATGATCATATTATGATCAACACCGTACCTAGCGTAGTTAGGCAGCTGTTGGAAGAGGAAGTTGACCTTTCGAATGTCAGTGTCTTAAACATGGCGGGCGAACCTATCAATAAAAGTATACTCGATCAGCTCGATGTGGAGAAGATTGAAGTAAGAAACCTCTATGGCCCAACAGAGGACACCACCTATAGCACGGTTTACCGGGTTGGAAAAGAAAGGGAAGTGCTCATCGGCCGGCCGATAAACAACACCGCGGTACATATCATCGACCAGGAACATCGTCTAAATCCTATTGGTATCCCGGGAGAAATCTGTCTGAGCGGATCGGGCCTTGCCCGTGGCTACTTTAACCGGCCTGATTTTACAGAAGAACGATTCGTATTCAACCCTTTTACACCAACTTCCGGCGATGTAATGTACAAAACTGGGGACGTTGGACGCTGGCTTCCCAATGGACAAATCGAGTTCATCGGAAGAAAAGATGACCAAGTCAAAATCCGCGGTTATAGGATTGAGTTAGGAGAGATTGAAAAAGCGCTTCAACAGTACCCTGGCATAAGACAGGCCATTGTACTGGCTAAGATGGACCTGAAGGAACACTGCCAGCTCGTCGGCTATCTTGCCATGGATGGTCCGCTAGACAAGTATGCCGTCATGGATTTTTTGAAGCAACAACTCCCCTTCTACATGGTGCCGGCGCTGTGGATAAAAGTGGACACCTTCCCGCTTACCCCTAACGGAAAAATAGATAAGAAAAAACTGCCAGACCCCTTGCGAGATGGTTTTATGGATCATGCATTTGTGGCTCCAAGAAATGAATTGGAAATAACCTTGGCAGGAATCTGGGAGGAAGTGCTACAAGTAGAACGGGTTGGCGTCCACGATGACTTCTTTTCCTTGGGCGGAACATCCCTTTTGGTCACACGTCTTCTCGCAGCTACCCAGAATGCATATGACATTAATTTCAATATTAGAGACCTATTTGCTTTCCCGACCATCGCGGGTCTAACTCGGAACTTTGACTTTCATAGAAAAACTTCATCGGCTCCTGCCATCCGATCGGTTGAACCACGACCTGAGTCACTTCCTTTGTCCTACAATCAGGAGAGCTTGTGGTTTATTGATCAATTGAATGGATCCAGGCATTACCATATCCCGTTGGTGTTGAAACTGGAGGGCCCCTTGGACTATCAAGCTATTGACCGGTCGTTGCGTGGGATAATCGAGCGGCACGAGGTGCTCAGGACTGTCATCAGGCACGACGAAGGACGGCCACACCAAGTCGTAAAAGACACATCAGACTGGAGGATCGAAAGGATCGACCTACAAAGCCGTCATCATGACCCCGATGAGATCCAGAAGATCGTGGTTGAAATCATTGATCACCCTTTCGACCTGAGCTGCGATTACATGTTGAAGGCATCTTTGATTCAGCTAGGGCCAACACAGCACATTTTAGAGATGGTTGTTCATCACATTGCGTTTGATGGGTGGTCAAACTCTCTGCTACTGAACGAACTTGCTATTTCTTATAAGCACGTTCGAGAAGGAAGAGCACCTGAGTTGGAAACCTTGCCTTTTCAATACGCTGATTTCGCGGTTTGGCAAAAACACCTTGTACACGGGGATTTATTACGGCGGAAATCCGACTATTGGAAAAAAAAGCTTTTAAATCTCAACATGCTACAACTTCCTGTGGATTTCCCCAAACCGCCCGTCCCCAATTTTAACGGCTCCGTGGAAACCCTTCAAATAGATAAGGCGCTTAGAGATCAGCTGTCAAAACTCGCGCAGGAACAATCCGCTACTTTGTTTATGACCTTGTTGACTGCTTTTAAGATGCTTCTTTCACATTATAGCGGCCAACAGGATATCTGTGTTGGGACCGTCACCACGGGTCGCCATCAAAAAGAGCTAGAGAAGCTGATCGGATATTTCGTCCAGACGCTGCCCATCAGGTCTAATCTCACTCCTGATGCCACGTTTTTGGACATGTTAAAGGAAGTAAAAACCAATACTTTAGAGGCGTTTGAAAACCAAGAACTTCCTTTTGAAAAGATCGTTGCATCCACCCAGGCAAGGCGTAAACTGGGCGAACATCCGTTGTTTCAGGTGGTTTTCCTCTTTCAAAACTTCCCCGAATCCGGTTCGTTTTCACTGGGCGATGTGACGATGACGCATCAGCCTGTTAAGCAGAACACCTCCAAATTTGATCTTTCTTTCATCATTTCAGAACTCGCCTCCGGATTAGAAATTGACATCGAGTACAGTCTTAGCCTATTTAAGCGGTCCACGGTCAACCGGTTTGGCCGAGATTACATTCGCCTGTTAAAGCAAATCGTCTCTGATCCTCAGTTAAAATTTTCGCAATTTTTTCAGAAGGACGCCGCTCAAATAGGAACAGGTACGCCAATGGAAATGGAGACCACCGCAAGAACTAATCACTTCCCCCCGGATCTAGACCACCCGAAGCAATCGGATTTGACTTCTTCACAGGAGAAAATAGCTATCATCTGGAGAAGTGCCTTACGCAGAACCACTATTGGTATCGATGAAAATTTTTTCGAGCTGGGCGGGCGATCCCCTGTTGCAGTGGACATCATGAGTCAACTGGAATCACAGTTCGGAACGAGCTTGCGCCCGTCCATTTTATTGGTCCACCCAACTATTAAGGGGTTGGCGCAGGTAATTGAACAAGAAGGGGAAACAGACAAGTATTGGAAGTCACTGCTGCCCATAAAACCCACGGGGATCAAGCCTCCTTTGTACTTAGTACTCGAAGGAGGAGCAGATATCGTAGCCTTCTATAGCATCGTGAATAAATTGGATAAGGATCAGCCTGTATATGGCCTTCAGGTTAGCGGATGGGACGGCAACGGACCCCCGTTGGAGCCCGTGGAATCAATTGCCTCGCTCTTTATCCGAGAAATGCTGAACCACAATCCGAATAAGCCTATTCATCTAGCCGGGTACGCTTGGGGCGGAATTATTGCGTTTGAAATGGCTCAACAGCTAAAAGCCATGGGTAAAGAAGCTCATCACGTCGTCATAATCAACACCTTCGCTGAACAAAGTGATTATGGAGAAAAATGGACCACGCGACTTAAAAACCGGGTGAAAAGAAATATCGAAAAAAGAGTGCTTGACCTCTATTCGTCTATCAGATCCCCGAAGGTAAAGAGGGATTCATTAAATCAAGAGCTTACGCCCGCTGATGTAGACACGAAAAGCGAAAACGGAATTCCCGAAAGCGACTTGATGAAAACCATAAGGAACATTGGAGATAATCATAGGGAGGCTTTCGAGAATTACATATTGAAACCCTATGATGGGAAAATACATCTAATAAAATTAAAGATCTCCACCTCTCCTCCTGCGAAAGTGGAATTTGCTGGATGGCATAAATACGTAAAACATGTCGAGATTGAAGAGATGGAAGGCGAGCTTTCTGCTTCCACTGCTGGCACCGCCGCCCATTTACTTCAGAAAATTTTAGACACGAAGTAATTGGAGTGGTTTTTGATAAGCAAAATAAAAACTATAAACAACATAAATTACTATGCAAAAACTACATTTATGGATAATTTGCTTGGCGATTATCTTTTCATCATGTTCCGTCGAGGATTCCCCAGAAAATCTCCCAAAGGAAGAAGTAGAATTTGTGGGTGATACAAAGCTTATTTTTGTGTCAAAAGAAGAGGCTTCCAAGCTTATGGGAACCTCAGATGAATATTCTAAAGCACTTTCTAAATATGACATAGCATCTCGAACACAAAATCCGGCGAGCAACCAAGAGCAGCAATATCTAGCTTTCGCGGCGGCGCAGGCCCAGGAATGGGGAGAAGATGAAATCACCGTCTTGAGAGTGAAAATAAACCAGGTGAAGGAAAAGATCGAGAGCCTGGGTTTAGATTTACCCTTCCCAAAAGAAATTAAATTGGTTAAATCTTCTTTGGAAGAAGAAGGCCGTGTGATCAGTTACACCCGAGCTAATTATGTAGTGTTCAAAGGGGATGTAACAGAGGGCTTTATCATTCATGAATTATTTCACATCCTCACACGCTTTAATCCGGAAAAACGGGACGAGCTCTATAAGACTATTAATTTTCAAAAAAGCAACCGGATCAACTACCCGGATGCCATTAAGGATCATATCGTAACAAATCCAGACGCTCCGTTTTTAGAACACACCATTAAACTGACCATCGACGGAGAGCAAAAAGAAGCCGTTTTCATCCTATATACTGGAAAAGATTATGAAAGCGGATCGTTCTTCGATCAGATGCAACAAAAATTGATGTTGGTAGAAGGACCTGCGGACAACAAAAAACCAGTCCTCGTGGATGGCAAGCCGGTTCTTTTAGATTTCTCCGCAGCTTCAGACCTACAGGATAAAATTGGGAAAAACACCTCCTACACCTTGCACCCTGAGGAAATTCTTGCTGATCATTTCATCATGTTGGTCACCCCTAAAACAGCTCCTGATCCTGCCTTTATTGAGGCGATGAAAGCTGTATTGACCAAATAAGAAATTGATTTTTTAAAATTTTGCTAACTTGCAGTTACTCCGGCAGCTTACGCGATGTAGGCTGCCGGAATAACTAAATAGTGTGATGGCAATAATCCCGCAATTCATTTATCAAATATTCTTTGGCGCCTTCTTTTTGACAGCAATCTTCGCCTGCAAACAAGAACCCTCCACCAACCATCTTTCTGACACCTCGCACTCCGCTCCCCCTGTGGTAGACGGCATGGTATGGATCGAAGGAGGCGAGTTTATGATGGGGACGGACGAAGCTGAGGCATACCCTGCCGAAAAACCCGCTATCAAGCGCGAAGTAAAAGGTTTTTGGATGGACGAGACCGAAGTCACTAACCGGCAATACAAAGCTTTTGTGGACGCTACTGGCTACCTTACCCTGGCCGAAAAGCCCCCTCTTTGGGAGGACATACTAAAACAACTTCCTCCCGGAACCGAGAAACCTGAAAATTTAGAGTTAAAACCTGGATCATTGGTGTTCAGTCCCCCTTCTCAAGCAGTACCTACCGACGACGTTTCCGCCTGGTGGATATGGGTGGACGGTGCTAGTTGGAAGAATCCAGAAGGGCCGGAAAGCAATTTGGAACAGCGGTGGGATCACCCCGTCGTTCATATTGCTTATGAAGACGCCGCAGCTTACGCGAAATGGGCAGGGAAAAGACTGCCAACCGAGGCGGAGTGGGAATACGCCGCCCGAGGGGGGAACACCGGCCAACGATATGCTTGGGGAAATGAACTGAACCCGAATGGACGCTTTATGGCCAATACCTTTCAAGGTATATTCCCACACGACAACGAAGGGCAAGACGGTTTTCTGGGCACTTCTCCCGTTAAGAATTTCCCAGCCAATGGCTATGGTCTTTATGATATGATCGGCAACGTATGGGAAATTACTGAAGATTGGTATGACGCGATCCGCTTCCAAAGAATCGCGGGGAATGCCCCTCCCTTGGACAGTGGCATGAACCAATGTTATAACCCCAACAATCCTTATGCACTTGAGAGGGTGATTAAAGGCGGCTCTTTCCTCTGTGCGGACAACTATTGCGTCAATTATAGACCCTCTGCAAGACAAGGCCATGCCTATGATAGCGGCAGTTCCAATGTAGGCTTCCGATGTGTTAAGGATAAAGATGAGCGCTTTCTTTCCAATGACTAGCTCCACACGCTTGATCAATCCTGTCCTATTTGAAGCCACTATTTTATCCCCTTTCTCTTTTTATCCGTAAGATACTGTACACTGTACAATAATGGTCAAATGATGAAAATGAAACTATCTTCTGTCACTCGGGTGGCGATGCTGCTCATGACATGGTGGGCTTGGTCATGCTCCTCCACTAAAATAAGTGTGGAATCCTCCGATACCGCTTTGGCGCTCTCAGATTTTAAAACATTCGATTTCGTTGAACTTGAAGCTGAAGGAGACACCAGTAGCGCATTCAGCGAGAGTATAGACGTTATTAAGTCAGAAGTTGTCCGACAAATGAACTCCCGTGGCCTCACCCAACAAACGGTCGATCCCGAACTCAAGATTAATCTTGGGGTGGTCGTAGAAGAAAAGACCCAAACCCGTCAAACCAGCCTCTCCGATCCCGGTGAATGGACCTATATTGGCCAGAGAAATTACAAGTGGAAAAGCCAAACGGTCAAAGTAGGTAGTTATAAGGAAGGAAGCATCACGCTACATCTGGTGAATACTTCTTCAAATGAAGCCATATGGGTGGGGTCGATAGAAGGCGTAGTGCCTAGAAAAGCGGAAAATAGAAAGAACGCCATTCAGGAAGCGGTTGCAGCCTTATTCCAAGAGATCGACAAAAAAAACGAATAGGTTTACCCTGTGCAAACCTATTCGCTGTCAATCCACCTAAGCGGCATTCCGGGCTGCATTGATAATCCCGAACATCGTCCTCAAGATCAATTTCTGCAAAACTGCATCCTCTTTACCACTCTCTAACATCTGCTGGATAGCATATTGTTGAATGGTGATGAGTGGCAGTACGATCCTCTCGCGTATTGCTATAGAGTCTTTACTCAGGAGGTTGTCTTCCAAAAGTGTCGACATTTTGGCGACCCGCAGGATATTCTTCAGGGACCGCTGGTATTCATTGTGCATCAACTCCCAAAACTCACCATAAGTCTCGTTTTCCTTCAGATACGCTGTCACCGGATAGAAGGATTTGGCCAAGGACTGCATAGAATTTCCTAACAGGGACCTGAAAAATAAGGAATCCTCGTATAACTTCTGCACCTCCTCTAATTTGCCAGCCTTCTCTAAAGCCTCAATGGAAGTGCCCACACCGTACATGCCCGGGATGTTTTGCTTCATTTGAGCCCAGGAACCAACAAATGGAATTGCTCTCAGGTCTTCGAACTTCATCCCCTGCCCCTTGCTTCTTTTAAGAGGCCTAGAGCCGATATTGGTCAGGCCAAAGAACTTCAAAGGCGTTACCTTCTCCAAATAGGGTACAAATACCGGGTGGTTTTTGAAATCCTTATAAGCTTGGTAGCTATAGCTGGCCATCTCTTCGATGAGTTCCTTTTGTTCTTCTGTCAGACTGTTTTCCGCCGTCGGATAGAGGTGGTTTTCCAAACCCGCGCTTAGAAGCTGCTCATAGTTATAAGTACAACTCACCTGCTTGCCATAGTTGGAACTGATGGTCTGACCCTGAATGGTAATCTGGATTTCTTGATTCTCGACTTGTTGGCCTAAAGAAGCATAGAAATTATGCATGTTTCCTCCTCCCCTAGCTGGCGGCCCGCCTCTCCCATCAAAGAACACCACGTTGACATTATACTGTCGGGATATCCTCGTCAACTCCTCCTTAGCCCTAAAAATAGACCAATTGGCCCGGATAATCCCGCCATCTTTCGTCCCATCCGAAAAACCAACCATAATGGTTTGTTTGTTATTTCTGGATTTTAAATGCTCTCGGTAAGTCGTGTTCTCATACAACTGCTGCATAATCCCCGGCGCGTGGAGAAGGTCATCAATGGTCTCGAACAGCGGCACGATATCGAGATGTAGCTGTTCGTTGTTGGCCAACTGCAGCTTCGCCAGTTGGTACACACCTAATATGTGTAGCGCAGATTGGGAATTAGAGATAATATACCGATGACAGCCCATCTCCCCATTCTTACGTTGCACATACCGAATAGCCTCAATGCTCTTTAACATCTCTCCATGGAAAGAATCAGAGAGCGTCTCTGGGTCCGGCAGTGACTCCACTGCCAACAATTTTGCTATTTGACCTTCTTCGTCCATTTCCTTGTAAGAAGCCAATGCTTCTTCGCCTTCCTGAAGACCGATGATTCCCTCCCAGAGATCGTCATGTTTCCGGCTATCTTGGCGGATATCCATGCTTGCGAAGTGAAAGCCAAATACCTTTATTTTAAGAATGAATCCGTCCAGTAAATCCAAAAACAAACCTTCATGGTGTTCGATAATGCCCTGTCTGGCGTTGTATAAGATCTCAAGAAGTTCTTCTTTCGATGAAAGCTTATCCTCCCCCCCGTACAACGTCTGGTAAAGCTTTCTTTCCGCAAGAAGCAGATGAGGCTCCACATGGTTGAAAGTAAGCCGGCGGCGAACCTTGCGGATATCCCTGTGGTAGCACTTCAAAATAGAATTCTGCAGCTTATCGGCCACTTTTTCGGTGACATCATGGGTTACATAAGGGTTGCCATCGCGGTCCCCTCCCGGCCAAAATCCAACCATCAACAGATTGGGGTTGTCCCATTCATGAAGCGGGATATCCAATTGGTTCAGCACCCGTATCAAAATATCCGTGACGCTGGGGTAAAAAACATTTTCCAAAAACCAGCAAAGGCTCAAAGCCTCATCATATGGAGTGGGCTTGTCCTTTTTTATAAAAGGAGTCTTGCCTAATTGCTGTAGCAGCAGGTTGATGTTTCCCAGATCATTAGCCCTAATTGCACTTTCTAGATCGGTAAGAATAGCCAGCACATTGCCCGGATAAAACTGCGTAGGATGCGCGGTAAGGGTAAGTCGGACCGAGAAAGTTTTTAGTTTCTCTATCAACGCCTCTTTTTTCTTATCGCTTTCGGCCCTTGCGATCAAAGCCGTCATCGTTCCTTTTCCTTTCAGATCATTGACTTTCTCAAAAGCCGCATCTTCAATAGAATCAAAGAGAACGACCTGTCTTTCGACGTACTGTACCAGTTGAAATAGCAGATCATGTCTTTCCTTCTCGGACTTCTCTGACATTAAATCTTCAAAAAATTGGTCGATGATTTCTCTCGGGGTGTCACCTTTTTCAAAACCTGACTGGCAAGCACTCGTTAATATGGGAAGTAAAGTTCCCGTGCGATAAATATCATTGAAGGGTAGATCGAGAAATAAACTGTTATAGATGGTAAACCTTTTGGCCACCTCTGTTTGATATACCTTGGACATGCGCTTATGTTAGTATTGATATTGAAAGCCCAAAGTAAGTAAAAATAGCTGAATTCTAAATTTTGTTATCCAATGGTTAGATCATTTTCATCAAAAAACCCTTTAGTATTAGTTTCTCATTGCAAATACGGCATAATTTTTCCCATTCTGTAAATCAAACCCAAAATATCCCCCTAAAGCCAGCTTAATTTTGTAAATTTAGGCGCCCGTTTTTTAAATAGTTTAACATTTCACCTATGCTTATTGCCGTTTTATCAGGTTTTATTGTAGCACTATGTACCCCGTTTTTGGGTAAGCAGCTTAAAGGCAGGCTTTCTATAATTCTTGCTGCACTACCGATATTACTGTTCATCTATTTCCTGAGTTTCATCCCACAAATAGCCCAAGGACAACCCGTTGCCTTTAGTTATTCCTGGATTCCTTCTTATGGAATTAACCTGGATTTTAACCTTGATGGTCTCGCCCTACTCTTTACCTTGTTGATCACGGGCATAGGATCCTTGGTGTTTCTATATACATCCGCCTACCTGAAAGGCCACGAATATCTTGACCGCTTTTACGGATACTTGAGCATGTTCATGGCATCCATGCTTGGCTTGGTGCTTTCAGACAATATCATCTCCATTTTTATCTTTTGGGAATTAACGAGTATCAGTTCCTTCTTTTTAATTGGGTTTAACAATGAAAATGCCACCTCCCGTAACTCCGCCATGCTGGCACTAGGAATTACCGGACTAGGAGGACTGTTCCTTCTCGCCGGCGCCATAGCGTTGGGAACCGCTGGAGGGTCTTATAGTATTGCAGAACTCTTATCTTCTTCCGAATTAATCAAAGAACACGGTCTTTATGGCTGGATCATTTTCTTTATTTTCATAGCGGCGTTTACCAAATCTGCCCAGTTCCCTTTCCATTTCTGGCTTCCTGGAGCAATGGAAGCCCCAACACCGGTTTCTACCTACCTTCACTCCGCTACTATGGTAAAGGCGGGAGTCTATCTGTTGGCCCGGTTGACGCCCGTCCTGGGAGATCATTTCTGGTGGAACACCCCCCTGATCATCGTCGGCACTGTCACCATGGTATATGCCGCGCTTCATGCACTTTTCCGGCTGGATATGAAAAGCATCCTTGCTTATTCGACCATTTCAGCCCTGGGGATACTCGTCTTTCTTATCGGTTTAGGTTCAAAGGAGGCACTTCTGGCGGCTGCAGTTTTTATCTTGGTACACGCTCTCTATAAAGCTACGCTCTTTTTGGTTACTGGAATAGTGGATCATGAAACAGGCACCCGGGATGTGTCCAAATTGGCGGGACTTCGGAAAGTCATGCTCCCAGTAGGAATTGCGGGATTGCTGGCCGCAATCTCCAATGCCGGGATCCCTCCGTCCTTTGGTTTTATAGGCAAAGATCTTATTTATGAAGGCACCCTTCACTATGGAGACTGGGCTTACTGGCTCACAGGTGCAGCTGTGGTGACCAACA
>Ga0079224_100002805_pt1 | contig 21498 bp, 19 predicted proteins | sample Stecom2015_FD_80414 | JGI IMG/M metagenome (GOLD analysis project Ga0079224, IMG submission 80414) | Agricultural soil microbial communities from Utah to study Nitrogen management - Steer compost 2015 | ecosystem: Environmental > Terrestrial > Soil > Agricultural land | place: USA: Utah...
AAAAAACAAAAAGGCAAGGGAGAAAAACGGTCGTTTTTCTCCCTTGCCTTATTTTTTAGGACTTATCGGACAGCCTCTTGCTTTTAGAAAAAAAATTATGTTGGTAACCCTTTGAATAAACTTTTTACAATTAAATACTCTTCCATTTCTTTTATAAATTGAAACAATGCAGCTCTTGTTTCAAACTCGTCTCGACTTTGTGGTAACGGCATTTCTCTAAACGTTTTACGCATTTCCTCAAGTTTCTTAAGAAATACAACCGCTGTGTTACCTGGATGAATGGACATGCTTACTTCCATAATAAAATCCGCCACCATTTCCCTCTGTTCAACCGAATGTGTGATAGATGTAATGGTTGGTAGCATCCTTTGCAAGATTTCGAATTGTTTTTCTCTCATATCAAAATAAGTAAAAAACAAGCCCTCATCCCTCATTAAGTGATTTTCAATATCCCTATAAGCAATTCTTTTTGCTTTTTTTAATAATTCCTCAATCCTTGTTATTTCCCGTCCTTCCCAAATACTTTCTCCCGTTCGGAGATAGTGAACCATTTCGTTTAAAATGTTCCCAAACAGGGCCTCAATTTCCTGTTGGTAAGCCCTAAGCTCTTTGTCAACGCTCGGCATATATAAGTTAATTAATAACGCTACACCGATCCCAATTATAATCAACCCAAGTTCATTCAAAATTAAACCCACAGTTACATTTCCTGCAGTAAATATATGCAAAATTATAACACTACTTGTTACAATCCCATCTTTTGCTCTTACAATCACCATCGTTGGAATAAAAAATAAAAGTAATAAACCGATTGTAACGGGATGGTAACCTATTCCTTCAAAAAATAAAATGGAAAAGAAGATCCCGATCACACATGCAACAAACCGTTCCCATGAACTCTCAAGCGATTTTTTTCGTGTTACTTTTATACATAATATCGTTAGAATTCCTGCAGAAGCAAAACTATCTAGACCCACTAGTTTTGCGATAGCTATAGAAATCGTAACTCCTATGGCTGTTTTTAACGTTCGATACCCTATTTTAAACATTCACTTACTCCTATAATCGATTCATTTTATTGTGGCCAATATGAATGATAATACACCTGTTCCTATTTTACTATACCTTTATAAACAAAAAAAAGAATGACCATTACGATCATTCTATCACTTATAAAACTTTTTCTAAGAAGTCCTGCGCACGTTTGCTTTTTGGACTTGTAAAAAACTCTTCTGGAGTCGTTTCTTCAACAATGACCCCATCATCCATAAAGAGAACTTTATCTGCCACTTCACGGGCAAATCCCATTTCATGGGTTACAATGAGCATTGTCATCCCCGTATGGGCCAAGCCTTTCATTACATTTAGAACTTCTTTAACCATCTCTGGGTCAAGTGCTGAAGTAGGCTCATCAAACAGCATAATTTCAGGTTCCATTGCGAGTGCTCTTGCAATTGCAACCCTCTGCTTCTGTCCTCCAGACAGTCGATTTGGATATTCATTAGCCTTTTCTGATAAACCTACCTGTTTTAATAATTCCATACCTTTTGCTTCTGCATCACTCTTTGATACCCCTTTAACTTTCATTGGGGCATATGTGAGATTTTGCAGAACAGTTTTATGTGGAAACAAGTGAAAATGCTGAAACACCATACCTATATGTTGCCGAACATTTGTAATATTTGTCTTTGCATTTGTAATTTCGTCTTCTCTAACCCAAATCGTACCCTGAGTTGGTTCCTCAAGTAAATTTAGACATCGTAGAAACGTAGATTTTCCTGAGCCAGAAGGTCCAATAATCGCAACAACCTCACCTTGTTTAAAGGTTGTCGAAATTCCTTTTAACACATTCACCTTCCCAAAAGATTTATGAAGGCCCTCTACTTTTATATGATTATTACTCACTACGACGTAACCTCCTCTCAAGTCTTCCTCCAAGGAATGTGAGGATTGAAACAATAATCCAATATACCAGACCAGCAATTAATAATGGTTCAAAATAGCGGAATGTATTTGCTCCGACAACCTGTGCTCGTCTCATAATATCCAACAATCCGATGGTACTTACAAGTGCAGATTCTTTCGTTAACGTGATAAATTCATTTACAAGTGCAGGTAAAATATTTTTAACTGCCTGTGGTAGGATAATATCAAACATCATTGGACGATACGAGATACCGAGTGCCTCTGCCGCTTCTTGTTGTCCTTTATCAACCGCTTGAATACCAGCTCTAATGATTTCTGAAATATAGGCACCTGAGTTTAAACCAAATGCCAATACTCCAGCTACAAATTTATCAATGTCATATTGAAAAAGCTGTGGAACTGCAAAGTATATTAACACCAATTGAAGGATAAGTGGTGTTCCTCTGAAGATGGATGTATAAATATCCGCAAACCACTTTAAAAATGAAACTTTACTTATTTTAAATACCGCTAAAATTGTCCCTAAAATTAAACCTAAAATTGCCGATACTAGTGCAAAGGATACCGTAATACCGATCCCTTCTAGTATAAACGGAATTGAAGGCAGGATTCTGGAGAAATCAATATCCAAACCCATGCCTTACACCTCATTTCTACTAAAGTTTTATGTTACTGTTTATTCTTCCACCCATTTTTGTTCTAATGCTTCTAATTCGCCATTTTCTTTCATTTCATTTAATACCTTATTAAATTCTTCTGTAAGCTCACTGCCTTTAGCAAAAGCAATTGCCATACCAGGAGATGCATCAGTTGGATCATCGAAACCTACTAAGCCTACTTCTTCCATGAAACCAACAGCTACTGCTTTATCTAGATATACAGCATCGATTCTACCTGCTTTTAACTCTTGAATTAACTCTGGAGCTTTATTTAATGCAGAGATTTCTAGGTTTTTAAGTGTTTCTTCTTTAATCTTTTTAGCTCCTTCTTCTTGAATGGAACCTAATTGAACTCCAACTGTTTTACCATCTAAGTCTTCTAATGCTTTAATATCAGAATCTGGTAAAGTCACAAACATTTCACCTGATTTGTGGTATTCCATTGAAAAGTCAACACTTTCTTTACGCTCTTCAGTAGCTGACATACCTGAAATGATAAAATCAAGTCGTTCTGATTGTAATGCACTGATTAAACCACCAAAATCCATGTTTTCAATTTTTAATTCATATCCAAGCTCTTCAGCAATCGCATTTGCTAAATCAATATCAAATCCGATATACTCACCAGTTTTTTCATCAATTGTTTCAAATGGTGGGAAATCAGCAGACGTTCCCATCGTTAAAACTTTTTTCGAATCAGTTCCTTTTTCAGAACCTGATGAATTTTCATCGCTTGTCCCACATGCTGCTAAAAATGTAACTAATAAAATACTAGATAATACGAATAATAGCTTTTTCATTCTATTTTCCCCCTATATGATTTTTTATAAATATTCGATAGTTTGTATTTTAACACATCTGTATAAATATACAATATATTTTTTAAAAATAATAATAGATTGTTTTTTCTTCATAAGTAAAATACGTTATTTACTTGTTTACAAGGTTTATATAGAGATACTTCCATAATTATTATGTTGATACATTATTATTTTAATACTTTATCAGTATAAATAATTAACACTGCATAGTAGTAAAGTATCTGGATTCACTTATACATCTTTTATAAATCAGGCAAAAAAAAGAAGCCTTAATGGCCTCTTATACTTCTTCACAGTATTCTTCAAATGATTGTTGTAGTTTATTGATGACTTCGATTGGCTCATGACCCTCAATTTCATGGCGTTCGATCATCTTAACGATTTTACCATCCTTCAAAAGTGCAAATGATGGAGAAGATGGTGGGTATCCTTCAAAATATGTTCTTGCTTTTTCAGTTGCATCTTTATCCTGGCCCGCAAACACGGTTACTAATTGATCTGGACGCTTATCATAATGAATAGCATGTGCTGCAGCTGGTCTTGCAATGCCTCCTGCACAACCACAAACCGAGTTCACCATGACCAATGTTGTACCTTTTTGGCTAAGTGCTTGTTCTACATCTTCTGGTGTCTTAAGCTCTTGATAACCAGCTTCTGTAATTTCTTTTCTAGCTGTTTTAACGACATCATTCATAAACAAATTAAAATCTATTTGCATATTTTTACACTCCTTTTTTATTATAAATAGGGTTTACCTGATTTAATAATATCAAGTTCGAACATGTTTTATCAAATGTAAGTACTTGAATGAAAATCCTGAATGAACGTTTAAATAAATTTGAAAGGGGTAATCTAATAATACATCTAGATCATACCCCTAAACTCCCTAGATGGAAGGAAAGTTTTTTAGACTTTCCTTCTTTTTTTATGACTCAAAAAGGTCAATTAATTCTTTCACAGCCGTTGTTACATTCAATTCTCCCTTTGCAACCTTGTTTTCTATTACGGGCATTTGTTCTTTTATTGATGGATGGTTAAAGAACCTCAATTCCAGATAGTCTTTGATCATCGCGTGAATCCAGGCCTTTGTTTGATTGTTTCGCCTCTTCCAAAAAACACCTGACTCTTTCGTTGTTTCTACAAAACGCAATACGATCTTCCACATTTCTTCCATCCCTTCATGATAGAGAGCAGAAGCCGTATAAGCTTTCGTTGACCATCCCTTAGTAGCAGGCTGAAGAAAGTGTAGAATTCGATTGTATTCTCCTCGAGCAATCTTTGCCTTTTGTTTATTATCGCCATCTGCTTTATTAATTAATATTGCGTCTGCAAGTTCCATGATGCCTTTTTTCATCCCCTGCAATTCATCACCCGCTCCTGTAAGAACGAGAAGGAGGAAAAAGTCAACCATGCTTCGGACGATTACTTCACTTTGCCCTACACCAATTGTCTCGACTAATATGACATCAAATCCCGCTGCTTCACAAAGTAAGATCGTTTCCCGTGTTTTTCGGTTTACACCACCAAGGGTTCCACCAGATGGTGACGGACGGATAAAAGCATTTTTATTTCGAGAGAGTGTCTCCATTCGTGTTTTATCTCCGAGAATACTTCCTCCAGTTATGCTACTGCTTGGATCAACAGCAAGGACTGCAACACGATAACCTTGTTCACATAAATAAGATCCGAAACTTTCAATGAATGTACTTTTACCTGCACCAGGGACTCCTGTTATCCCGATCCGAACTGAATTACCTGTAAATGGAAGTATTTCATTCATAACAGCTTGCGCTTGGTCTTCATGACGTTTGGCATTACTTTCAATAAGGGTTATCGCTTGTGCCAGGATGGTTCGATCACCATTTTTTATTCCTTGCACAAACTCGTCAGTTGTTCGTTCTTTTCGTTTCCTAAATGTTTGTTTGTTTCCTTTCGTGATATTTTGTTCTTTTCCTTTTACAATTTCTGTCGCAAACCCATCAGATGCATTCTCTGGCACCCACTCAGGACGATTTTTCTTTTCATTCATTGCCTTCTTCCTCGTAACCTAGACGTCGATAGACTTCCTTAAGGACCTTCTGAGCAGCAACGGGGATCACTGTGCCTGGACCGAATATTGCTGCTGCTCCTTGTTCCCTCAAGTAATCATAATCTTGTGGCGGAATGACGCCTCCAACAATGACAATAATATCTTCACGCCCTAACTTTCGAAGTTCTTCAATAAGTTGCGGGAGTAATGTTTTATGACCTGCAGCTAATGAACTCATACCTACCACATGAACATCGTTCTCGACTGCTTGTAATGCAGTTTCTTCTGGCGTTTGGAATAATGGTCCCATGTCAACGTCAAAACCAAGATCTGCAAAAGCAGTGGCAATCACCTTTGCCCCACGGTCATGACCATCCTGCCCCATCTTTGCAATTAGGATTCGCGGTCGTCTTCCCTCATACTCTAAAAACGTATCTGTCATCTTTTTTACATTCATCATTTCTTCCTCATTTGAATATTCGGAGCTATAGATTCCACTAATCGAACGAATCACAGCTTTATGACGCTGGGATGCTTTCTCCACTGCATTTGAAATTTCTCCTAATGTAGCCCTGACTCTTGCTGCATGAACAGCTAATTCTAATAGATTCTCTTCACCTGTCTCAACAGCTTTTGTAATAGCAAGCAATGCTTGTTGAACTTTTTCATCATCGCGTGAAGCTTTTAATTCATTTAGTCTCTCAATTTGTTTTAAGCGAACCGCCGTATTATCAATATCCAAAATATCGATTGGGTCTTCTTTTTGTAATCGGTATTTATTCACACCAATGATTGTTTCCTTACCAGAATCGATTCTTGCTTGACGTCTAGCTGCCGCTTCCTCAATTCGCATTTTTGGAAGACCTGTTTCAATCGCTTTGGTCATTCCACCCAGTGCCTCAATTTCCTCAATATGCTTCCATGCACGCTCCATCAATTGATTTGTTAATGTTTCAACATAATAAGAGCCGCCCCATGGATCGATAACATGACAAATCCCAGTCTCATCCTGTAAATAGAGTTGTGTGTTTCTAGCAATACGTGCCGAAAAATCGGTTGGCAATGCAATAGCTTCATCTAGTGCATTTGTATGCAATGATTGGGTATGTCCTGAGACAGCCGCCAGCGCTTCGATACATGTTCTGGTCACATTATTATATGGGTCTTGCTCAGTCAAGCTCCATCCTGATGTCTGTGAATGTGTTCTTAATGCTAGTGATTTCGGATTTTTAGGATCGAAAGCCTTCATCATTTTTGCCCAAATAAGTCGAGCAGCTCTCAACTTCGCAACTTCCATAAAATAATTCATGCCAATCGCCCAGAAAAAGGACAAGCGCGGGGCAAATGAATCAATATCAATCCCTTTCTTAATCCCTGTACGAACATATTCCAAACCATCTGCTAAAGTATATGCCAATTCAAGGTCTGCAGGTGCACCTGCTTCCTGCATATGATACCCCGAAATACTTATACTATTGAATTTCGGCATTTTTTTTGAGGTATACTCGAAAATATCAGAAATAATTCTCATTGATGTTTCAGGTGGATAGATGTAAGTATTCCTCACCATATATTCTTTTAAAATATCATTTTGGATCGTTCCCGATAATTTATCAGGAGAAACACCTTGCTCTTCGGCCGTGACAATATAAAATGCCATTATTGGTAGAACCGCGCCGTTCATGGTCATTGAGACACTCATTTGATCAAGTGGTATGCCATCAAATAACGTTTTCATATCCAGGATTGAATCAATGGCTACACCAGCCTTACCAACGTCACCGACTACACGCGGATGATCTGAATCATACCCACGGTGAGTTGCTAAATCAAACGCAACAGAGAGGCCTTTTTGCCCCATAGCAAGATTGCGACGGTAGAATGCATTACTTTCCTCTGCTGTAGAAAAACCAGCATATTGACGAACAGTCCAAGGACGATTCACATACATCGTTGGATATGGTCCTCGTAGAAATGGAGGAATACCTGGCATATAATCGAGATGCGTCAATCCATCTAAATCCTCTTGGGTATATAATGGTTTAACTGCTATCTGTTCATTTGTTTCAAACAATAATTCCTCAATCGAATGATTAATTTCTTGTTCTACTTTTTTCATCCATTCTTCGGAAGTAGATGGTGAGTCTAATCCTTTTAGCTTTATTTTTGATAGATCAACTCTTTTAGCCATTTTGTGCCACCCCCATTTCATATTGCAGTTGTTGCAAGAACGTAAAACAATCTGTTCCAATATGGATAAAGTCCTCGATACCTGCGTTTTGATAGAGCGCTTCAAGCTCTTTTTCTTGTTTTCCAGCAAGATAGACACGAATATGCATATTTGTATCTTTTAATTCACGACAAATGTTTGGGACCATCTCACTATACTTTTCGTCTTTCCCACAAATAATAAATGTTGAAAGTTTCATAGCTTTTGCACCAGTGATCGCTTTTTCTACCGTTAAATATCCATCATTTTTCAACACTTGAAAGCCACCAGCTTCAAAGAACCCTGTAATAAAATCAGCTCTTGGTTTATATTCAGGGATGGGTCCTAGATTTAATAAACCTACTTTAGGACGCTCACCGGTCGCTTGTAGATAATCCTCTGAAACCTTTCTTAATTGTTCAAAGCCTTCTGAGATTCTTACAGCTAGAATCGGCCTGATTGAAATAGCAGGAGTAGATTCTTTTGATTTGTTATATATTTCTGGTTTACGATTTGTTTTTTCCTGGATATTTGCGTACATATTAGTACCTACAATTTTTTCCTTGCGATGATTCACATTTACTAGCCTCTCATTGAATACAGTTGAAATACTTTCTTGAACAACTCCCGATTTTAAGGCTTGAAGCATTCCACCTTGTGCTTCGATTTTGTTTAGTAACTCCCATGCTTTTTCCGCTAGCTCGTTCGTTAAAGATTCCACATACCAAGAACCACCTGCTGGATCGATCACTTTATGTAAGAAGGATTCTTCACGTAGAATGGATTGCGTATTTCTAGCGATCCTTCTAGAAAAGGAATCTGAGCGTTTGATCGGTTCATCGAATGCCGAAACATGAAGGCTTTCGACACCACCAATAATGGCGGAAAATGCCTCAATTGTCGAACGTAATATATTAACGTATGGATCGTAAATCGTTTTTGTAAAAGCAGAAGTTCTTGCATGAATCTTCATTTTGGAAGAATCTTCATTCCCTCCATACGCATCCATTACAGTTGACCATATTATTCTTGCAGCACGCAGTTTTGCAATTTCCATGAAAATATTCGAACCAATTGAAAAAGTAAATGTCATGCGTGAGGCAATTTCATCGATAGACAGCCCTCTTTCAAGCAACTCACTTATATACTCAATTCCAGTACCGATTGTATAAGTGAGTTCTTGTACAGCGTTTGCCCCGCCATTATGGTATGGCGTCCCTGTTACAAGAATTGTTCGTAATTTCGTCTTCTTTTCCATTGCCCATTTTACTGACTTTGCTAATTGGTCAAAGGCAACTTCAGGTTTGATCGATAACTCTCCCTGTTCCACTAAAAACGCTAGTGGGTCCATTGCGATTGTTCCAGTAAGGGTATCTACTTTCGTGAAGGAATCAACAAGTGACAGAAATGATAATAAATCTGACTTCACATCAATCAAAACAGGTGTGGTAGAAAGATTGATTCCATCTAAAGCTTCTGACATATCTTCTAAAGAATGTAATGCTAACCCTTCACTTGAGCTGTTTTGTGGTTGTAAGGTAAAATGGATCATCGTTTGACCATTATTGAGGGCTTCCTTTAGAGCAAGATTAAACTCACTTGGTGAGAGTATGTCCAGATCCTGACTCACATGCCATGGTTGATTCACATAACCTGTGAGATTTGAGGCACGAACATTCGAGCCTTCTCCTGGCATTTCTTTTAGAAACGAGATTTCTTCAATGTCTTGTTTCGTATAAATGGGCTTTAGGGTAATATTCTCATAGGTATTCTTATGTAATTTCTCAAAGGGTTTATCCTTTAACGATTTTTCCACTTCCTGTTTCCATGCCTCATAATCAATGGATGGGAAGGTAATATCCTGATATTCTATCGATGGCTTTTTCACAAAACTTCCCCCTCTAATCGTAATCGCTTACATATTTTAATTTTAGTACATCTAGTAGGTCGTCGCAATAAATAGATTCAAAGAGAACATATTCAAGGAGGCCTTTTTGAGGAAAAGACTTGGTTGCAAGACATTTCAGAACCAACTAAAACAAGGATTATTTGTAATAACCTCCCTACCAATACATACTTAACTTGCAGCGTGTATGTTTCGCGGAATTTATAAATCCTACACATCCTGGATGATTTCAAACTAGCGTGAATCTCAAGTGACATAAAACAAAAAAAGACACTGCGTAAACAGTGTCTTTAGTAAATGGATGTATTTTCTTTTGATGTATTTTCAATAATTTCTTTGACTCGTGCTAAGAAACGTCCGGCAATTAACCCGTCTAATACACGATGATCAAGTGACATACAGAGATTCACCATATCTCGAACAGCAATCATGCCATTAATAATAACTGGTCGTTGTACGATTGATTCGACTTGTAATATAGCGGCCTGTGGATAATTTATAATTCCCATGGACTGAACAGAACCAAATGAACCTGTATTATTTACCGTAAACGTACCGCCTTGCATATCATCAGCAGAAAGTTTTCCAGCCCGCACTTTAGCAGCGAGTTCTGAGATTTCCCTAGCGATTCCTTTAATCGATTTTTCGTCCGCATTCTTTATAACCGGAACAAATAGAGCATCTTCAGTAGCAACTGCAATTGAAATATTGATGTCCTTCTTCTGAATAATCTTATCTCCTGCCCATGTTGAATTAATTTGTGGAAATTCCTTCAACGCTTGTGCAGCAGCTTTTACAAAAAAGGCAAAGAATGTTAGGTTAAAGCCTTCTTTTTGCTTAAATTCATTCTTAAGAGCATTTCGGTAGGCAACCATATTTGTTGCATCTACTTCTACCATTGTCCAAGCATGTGGAATTTCATGCTTACTTCGGAGCATGTTAGTAGCAATGGCCCTTCGAACACCTGTCACTGGGATTTCAACATCACCAGCTGCTACAGGTACATTTGGTACCTGTACTTTTGAAGGCGTGCTGGTAGTTTCTTGACTTGTTGCCTGCGTTTTGCTGACTTCAGCTTGTTGACCAGCCGTTGGAATTTGTCCAGATTCAATAATTGTAAGCAGATCTTTGCGTGTAATTCTTCCACCCGCACCAGACCCATTTACTTTTGTAAGATCAATATTATGTTCTTGAGATAATTTTAGGACAGCAGGTGAATATCTTAATTTTTTTGATGTATCACTCGGATCTTTCGCAGTATTTGCACTACTTACAGAAGTTTCTTGTTTAACATCTGGTGTTGACTCTTCAGTTGAACCCCCTTCCGTTTCAATGACACAGATAACTTCACCTACCGCTAACGTTTCTCCTTCATCGGCAATAAGTTCTTTTATCGTACCCGAAAAAGAGGAAGGTACTTCCGCATTCACTTTATCCGTCATTACCTCAGCTAATGGATCGTATTTGTTTACCTTATCCCCTATAGCTACAAGCCATTTGCTTATAGTTCCTTCTGTTACACTTTCTCCAAGCTGGGGCATTGTAATTTTTTCAGTTGCCACTCATAAAACCTCCTCGGTATAGCTACACAAAAATCAAGTACGCATAAAGTTAAAATTCTGCAAGTTCTCGCATTGCTTTTTCGACTTTATCAGGATTGACCATGAAGTACTTTTCCATAGTTGGCGCGTATGGCATTGCAGGTACATCTGGGCCAGCAAGTCGTTTGATAGGAGCATCTAAGTCAAATAAACAATGTTCAGCAATGATTGCTGAAACTTCACTCATAATACTTCCTTCTTTATTATCTTCCGTTAAAAGTAAGACTTTACCTGTCTTAGAAGCAGCTTCAATAATCGCTTCTTTATCAAGTGGATATACTGTACGCAAGTCAAGGATATGTGCTTGAATTCCATCCTTAGCCAGTCTCTCTGCAGCCTGAAGAGCAAAATGAACACATAATCCATAGGTAATGACTGTTATGTCGTCACCCTCACGTTTGACATCTGCCTTTCCTATTGGTAAAACATAGTCGTCATCTGGTACTTCACCTTTAATTAAACGGTATGCTCGTTTATGTTCAAAAAATAAGACTGGATCTTCATCACGAATAGCAGCCTTTAATAAGCCTTTCACATCATAAGGGGTTGATGGCATGACAATTTTTAGTCCAGGCTGATTAGCAAAAATAGCTTCGACTGATTGAGAGTGGTAAAGTGCCCCGTGTACGCCTCCTCCATATGGAGCTCTAATGGTGATTGGACATGTCCAATCATTATTAGAACGATAACGGATTCTAGCAGCCTCAGAGATTATTTGATTTACAGCAGGCATGATAAAATCAGCAAACTGCATCTCAGCAATAGGTCTCATTCCATACATAGCTGCACCGATTCCAACACCAGCAATCGCTGATTCAGCTAGTGGGGTATCCATTACACGTTGCTCACCAAATTGCTCATAAAGTCCAGAAGTCGCCTTAAAGACTCCACCTTTTTTTCCTACGTCCTCTCCCAATATAAATACTTTAGGATCTCGTTCCATTTCTTCACGAATTGCCATTGTTACGGCATCAATATATGAAATTACTGGCATTCTTTTTCCCCCTTACTGGTTTATGCATATACATATTTAAGAGCATCTTCTGGGTTAGCATATGGTGCATTTTCAGCATAATCCGTTGCTTCGTTTACAATGTTTGCAATCCGATCTTCGATTTCCTTCTGTTTTGCATCATCCATAACCCCAGTTTCCTTCAAATAAACTGCGAATGATAGAATTGGGTCATTCTTTTTCGCTTCTGCGACTTCTTCCTGCTCACGATAGGCCCGATCATCATCATCAGATGAATGAGCAGTTAATCGATAGGTGATCGTTTCAACTAGAGTTGGTCCCTCTCCTCGACGACCTCTATCTGCTGCTTCTTTAACGACTCTATAGACTTCAAGTGGATCATTTCCATCAACTGTCACCCCAGGCATTCCATATCCAATCGCACGGTCAGAAATTTTTTCACAAGCAACCTGTTTTTCATAAGGTACAGAAATGGCATATTTATTATTTTCACACATAAAGATAACAGGTAGTTTTTGAACTGCTGCAAAGTTCGCGCCTTCATGGAAATCTCCTTGGTTAGAAGAGCCCTCTCCAAACGTAACGAACGTAACCAAATCCTTACCTTCCATTCTTCCGCCAAGAGCCACACCTACTGCATGTGGTACCTGCGTTGTTACAGGAGAAGAACCTGTTACGATGCGGTTTTTCTTTTGTCCAAAGTGACCAGGCATTTGGCGTCCACCTGAGTTCGGGTCTTCTGCCTTAGCAAAACCAGATAACATTAATTCCTTAGCTGTCATTCCAAATGTGAGAACAACTCCCATATCACGGTAATAAGGCAATACATAGTCTTTTTCACGATCAAGAGCAAATGCTGCCCCAACTTGTGCCGCTTCTTGGCCTTGACATGAAATAACAAATGGAATTTTTCCAGCGCGGTTTAACAACCACATTCTTTCATCTATTTTTCTTGCTAATAGCATGGTTTCATACATTTCTAGAACCGTTTCATCACTTAATCCCAATGCTTGATGACGATTTTCGGACATATAATGACCTCCTTAAAAATCATAGTGTACGTAGGTTTGGACAACCTTAGTAAATAAAAAATATTTAAAAGTATTGAACTTTATGCGTGTATTGCTTTTCCATCAACGGCTAAAGCAGCCTCCCCTATTGCTTCAGACAATGTTGGATGTGGGTGGATCGTGTGTGCTACCTCCCATGGAGTGGCATCTAGTACTCTCGCTAATCCAGCTTCGGAGATCATATCTGTCACATGTGGACCAATCATATGAACCCCCAATAAGTCATCAGTTGCTTCATCAACGACAAGTTTTACGAATCCATCCGATTCACCAAACACCAAAGCTTTTCCAATCGCCCTGAAAGAGAACTTACCTTTTTTTACTGTGTAGCCTTTTTCTTTTGCTTCTTCTTCTGTAAAACCAACACTTGCTACTTCCGGGCTACTATATACACATTTTGATACTAGCGAATAATCAATAGGTGCTGGGTTCTCTCCTGCAATATGCTCGACAGCAACAATCCCCTCATGGGATGCAACATGCGCGAGTTGTAAACCTCCAATTACATCCCCAATTGCATAAATATGAGATTCTTTCGTTTGAAAAAATTCATTCGTTTCAATATAGCCTTTTTCCAAGACAATCTCCGTATTTTCAAGGCCAATATTTTCAACATTTGCCTGCCGACCAACAGAAACGAGCATTTTTTCTGCAGAGAACGATTTTGTTTCGCCATTTTTTTCAGCTTGGATTGTAATTCCATCTCCCTTTTCAAGGGTCTCAGGTAATACTTTCGCACCTGTAACAATTTTTACTCCTTTTTTCTTAAGCAAGCGCTGCATTTCCTTCGATATTTCGTGATCTTCTGTCGGAAGAATTGTTGACGCATATTCCAGGACAGTTACCTCAACCCCGAAATCGTGTAACATCGAAGCCCACTCAATACCAATAACGCCTCCACCAACTATTACAATCGATTTAGGCAGACTTTCCATTTGTAAAGCTTCGTCTGAAGTTAGCACGTATTCCCCATCAATATCAAGTCCAGGTAATGACTTTGGTCTAGACCCAGTAGCGATGATGACATTTTTTGGAATGAGCATTTCATTTTCTTCACCATTGTTCATCTCAACCGAAATAGTTCCAGGCATTGGGGAAAAAATAGACGGTCCTAAAATTCGGCCATAACCTTCTATGACATCAATTTTTCCTTTTTTCATCAAGTGCTGAACACCTTTAAAAAGCTGTTCGGTAATTTTATTCTTACGCTCCTGTACTTTTAAAAAATCTAGGGTCACATCTTTTGCGATTACACCAAATTCTTCACTCTTTTTGGTTGTAGCAAAAACCTCAGCACTTCGTAGTAGGGCTTTACTTGGAATACATCCTGCATGTAAACAGGTTCCACCAAGTTTTCCTCGTTCAACAACGGCCACTTTCAATCCGAGCTGTGAGGCACGAATGGCAGCAACATATCCTCCTGTTCCGCCTCCTAAAATAACTACATCGTATTCCTTTGACATAACCTACTCACCTTCCTATTTAAAGACAGGGGTTATCGCTGTTTCCTGCGGATACACTTTTTCCTTCTCTTCCCCCCGCAGTACCCGTAAGGCACCCTCTGCTAATGCTTGCAATTCATTCTCACCAGGCTGAACAATAACATCAGCGATCCAGTTCACATGATTTGAGATTTCAGTAATAAACTCATCTCCATATGCTAATCCGCCAGTTAAAATAATGGCATCGACTCGCCCTGACAAGACTGCACTTGCTGCCCCTATTTCTTTTGCAATTTGATATGCCATTGCCTTGTAGACTAATTTCGCCTTTTCATCGCCATTTTCAATCATCTTTTCAACCGTAAGAGCATCATTCGTTCCTAAATATCCAACTAGGCCACCTTGCCCTACAAGTTTTTTCATGATTTCTTCGCGATAATATTGACCAGAAAAACACAAGTCGATTAGGTCTCCTGCTGGAACAGTCCCAGCGCGTTCTGGGCTAAATGGTCCATCCCCATGCAATCCATTATTAACGTCTACCACTTTCCCATTCTTATGGACTCCGACTGTGACTCCACCGCCCATATGGGTTACAATTAAATTCATTTCTTCATAGTTTTTTCCGAAATCTTTTGCAACCCTTCTTGCAACAGCCTTTTGATTTAAAGCATGAAAAATACTCTTTCTCTCAATCATTTCAAAGCCTGATATTCTAGCAATGGGGTCAAGCTCATCCACAACGACAGGGTCGACGATATATGGTGGAATATTTAGGGCTGAGGCAATTTCATATGCTAAGATTCCACCTAGATTGGAAGCATGCTGACCTGCATATCCAATCCGTAAGTCGTTAAGCATTTCATCATTTACTTTGTAGGTCCCACCTTGGATTGGCTTCAATAAGCCACCTCTCCCACAGACAGCACTTAGCTTAGATATATTAATGCCTTCATTATCTAACGTTTCAAGTATCGTTGTTTTTCTAAATTCGTATTGGTCAATTATATTTTCAAATGCATGTAATTCTGAACGGTCGTGCCTAATCGTTTTCTCAAATACAGACCGTTCATTATCATAGACACCAATTTTTGTTGATGTTGATCCTGGATTGATAACTAGTATTCGATATTCCATCTCCTGCAATAGTGATACCTCCAGTTTGAAATCAGTGCTACATTTGTATCAACTGATAAAAGGAAAGAGGGAAATGCGTCTTTTACGCATTTCCAACCGTTTCCTTGTTTTATGTCTAACTTTTAACCATTAGCACTCAAGATCAAAGCTAATGCTAATTGCTGTAGATGGTTAGAACCACCTACTAACAGGAATTAGGGCCTTCATTTTATCTGCGACTTAAAATGTGGTGTCCATTTTGTAAAAATTGGCTTCGTGAATTTCTCATTCTTTCGATTCGTTCCTCTGCTAAGCGATCTGCAGCCTGGTAGGTTGGAATACCATCTCTTTTCGCAATTTGAATTACTTTTTCAATTGTGTCATATATAGTTTCTACCTTTTTAAGCGCACGCTCTTGGTTATATCCGTATAATTCGTCAGCAACATTGATTACGCCACCTGCATTAATCACATAGTCTGGGGCATAGATAATACCTAGTTCGTGAATGATGTCACCATGACGTGATTCCTTTAACTGATTGTTGGCAGAACCTGCAATCACTTTCGCTTTTAACTGAGGAATTGTATCATCATTTATTGTTGCACCAAGTGCACACGGGGCATAGATGTCACACTCCACACTATAAATATCATTAGGGTCTATAGCCGTAGCACCAAAATCATTTACAGCTCGTTCTACAGCTTCTTTATTTATATCTGTTACAATTAGTTTCGCTCCTTCTTCATGAAGGTATTTACACAGGGTATAAGCTACATTCCCTACACCTTGGACCGCAATAATCTTACCCTCTAATGAATCAGTACCGAATGCTTCTTTTGCAGCAGCCTTCATGCCACGATAGACACCAAATGCCGTTACAGGAGAAGGATTCCCTGACGAACCAAATGCAGGCGATATTCCTGTTACATAATCTGTTTCCTCGTGGATAATATCCATATCTGCAACAGTTGTCCCAACATCTTCAGCTGTAATATAGCGTCCATTCAGACCTTGAATATAACGACCAAACGCACGGAACATTTCTTCATTTTTATCTTTACGAGGATCTCCTATAATAACGGTTTTACCCCCACCTAAATTCAGTCCAGCAGCTGCATTTTTATAGGTCATTCCTTTAGCCAGTCTTAACGCATCCTCAATGGCATCTTCTTCTGAAGCGTAAGTCCACATACGTGTACCACCAAGTGCAGGTCCTAAAGTTGTATCATGAATGGCGATTATCGCCTTTAACCCTGATTGTTTATCCTGACAAAATACTAATTGTTCATAATCATATTTTTCCATATAAGAAAAGATTTCCATTGTGTAAGTTCCTCCCCAAGATTGACTATCACGTTTATTTTCTGGCGGTGCATACCGCCAAAGCTAATGAATACAATTTGCTTTTTGCAGAATCAGCCCGAGATGTTAATACGATTGGTGCACGTGCACCTGCAATAACAGCCCCTACCTCTGCTTTAGCAAAATACACTAATGATTTATATAATGCATTTCCAACTTCAATTGTTGGTACTAGCAAAATATCAGCCTGTCCAGCCACAGCACTTGTAATTCTTTTATGCTCGGCCGCATGAATAGAGATGGCATTATCAAGAGCTAACGGCCCATCGACAATACAATTTTGAATTTGTCCTCGATGATTCATTTGAGTTAGGGCAGCCGCATCTAAAGTTGCCTGCATTGCTGGATTTACTACTTCTACTGCTGCAATAGGTGCTACTTTAGGAACATCTATCCCGATAGAGTTTGCCACACCTACAGCATTATTTAAAATTTGCACCTTTTCCTGAAGTCCTGGTGCGATGTTCATTGCGGCATCTGTAACCATAACAAAACGATCAAATCCAGGGACTTCAAAGACAGCCACATGTGATAGGACATTCCCTGTTCGCAGTCCAAATTCTTTATTCAGAACTGCTTTTAACAGTGTAGAAGTTGGGATATTGCCTTTCATTAAAACATTTGCCTCACCAGAATGAACGGCACTGACAGCGGCCTTCGCCGCCTCATCCCGTGACTCTGTGTGTACCACTTCAACCCCTACGCTTGCCATTATTTTTTCGTTTTTAGCAGTTAAGATTTTGTTTATTTTTTCTTGATTACCATACAGCAAGAATGTAGCAAGTTTGTGATTCACAGCGTCGATAACAGCTTCTAGTACTTCTTCATCCTCAGCAGCTGCAACTGCTACAGATATAAGCGGTTGTCCTGCGGCACTTTCTAGAAGATCTTTTAGTTTCATTTTGGATTTACCTTCTTTTTTATAGTATTCCTTCGCATGTTGCATCTTTATATCATGCAATAAGCGTGCCAACCTAAAAATATTGAAAGCGCTTTAAAACCTTCATGTTTCTTTAGCTTTACTGTGCAACCCATTGCATTTTTTGCAAATTTTTGCGTGCTTTAATTTGCAAGATTATATTTTTCCAACTTATAATAAAGACTCCTAAGTGAGATACCTAGGGATTTAGCAGCAGCCGTTTTATTTCCACCATTTAATTTCAATACTTCTGCAATCACTTTTGCTTCGTATTTTTCCACCAAGTCTGAAAGTGGAGTATCTTTGATTTCCGATTCAGCAAGTGCAATTTGGGCTGGAGCATCCTCCAATGAATTATGTAATGATGGGATATGCTGCACATCGATTAGTCTTTCCTGATAGTTCATAAAGATTACGGCTCTACCTAAGACATTTTCTAACTCTCTAACATTTCCAGGCCAATCATACCTCATTAAATATTGAATGGCTTCCTGTGTTAAACCTTCAACTGTTCGTCCGTAATCTTGATTGATTTTATGTAATAAGTGCTCTGCAAGTGGTTTAATATCCTGTTTTCTCATTCGTAATGACGGAATAAAAATCGGAATCTTATTTAAGCGATAATACAGGTCTTCTCTAAAGGTTCCATTTCCAATTCCTTTTTCTAAATTTACGTTAGTAGCAGCAATAATTCTCACATCAATTGGAATCGGCTTAGTTCCCCCAACCCGTACGATCTTTTTTTCCTGCAATACCCTTAATAATTTCGCTTGGGTGTTTAATGGTAATTCTCCAATTTCATCCAAAAAAATACTGCCATTATTTGCTTCCTCAAATATACCGCGCTTTCCACCGCGTTTCGCCCCAGAAAAAGCCCCTTCTTCATACCCAAAAAGTTCACTTTCTAAAAGCGATTCTGAAATAGCGGCACAATTTACTCGAACAAATTTATTAAATTTTCTCTTACTTTCATTATGTATAGCGTGAGCAAACAATTCTTTTCCAGTCCCAGATTCGCCCCTAAGTAAAACTGTAGCAGGCGTTTTCGCACCTAGTTTTGCTTGCTCAATTGCAAATTCCATTTCTTCAGAAGATCCAATTATATCATCGAATGTATATTTCGCTTCAAGCGAACGGATAATGTGTCTAGCACGATTTAATTCAGATGTTAGTTGACTAATTTCAGATACATCATGAATGACGCCGACACTTCCCTTGAGTTTTCCATCTACAATGATTGGAGCTACATTTACAATGACATCCTTATCATGAGGTCCCACCTTCATGCGAGCGCCTCTTACAGGTCTTCTTGTCCTTAACACCTGCATATGCATACTTTCACCTTCTGATATGTCAGCATTTGCAGGTTTCCCAATGACTTGTTCTTTTTCAAGCCCCGTGATTCGTGTGTATGCACGATTTATTAGTATGCCACGACCATGCTCATCCACAACCGAAATAGCTTCTTCCGAGGATTGGATAATTGCTTCAAGCATTGTCTGTATCTCTTTTAAATTTGTAATTTCTTCGGCAAGATTTACAACTTCAGTAATGTCTTTAAAAACAGCAAAAGCCCCTAATAACATCCCTGAATCATTGATCATCGGAATTCGAGTCGTAATAATTTTACGTCCATTATCTAATACAAATTCTTGATTCACTTCAACAGCTCGGGACTTAAGGATATCAGGAAGTTTACTATCAGGAATACATTCATAGATATGTTTTCCAATGGCTTCTTCCTTGGTGACCCCAATCATCCTTGATGCACTATTGTTTAGTAAGATGACTTGGCTATTGATATCAATGACAATCATACCATCATGAGTTGAATCTAAAATCAAATCTACCATAACCTTTTGCATTCCTTGTCACCTCCAATTAACAAATGCGCAAGCGCATTGATGTGAAAATCGATTAACTACTTCATTATCTTGAGACGATGTTGATTTTTGTACGACCCCAGCAAACACTAGACCAACCAGCGAGAAAGTTACATCATTACGTTACCTTTTAAGAACAGCTCGCCGAGTGACCTCAGCGCAGAGTGCATACTTTATATATAATAAACGTAAACCATGCAACTTTTTACACACATTATAATTTCAATTTGCAATATCATGCATACCTATATATTAACCAAAAAGCTTCTTCTTGACAAATTTTTTTAATAGCTTACATTTAAATATGTAGTAGTCCAACGTAGTTTTAAATTGAAAGGATTTTATATTATGCAGCGTATCTTAGCTCTAATTGTGCTATTAATACCAGGTGTTGTTGCTGGAGTGGGAATTAAATTTATGAGGGATATGTTCTTTGGTATATTACACAATCCAATCCCAAATTTAATGTTACAATTTGTTATCGGTTTAATTTTCTTTATTGCAGGTCTATCTTTTATCGGCGGATTTATCCTTTATCGCGATCGGAAACGAAATAAAGTTCAACAAAAATTCCAACAACAACTAAAAGAAAGCCCGCCTGTCAGCGAGCAAAATAAATAATCCTGCATTTTTAGGCAGGATTATTTTATTTAATTATGTAAATTGAAAAAGGGCGTTTAATCAGTTAACAACATTTCAGCCATACGCCTTCTTTAGAGAAATCGCCTTTTCAGGAAAATCAGTAATGATAGCCGAACACCCGAAGTCAATCAATTTCTTCATTTTATTCTCATCATTTACTGTAAATGGACGAACCGCAATGCCATTTTGTATTGATCCGCTCACAATTTCTTGATTTATCGTTTTATGGTATGGATGAATTCCGTTTGTCTTCAGACGTTTTGCATAGTCCCAAGGCTCATAAAGTCCCTCCATATATAAAACGGCTAAATCAATGGTACTCGAAAGTTGCCGACATTTAACTAAACTATAATGATTAAAACTGGACAAGACGATCCGCTTCTCAAGACCATAATCATCTATCATTTTTAGTGTTTTCTCTTCAATTCCTTTATAGGATACCAAACCTGTTTTAAATTCAACATTTAGTAACAATTGATTTTTCTTAGCCCACTCAAATACTTCTTCAAGAGTAGGAATTTCGCACGTTCCATACTGTTCTTTAAACTTATAGCTAGCATCCATTTGCTTAATTTGCTTTAGTGTATAATCCTTAACCCATCCCTTGTCTTTACCATTTGTGGTTCGTTTTACCGTTTCATCATGGATTACTACAATAACTCCATCCTTTGTCATTTGGATATCTAATTCAATTCCATCAGCACCAACTCTTGCTGCTTCTTTAAACGAAATCATTGTATTTTCAGGATGGGTTCCTGCTGCTCCTCTATGCCCAAATATTTCGGTCTTCGTCATAGACAATCTCCTTTTTTCGAAAAAAACACCGTTTTCAATTGAAATCGGTGCTTACTTGTGTGAAGTGTATTCTATTCGTTCAGTACAAACTACTCCTTACCCTCTCAGGAAGCTTTATGCTCTAGACGGAGTTTATCAGCAACC
>Ga0079224_100002808_pt1 | contig 21488 bp, 19 predicted proteins | sample Stecom2015_FD_80414 | JGI IMG/M metagenome (GOLD analysis project Ga0079224, IMG submission 80414) | Agricultural soil microbial communities from Utah to study Nitrogen management - Steer compost 2015 | ecosystem: Environmental > Terrestrial > Soil > Agricultural land | place: USA: Utah...
CTTCACGACCGCTCGAGCCCCTTCACGACCGCTCGAGCCCCTTCACGACCGCTCGAGCCGCCCCGCGCGCATCGCCCGAACCGCTCCGCACGCACCGCCCGCACGACCGCCCGCGGCGGCTTCGGAGCCCCAAGCGCCGCGCACCCACGACGAAGACTGCTGCGCCACCAGGCACATGCCTGATGACGCAGCAGTGACCGTCGTGCTGCCGGGCCAGCGCCAGCCGCCACGCCGGCCCGGCTATACCGTCACGGTGCCGGCGCGGATTCGCCGGACAGCTGCTCGGCCCGCGCGAGGGCGTCCTCGAGCCGTTGGAGCGCCTCGCCGTAGTCGGCCCAGCGGCCGTCGGCCTGGGCGGCCTGGGCATCGGCCCATGCCTGCTGCGCGTCGGCAATGGCCTGGGCGAGGTCGCCCTCGGGCGGCGGCTGGTTGTCGTCGGGCGGGGTGGTCTCGTCGTCCGGTGGCGGCGTCTCGTCGTCGGGCGGAGTCTGTTCCTCCTCGCCCGGAGCGCCGTCTTCGTCGGGCGCGGCGTCGTCGTCGATGCCGCCCTCTTCTTCGGTCTCAGCACCGGATTCGCCCTGGAAGATCTGGTCCAGCGCGCCTTGCAGCGTGTCGTCGTACCCGATCTTGCCGCCGAACTGAACCAGAACACGGCGCAGCAACGGGTACGCCGCGTCACCGCTGGCTCGCACGACGTAGACCGGCTGGACATAGAGCAATCCGTTACCGACCGGGAGGGTCAGCAGGTTGCCGGGCCGGGTCTCGGCATCGCCCTGCCGCAACAGCGACAGCTCGGTGGCGACTTGAGGATCGGTCTCGAACGCGTTCGCGACCTGACCGGGACCGTCGATCTGCGTGTTGCTGGACACCCGCAGCGCCCGTATCTGCCCATAGTCGTCACTTCGCACGTCGGCGTTGACCGCCATGAACGAGATCAGGTTCTGCCGGTTCTTCGGCGTGTACGTGGTGGTCAGCGAGAAGTACGGCTGCTCCTGACCGGGCATTTGGATGCTGAGGTAGTACGGCGGCTGGTCGGTCTCGACCTCGCTGGTCGGATCGCTGGGCACGATCCACTGGTCCTGACCGCCGTAGAACGTGAACGGGTCGGTCACGTGGTACTCAGCCAGCAACTTGCGCTGCATCTTGAACAGGTCTTCGGGGTAGCGCAGGTGATCCATGAGGGGCTCGGGGATCTCCGAGCGCGCCACGACGGAGTCCGGGAAGGCACCCATCCACGCGCGCAGCACCGGGTCCTCCTCGTCCCACGCGTAGAGCGTCACCTCACCGGAGTAGGCGTCGACGGTGGCCTTCACGGAGTTGCGGACGTAGTTGACGAAGTCGTCAGGCTGAGCGGCCAGCGCCGGGCGCACCGTCCGCGAGTCACTGGTCGCCTCACTCAGCGACACCCGCTCGGCGTACGGCACCGAGTTGGAGGTCGTGTAGCCGTCCACGATCCACTTGACCCGCCCGTCGATCACCGCAGGGAACGGGTTGGAGTCGACGGTCAGCCACGGCGCCACCTTCGAGACGCGCTCGCGGGGATCACGGTCGTACAGCAGCTGCGACTCGGAGTTGAGCCGGTCGGACAGCAGGAAGTTCGCTTCCTGGAAGCGGGTGGCGTACAGCAGCCGGTTGAAGAACGAGCCGACCGGCACCCCGCCGTCTCCCTGGTAGGTGTTCAACCGCTCTCGGCCGGTCTCCGGGTCTTCGGGAACGTCGAACTCGACGGGATCGGTGCCCTCAGGCGCGCCGACGATGGAGTACTCCGGGGAGTTCTCGCCGAAGTAGATCCGCGGCTCGTACTCGCCCAGGATGCCTTCGGACGGGATGTCTTCCTCCGCCCACGCCGGCGACCCGTCGCTCTCGCGCGTGTTGCCGTACGCGGCGACCACACCGTACCCGTGCGTGTACACCGTGTGCTCGTTGATCCAGTTCTGCTGCTCGTCCGGGATACCGGCGGAGTTGAGCTCACGCGCGGCGATGACGATGTCACGCTGCTCGCCGTCGACCTCGTACCGGTCGACATCGAGCGGATCGTTGAAGCTGTAGAAACCACGGACCTGCTGCAACTGCTGGAACGCCGGCTGGATGACGCCTGGGTCCATCAGCCGGATACCGGGGATGGTCGCCGAGTCCTCCGCCAACTGCCCTTCACTGACCTGGGTGGTGGCGTCATAGTCGGGGATCTCGATGTCGTCGACGTCGTAGGCGTTGCGGGTCGCTTCGATGTTGCGCGAGATGTACTCCGACTCGCGGCTGGCTTCGCTCGGGTTGACCTGGAACTGCTGGACGAGCAGCGGCCACAGCCAACCCAGCAGGACGGCGGAGAGCACCAGGAGGCCGAGGCCAATGCCCGGCAGGGTCCAGTTGCGCTGCCAGACGTTGACGAAGAACAGGATGGCGCAGATCAGCGCCACGAACACCAGGATCATCTTCGCCGGCATGAGCGCATTGACGTCGGCGTAGCCGGCCCCGGTGAACCGGTCGTCGTTGGTTCCCTGGATGACCAGCTCGTACCGGTCGAGCCAGTACGCCACGGCCTTCAGCAGGATGAACACGCCGATCAGCACGGACAGGTGTGCTTGCGTGGCCGGACTGACCTTCTGCCCGGCGGTCTGCAGCCGGATGCCGCCGTAGACGTAGTGGGTGATGGCCGCGACCGCCATGCCGAGCACGACGACGGCGAAGCCGTAGCTGACGAGGAAGCGCCACCACGGGAAGTCGAACGTGAAGAACCCGATGTCGATGCCGAACTCGGGGTCGTCCTGGCCGAACTCGCCGCCGTTGCGCCATAGCAGGTAGTCGCGCCACCGCCCGGCCGCACTGGCGCCGGCCATGACGGCCAGCAGTCCCGCCGCCGCGGCCAACACCCACTTGCGTACCGGGTCGATCGCGTCGCGGTAGCGGTCGAGGCTTTGTTGTTCGACGCTCATCGGGCGGTACTGCGGGCGCAGCCGGTACGCCACGATGCCGTTGACGACCACCGAGACGGCCATGACCAGGCCGAACACGACGAACAGCGCCACTCTGGTGAACAACTGCGTGGTGAACACTCCGGTGAAGTCCACCGAGTCGAACCACAGCCAGTCGGTCCAGAACGTGACGGTGAGGATGTAAGCCACGAGCAGAACGCTCAGCACAGCGACTGTCGGCAACAGCGCACGGGAGCGTCGGGGCACGTTCGGTCCGCGGAATGGCCCAGCGGGGCGCGGCATGTCCTGGCTCACCCCTGAGAAACTATCTCACTCGGGCTCGTGGTTCCGAACCGGCCACCCCCTGTAGCCAGCACCGTGCCGGGCGTCGTCGGGTCGGCGTCGTGCGACCATGACTACATGAGTGTCGACGACCCCGGCGCGAGGCCTGACGACGTCCCTTCGGCCCTGACGCGAGCGGTGGCGGAAATCGAACGTCACGTGCGCGCCGACGGCTGGGACCAGCAGGCCCGTCTCTATGCGCTCGCGCCGACCGCCGAGCTGGTCAGCCGCGAGCCGGAACTCGCCACGAAACTGGGCCTCAGCGCGGAGGAAGCCACCGACGAGTCGCTGACACCGATCGAGCAGGACATCGGCGGCCGGGCCATCGAGGAACTCCTCCCGACCATCGAGTGGCCCGACACCGTCACCGGATGCGCGCTCGTCCTCGAGCGCATCGTGCTGCCGCCGGGCGCTGAGGACGACATGCCGGCCGAGGACACTGCCGCCGCTGCCTGGGCCCAGCAACATCCGGCGCGCTCGGACGTCCGGGTGGTCGTCGGGGTGCTGCGCGACGGCAGTAGAGCCACCGTGCTGCGCGTGCGCGGCCACGAGGAGGACGCCGACCTGGTGCACGGCGCGGAGCTGTCACCGGAGCTCGGTGACGCCCTGGCCGACACGCTCACCTGAGCCGAACCGGGCGCACCGGCTCAGACCAGGGCCGTGACGGGCACCGGCTAGGACGGGCAGCTGGCCAGATCGTCGGTGTCGCCGGCGCTGAAGGCCTCGATCGTCGTGATGGCTTGGTCGAGCGTCTCGATCGGGACCACCTGCATGTCGCCGTTGTTCGCACCGGCCACCTCGTCGCAGTTGTCGCGTGGTGCCAGGAACAACCGGGCGCCATCGGCGGAGGCGGCAGCGATCTTCTGCTGGATGCCGCCGATGGGGTTCACCTCGCCGTCGACGGTGATCTCGCCGGTGCCGGCGACGTGGTTGCCTTCGAGCAGCGCGCCCGGCGTCAAGGTGTCGTAGATCGCGACGGCGAAGATCATGCCCGCGCTGGGCCCGCCGATACGGTCGTCGATGCCGATCTCGATCTCGATCGGCAGGTCGTAGCCCATCACCGGGGTGAAGCCGACGAGAGCGCGCCCGTCGTCCTCGGCGGCCATGGTCTGGACGGACTCCTTCAGTTCCTGCCCGTCGCGCTGGAGGACGAAGTCGACGGTCTCGCCGGCTTCGTGAGCGGTGACGGCGTCGACGACGTCCTGAGGCGTGTGCACGTCAGTCCCGTCCACCGACACCACGACGTCGCCCGGCTCCAGGGTTCCATCGGCCGGCGTATCGGCGAGCACAGCGTCGACGACCACCGTGCCCTCGATCTCGTAGCCCAACTTGCGCAACGCGGCGACCTTGGCGTTCTGCTGAGAGTCTGCCAGCATGGCCGCGTTCTGTTGTTGTGATTGCTCCGCGGTCGTTCCCTCGGGGTACACGAGTTCACGCGGGACGACGGCACGGTCCGGGTCGACCCACGCCCGCAACGCCGTGAGCAGGTCGAGCTCGGCATCGGCCGAGGTCACCCCGACCGTCGTCAGGTCGAGTCGGCCTTCGGTCTCGTAGGTCTCGGCTCCTTCGACCTGAACGACGGGATGGCCGTCCCACTCACCCAGCGTGTCTTCGACCGGGCCGGGAGAGTAGATCACATAGGGCAGGTTCACCAGCGAGGCGACCGCCACCAACGCGACGATCAGGACGCCGGCGACGGCCAGGGTCGCGGAGCGGCGGGTCATCGGTGTCGGCGATCCTCACGTCGAGCTGGGCACGGAACAACGTACAGCGTACTTCCGGGCTCGACGGCCCTCTGGGGTCACGGTGACCCGACCCACTCGGTGGTGCCGTCGGTGAAGGCTTGATGCTTCCAGATGGGGACCTCGCGCTTGAGGTCGTCGATGAGCCGGCGGCATGCCTCGAACGCTTCCTGGCGGTGCTCGGCCGCGGCCGCGACGACGACGGCCAGGTCCCCGATCTCGAGATGCCCGACGCGATGCACCGCCGCCAGCGCCCGCACCGGCACCTCAGCGGCGACCTTCTCGGCCACCGTACGCAGCGCCTCGCGCACGCTCGGATGGGCCTCGTAGTCCAGCGTGCGCACGGTCTTGCCGGCATCGCTGTCGCGGACCGAGCCCAGGAACAGGCAGGTGCCGCCGGCAGCCGGGTCGGCGACGGCGGCGAGCACCTCGTCCACCGACAACGCCTCGTCACGTATGTCCAGGAGTCTGATGACGTCCATCTATCCCCGCTTCCTTCGCCTGGCCTTGCGCACCACGACGGCGGTCCCGAGGATCGCCACCGTGGCGCCCGCGGCGCCGATGGTCGCTGCCGTCGCTGTCTCGCGGCGCCCGATACGACGCGACGCCAGCGCATGCCGTCCGCTGATCTCGTCCATCAAGGCCCGCAGCACCGCAGCGTTGTCGTAGGCCGGCCGCCATCCGGCGGCACGTAGCCGTTTCGCACTGACCACCCAGGGGTGCGTGACGTACTGCAGCTCGCTGGCCGCGGCGGGGGTGACCCCCAGCCGGTGCAGCCGCTGGGCGGTGCCGAACACGAACGAGGCCGGCAGGTCGATCCGGCCCTTGCCGCTGAGCTGCTCGACCTCGCCCTGACCGAGGTAGCCGTCGGAGCCGACGGTCAGTGGCCCGCCGACGTCGTCGTGGGTCACCACGAACTGGAGTGCCGCGGCGAGATCGTCGACGTGGCAGAACTGCCAGGCGGGTTCGGTGCCCTTCACCACCAGCAGTCGCGGCGCTTCGAAGTGCCGAGTCAGGACGGTGTCGACGCCCGCGCCGACGACCGCGGCCGGTCGCACCACAGTGACGGAGGTCCCGGGATGCGATCGCGGTGCGCGAGCACACAGGCTCTCGATCTCGAGCAGGTCGCTGAGCACCGATCCGTCTGGTTCGGCTCGCAGCGGCGCGTCCTCGTCGAGGGGAATCGGATGGTCCGGTAGCGCGCCGTACACCATCGCGCTGGTGACCACGATCACCCGCCGCACGCCCGCGGCGGCCGACGCCGTCAGCACAGTCTGTACGCCCCGGACGTTGCGATGTGCCCGGGCCGCGGGGTCGGCGGAGATGTCGATGCTCACGGCGGTGTGCACGACGACGTCGACCCCGGTCAGCCGGCTGACGAGAGCGGGGTCGGTGAGATCGATCACGCGCCAGGTGACGCCGTCGACGTCGCCCCGGGCATCGTCGACGGCCACCACCTGCGACACGTGGTCGTCGGTCGCAAGTGCAGAGGTCAGCAGGCGCCCGACGCCGTTCGCAGCACCCGTGACGGCGACCACGAGGCCGGCACCGTCGTTGCGCCGAGCGCGAACCCGTCGCGGCTGCTTGCCCACGAAGTCTCCTCCTGCGGTTACCGTGGGACGCATGAGGCGCCCCAACACGCTTCCCATCCTGCCTGAGGCCAATCGATGAGTGACGTGCCCTTCGGTTTCCGATCCGCCGACGATCCCGACGAGCCGGACGAGAACCGTCCCGATCCGGCACCGGGCGGTGCCGGATCGTCCGGACCGCAAGACCCGCTGAGCGGACTGTTCGGCATGCTCGGCGGCCAAGGCGGGCCTGGTGGGCCCGGCGGGCCTGATCTGGGCGCGCTGTTCCAGCAGCTCGGCCAGATGCTGTCGTGGTCCGGTGGCCCGGTCAACTGGGACCTGGCGAATCAGTCCGCCCGCCAGGTGGTCGCGGCTCAGGGCGACCGCTCGGTCAGCGGTGCAGAGCGGCGCGACGTCGAAGCCGCTTTCCGGCTGGCCGACACCTGGCTCGACGACGCCACCAGCTTCCCCGCCACCGGCGGCGCACCACGCACCTGGAGCCGCGCCGAGTGGGTCGACGGCACCCAGGCGGCCTGGCGCGACCTCGTCGAGCCGGTCGCCGCACGGGTGTCGGAGGCCATGAGCTCGTCGCTGCCGCCGGAGATGGCGCAAGCGGCCGGCCCGTTGGTGGGGATGCTGCAGCAGGTAGGCGTGTCCATGTGGGGGGCTCAGGTCGGGCAGAGCATCGGGACGCTGGCCGGTGAGGTCTGCGGTTCCACCGACATCGGCGTCCCGCTCGCCGACGGCCATCCGGCGCTGCTGCCCGCCAACGTCCGCGCCTTCGGCGAGGGGCTCGGCATCGACGAACGGGACGTCATGCTCTACCTCGCGCTGCGCGAGGCCGCCTACCTGCGCTTGTACGGGCACGCGCCGTGGCTGCGCGCGCACATCATCTCGCTCATCGAGGAGTACGCGCGCCACGTCAGCGTCGACACCGAAGCCATCGAGTCCACGATGCGCGACATCGACCCGCAACGGCCGGAATCCTTGCAGGAGGCGCTGGAAGGCGGACTGTTCGACGTGCCCACCACCCCGGCACAGCAGGCCGCACTCGAGCGCCTCGAGCTGGCGCTCGCACTGGTCGAGGGGTGGGTCGACGACGCAGTCACCGAGGCCACCAAGGACCGGATGCCGTCCGCGGTGGCCCTACGCGAATCGGTTCGCCGCCGCCGCGCCACCGGCGGGCCGGCCGAACAGACCTTCGCCACCTTGGTGGGGCTCGACCTGCGGCCCCGGCGCTTGCGCGAAGCAGCCGCGTTCTGGGCGGCCGTGCGCGAGGCGCGCGGCCCCGAGGGACGCGACGCCGTCTGGGCCCATCCCGACCTCATGCCGTCGGCCGACGACCTCGCCGATCCCGACGCGTACCTCACCCGCGACGAGCGGCTCGACGTGTCGGCACTCGACGACCTCGGTGATGCTCCGGCATCCGAAGACGCCCCGTCCGACGACGACTCCCCCGGCTCGACCGGGTGACTCTGCATCGACGCGCTCGTGACCTGTTGGCGTCGTGGACCGCGCCGAATCCGGAACAGGAGCGGCTACGCGCGGACTTCGTCGCTTTCCTGGACGAGTACCCGGACGGCGTGACGCGCGAGTGCGCCCCGGCGCATCTGACCGCCAGCGCGCTCGTGGTGGATCCCGGGGCTCGCCGCGTCCTGCTGGTCCTGCACGGTAAGGTTCGCCGCTGGCTGCAGCCGGGCGGACATCTCGAAGCCGTGGATGCCTCCGCCGCGGAGGCTGCGCTGCGTGAGGCGCGCGAAGAGACCGGGATCGCCGAGCTGACGCTCGCCGCGCACGGTCTGCCGGTGCGCCTCGATCGCCACGCCGCGCCCTGCCGGCCCGGCGTCGTCGACCACCACTTGGACGTACAGTTCGTCGCCGTGGCACCCAGCGGCGCCATACCCGTCATCGATCACGAGTCGCTCGACGGACGCTGGTTCGACCACGACGACCTGCCCGAGCCGATCGGCGCCGACATCGCCGACTTCGTCGCCGCGGCCAGGGCTCGGTTGGCAGCAGCGCCCTGATCGGCGCCGTCAAGCCTCCCGGTGCTCCGGCTCGTCATCCGTGGCACCGTTGCCGGCCGCGTAGCTGAGCCCGTCGAGGAAACCCCGGGCGCGCTCGGCGCGCGGAAACCGGCCAACCAGTGCCCAGAACTCGCTGCTGTGGTCGCTGATCAGCAGATGCGCGAGCTCGTGCACCAGCACGTAATCGATCACCCACGTCGGCAGGCCCTGCAGCCGGTCGGACAACCGGATGGACGCGTCGCTCGGGGTACACGACCCCCACCGGGCCCGTTGCGCCGAACTCCACCGCACACTGGTCGGGCTCACCCGCCCGTCGAGGTACTTCCGGGCGAGTTCCTGCGCTCGGGCCAACAGCGCTTCGTCACTGGGCCGACGCCGCTTCTCTTGCGCAGCGAGGCGTTCGAGCATCACGGACACCCAACGCCGTTCCTCGGCCTTGCTGAGCTTGGACGGCACGCACACCACGACACGACCGTTCTCGCGGAAGGCCGTGACTGTACGGCGGCGGCGCATGGAACGCCGGACCTCCACGTCGGGTGCCTCCATGAGAAGCACCGTAACTCCCCTTGCACCGAATATGCGTGGAAGCGCTGTGGATAACGCGGGTTCGTCCGGCGCCGGCACACCGGCCGAAGACGAAACCGCCCATCATCGACTCAACTGTTCCTGCTTCGGGACCCTTCCGCAGCAAGGCGCATCACCGCAGTTCACGGCGGGTATCGTCGGGAACAACGGAGCGTCGTCAACATCGCATGCACCGCCGGTCCACAACCAGCGGCGGGCGATGCACAGGTCGTCCACAGCGTTATCCACAGCCGTGGAACAAAATACTCCTGTTTTGCTTGCCGCCGCCCGGTGTTTGCCGTACGTTGACTGGCATGTAGAGGGAGCCGACTCATCAGAGTGCAGCTCGCTCCACCCGTCCGGCGGGGCTTCGGAAAACGAGGATGTCGGCGCGCTTACGGGGGAAATGCGCGCGAGTCCGCGGAACTGAGGCCCCGCCGAACGTCGTTCAGGCCAGCTGACTTTCCGCCGTTCTGCGGCGATCACCCACGCAGAAATCAGTCATGGGCGTACTGTGTGCGCAGATCACTCCGCTGGAGGGGGAAGGGGTCTCGATGACTGAGAGTTATTCCGGCGAGTTCTACTGCGTGAAATGCAAAGCCAAGCGGCAGGCCACCGGCCAGGTCGTCGTCAACGACAAGGGCACGCGGATGGCCAAAGCCACCTGTCCGACGTGCTCCACGAACCTCAACCGGATCCTCGGAAAGGCCACCTGAGCTCACGTCCACGGCGGGTGCTTGTGGACAACCTGTGGACGAGCTGCCGCGTCCGAACGAGATTCGCGGCACGATGCCCACGTGCGTCCCATCCTGCATCCCGCGCTCAGCCGTACCTGGCGCGACGAGTCCACGCTCCAGATCGGTGTCACGCCCGGCTCGGCCCTTCTGATCGGCGACCTGGGCCCGGTCGAGATCGCGATCCTCAACGCCATGGACGGTCGCTACGATCTCGCGGCGTTGCGCGAGCTCGCCGCCGAACTCGGCGGCGACAGGGGCGCGGCCGACCAGCTGCTGGACCTCCTGTTCTCGGCCGGCGCAGCCGTCGATGCTGCAGCGCGCATCCAGGTACACCCGCGTGTCGTGCCCGATCGGTCGAGTCTCGGGTTGCAGAACGCTGAGCCCGATGGCGGGGATGCTGCGCTCGCCGCCCGTCGGCGCTACCGGGTCGACGTTCACGGTGCCGGGCGGGTCGGCGCGTCGATCGCGCGTCTGCTGGCCGCCGCCGGCATCGGTGACGTCGTGGTCCATGATCCGGCGGCCACGATCGAGGCCGACGTGACGCCGGGCGGACATGCTGAGCGTGCGGTCGGCCGGGCGCGTGGGCGCGCCCTCGGCGATGTTCTCCGCACCGACTCGCCGGCCGACCCTAGACACGGCGTGTCCGGGCCCACCGGCGGCACGGACTTCGCCGTCCTCGCGCCGGCACCAGGCGCGGGGCGCGAGGATGCTGCGGAGTTGATGCGGCACGGGACCGCGCACCTGCTGGCCGAGGTCGTCGAAGTCACCGGGGTGGTGGGCCCGCTCGTCGTTCCGGGCCGCTCGTCGTGTCTGCGCTGCCATGACCTGCACCGCACCGACATGGACGGACATTGGCCGCTGGTGCTCGACCAGACCGTGCGGCGGCCGCCGGTCGAGCCGGCTTGCGACACCGCCTTGGCCGCCGTCGTCGCCGGACTGGCCACGGCCCAGGTCCTCGCGCACCTCGACGGGTTCACCCCCGCTACCGTCGACGGCACCATCGAGGTGAGCCTGCCGTTGGGCCTGCCTCGGCGGCGAAGTTGGGCCCGCCACCCGGGCTGTGGTTGCGCCTGGGCATAGGACTTGCCTCACGCGTCACAATGGGGGTGTGAGCGATCCGCCCCGCAACTCCGTCAACCGAGCTTTCAAGCTCGCCACCCTGCCGTTGAGTGCGGCCGGGCGAGCCACGCTCGGACTCGGCCGGCGTCTCAGCGGTCAGTCGGCTGAGTCCGTCGGTCTCGACGTCCAGCAGCGCACGGCCGAGCACGTGTTCCGGGTGCTGGGTGAGCTCAAAGGCGGGGCGATGAAGTTCGGCCAGACGCTGTCGGTGATCGAAGCCGGGATGCCCGAAGAGATCGTCGCGCCATACCGCGCCACCTTGACCAAACTGCAGGAAGCCGCCCCGCCGATGGCGCCGGGCACCGTACACCGGGTTCTCGCCGACGATCTCGGGCCGGACTGGCGAGACGGCTTCCGTGAATTCGACGACCAACCCGCTGCCGCCGCCTCGATCGGCCAGGTGCACAAGGCGGTCTGGCACGACGGCCGCCAGGTGGCGGTCAAGATCCAGTACCCCGGGGCCGGTGACGCGCTGCGCTCCGACCTCCGGCAGGTGGCGCGGCTGGGCCGCTCGATCGGCGCCCTGGCGCCTGGCATGGATGCTCGCGCTCTGGTCGAGGAGCTGCACGACCGGATGGTCGAAGAGCTCGACTACCGCATGGAGGCTGACGCGCAAAGCGGCTTCGCCCTGGCTTACCGGGACGACCCCGAGTTCGCCGTGCCCGACCTCATCGACGGCCATGAGCACGTGCTGATCTCCGAATGGCTGGACGGACGCCCGCTGTCGCAGGTCATCGCCGACGGCACCCAGGCCGAACGCAATCATGCCGGGCGGCTCTACGTCCGGTTCCTGTTCTCCGGGCCGGAACGTGCCGGGCTACTGCACGCCGACCCGCATCCCGGCAACTACCGCATCACCGACGACGGCCGGCTCGGCGTCCTCGACTACGGCGCGGTGGCGCGGCTACCCGAAGGGCTGCCGGCCTCGATCGGGCAGCTCATGCGCCGGGCGCTCGACGGTGACGTGGACGCGATGGTCGACGGCCTGCGGGCGGAAGGATTCATCCAGCCGCACATCGAGATCGATCCCGAGGCGCTCTACGAGTACCTCGCCCCGTTCCTCGAACCGGCTCGAGCCGAGCAGTTCCACTTTTCCCGGCCATGGATGCGCGAGCAGTTCGCCCGGATCAACGACCCGCGTCGCCCGGGCTACTCCATCGGGCTCAAACTCAACCTGCCGCCTGCTTACATGTTGATCCACCGGGTGTGGATCGGCGGGATCGGCGTGTTGTCGCAGTTGGATTGTCAGGCACCGTTCCGCGCCGAACTCGAGCGGTGGTTGCCCGGGTTCGCCCATCCCTGACGTCGTCACGACCAACGCGGACGTGCCGCGAGCCGTCGTGGTGACGGCCCGCGGCACGTCCGCGACCTGAGGAACCGACGTCGTAGGTCGAACGTCGATCTACAGCGGGCGGTCGTTCATGGCGACGACCGCTGTCGCCAGCCGGCGCGCGCGGCGCGCGGCCCGCGCGGCCTTGCGCTCCATCCGGCGCCTGGCCACGAGGCGATACGCGTGGCGGTCTCGCTCGGCTACGTAGCGCTGCTCCATACAATGCGCACGAGCGAGCGCTTCATTGATGAGATGCATGTCGATGCTCCTGATGATCGGTGCCGTGGTGGTTCGCAAGGCTTTGGTGGTAGCCGGATCGGCGTGATACACGTCGGTTCCTTTCTCCAGAGGTCACGGTCGTCGAGCGCACGGCTCGGGGAGGTCCTTATGCTGCGATCTCGTTCTTCCGGGGCCTGCCGCGTGGCCGCTTGCGCGCCACGATGACGCCGGAGACGAACAGTTCGCCGCCCCACACACCCCAGGGCTCTGCTCGTTCCGTGGCCCCAGCCAGGCACTGCTCGCGCACCGGGCAGACTCGGCACAGTTGTTTGGCGAGTTCCACGTCGGCCGGCGACTCGGCGAACCAGAGCTCTGGGTCCTTCCGGCAGGGAATGGATTCCTCAGCGGCTCCGGCGCGATCGAGAACGCTGGTCAGCATCATGAGTTTCCGTCACCTCCCTTCCTTTCCTTGTCGATGGGCAAACAAAAAGGCCGCGGATCCCGGGGTGGGGGTCCGCGGCCTGGAAGGCGCCGGTCTCATCATGCCTAGACCGGTGGACTCCAGGAGCGGACGCACACGCCGCCAGTGAGGTCGTCGACGAAGTGGGTCGTCGGTGCATCGGCTGCCTTCGGACGCACTTCTCCCGTCGACGGAGTGTTAACGGGCGCGACCAGCATCACCATGTCCGAGGAGACGCCACGGAGGGCGCCGACATAGTCGATCCCGCTACGCTCGATCAGCTGCTTGATCATCTGACGACCCTCCTCTCGGTCTCGTACTCGAACCGGACTTTCCAGCTCTGCGGCACGCGGAAATCCGACGTGCCCAGTCATGCTAAACCTGGCGCTGTGTAAGGGGCAACATATTTTTTTGGTTATTTCCCCGCCGATGCACGGCACAGTTTCAGCACGTCGTCACCATATCGGTCGAGTTTGGTCCGGCCGACGCCGGGTAGCGCCGCGAGCTCGGCTTCATCAGCAGGACGTGTCTCGGCGATCACCGTCAACGTGGCGTCGGTGAAAACGACGTAGGCCGGCACCTTCTGTTCCTGCGCTCGTTCGAGCCGCCACGTACGCAGCTTCTCGAACAACGCCTCGTCGACCGACGACGGACAGTCGGTGCAGCGTCCCAGCTTCCGCTCAGCCGCCTCGGACAGCGCCGTGCCACACACCCGGCATCGAGCCGGCGACCGACTCTTGCGGCCGCGCCCGGCGGTCCCGGCCGAACTGGACCGCCGGCCGGCACGGCTCGCGGTTTCGGGCCGCACGGCGTCGAGGAAGCGACTCGGGCGGCGGTTGCCCCGGCCGCCGGGCTGGCGCGACAACGACCACGACACGCTGAGGTACTCGCGCGCCCGGGTGACGCCGACGTAGAGCAGCCGTCGCTCCTCCTCGATCTGCGCCGGCGTCTCGGCGTACGACAGCGGCAACGTCCCCTCGTGACAACCGACCACGAAGACCGCGTCCCACTCCAGACCCTTGGCCGAGTGCAACGACGCGAGAGTGACGCCGTCGGCGGTCGGGGCGTGTTGAACGCTCGCGCGATGCGTGAGTTCGGTCACCACGTCGTCGAGCCCGGCCGCGGGGTTGGCCGCCACCACCTCTTCGGCCAGCGCGACCACGGCGGCCAGGGATTCCCACCGCTCCCGCGCGGCACCGCCACCGCTCGGCGGCGACGCGGACCAGCCAGCCGAGGCGAGCACGGCGGCCGTCGCGGCCGCGGCATCAGGCGCGTCCGGCGCGGAATCGGTGGATCGGGCAGCGGCGCGCAGCATCATGGCAGCCTGGCGGACCTCGGCGCGGTCGAAGAACCGTTCAGCTCCCCGGACCACGTAGGCCAGGCCGGCTTCGGCCAGGGCTTGCTCGTACACCTCGGACTGGGCGTTGACGCGGAACAACACCGCGATCTCGCGCAGCGGTGTACCGCGGGCGAGGAGGTCGTTGATCTTGCGCGCCACCCAACTAGCCTCGGCCAGCTCGTCCGGGTGTTCCTCGAACGTCGCCGGGACGCCCGCGGGTCGCTGGGCCTCGAGCACGACACCTTGCGCGGAATCCGGTCCGGCGCGCAGGACGGCATTGGCGACCTCGACGACCTGCGGCGTGGAGCGGTAGTCGCGAAAGAGCCGGACGACCGTGGCGGATGGGTACCGTTCGGAGAAGCCGGTGAGGTAGTTCGGCCGCGCCCCGGCGAAGGAGTAGATGGTCTGGGCCGGGTCGCCCACGACGCAGATGTCGTCGCGATCGCCCAGCCACAGCTCGAGCAGACGTTGCTGGAGCGGTGAGACGTCCTGGTATTCGTCGACGACGAAATGGTGGTACTGGGACCGCACGGCGTCGGCGACTCCAGGATGCCCGGCCATCAGCCCGACCGCGGCGAGCAGGATGTCCTCCATGTCCATGACGTTGCGGTCGGTCTTGAGATCTTCGTAGGCCGCGTACACCCGCGCGACGGACTCCGGGTCGACCCCCGGGACCTCCCGGTGTAGCTGAGCCGCCGCGGCCGCGTAATCTTCAGCGGCCACGTTGCTGACCTTCGCCCATTCGATCTCCGAGGCCAGATCGCGCAGCACGGTGCGCTCGGTCGGGACGCGGCAGCGCGAGGCCGCCGAGCCGACCAGCGGCAGCTTGCTCTGGATGATCTCCGGCAACTCGGCGCCGGCCACCTGGGGCCAGAAGTAACGGGCCTGTCGCAACGCGGCGGAGTGGAACGTGCGCGCCTGCACGCCGTCGACGCCGAGGGCACGCAGGCGTCCGCGCATCTCGCCGGCGGCTCGAGTGGTGAAGGTCACCGCCATGGTGCGACGCGGCTCGAACGCCCCCACCAGCACGCCGTGCGCGATGCGGTGGGTGATGGCGCGCGTCTTGCCCGTGCCGGCACCCGCGATGACACAAACCGGCCCGCTCAGCGCGGTCGCGACGTCCCGCTGCTCCGGATCGAGGCCGGCGAGGACATCGGGGGCGCTCATGCGCACCATCCTGACAGCCCGGTCCGACATGGCCGCAAGCGGCTTCGGGTCAGGATGGGGCCGCAGGAACAACCAGTCGATCAACCGGTGTTCCATCATCGTAAGGTTCGTGATCAGACGTGGCGCGAGGCGCTGTCAGGAGAGTCGATGTCTTCGTTCGCGATGTACAGCACGGCGTGGTGCGGCTACTGCCACCGGCTGAAAAGTGCGTTGAACCGGGAGGGAATCGACTTCGACGTGGTCGACATCGAGGCCGACCCCGCCTCGGCCGACCTCGTGATGAGCGTGAACGGCGGCAACGCAGTCGTACCCACCCTGATCTTCAGCGACGGCAGCGCGTTGACGAATCCCAGCGTGGCCGAGGTGAAAGAGAAGCTCGCCGATCTGGGTGCCGTGAGCTGAGCTCATCCTTGCGTGGGCAGCGCTCCGCCGTACCAGCCTTCCACCAGGCGCCGCGCGATGGAGATGCCGCCCGGCAGGAGGATGTCCCCCGCCAGCGCGGCCGAACGCAGCTCGTCGCGCTTGAACCAGCGAGCCTCGGCGATCTCGGCGCCGTCGGGGCGCGGTTCGGTACCGGTCGCCGTGCCGTAGTAGCCGAGCATGAGGCTCGACGGGAACGGCCACGGCTGGGCGCCGGCGTACCGGGCCGACGTCACGACGACCCCGGCCTCTTCGTACACCTCCCGGGCCACCGCGTGCTCAGGCGTCTCCCCCGGCTCGACGAAACCGGCCAGCGTGGAGAACCTCTTCTCCGGCCACGCCGTCGCGCGGCCGAGCAGGCAACGGTCGTGCTCGTCGGTCACGAGGACGATCACGGCCGGATCGGTGCGCGGGTAGTGCTCGGAACCGTCGGCCGGGCAGCGCCGGACGTGCCCGGCCGCGGACACTTCAGTCGGCTGCCCGCAGCGCGCGCAATGCCGGTGCGCCGCGTGCCAGTTCGCCAGGGCGACGGCGTGCACGGCCAGGCCCGCGTCCCGGTCTCCCAGCACGGCTCCGACCTCACGTAACGTCGCGCCGCCGGCCGGTGCGGAATCGACGCCCACGGCGAAGTAGGCGATGCCGTCTTCGACCCCGAGCAGGTAGCGGTGACCGTCCGGCGCCTCGGACGGCGAGACGAACCGCAGCTCATGACCGTCGACGGGCACCGTCCCAGCGCCTACTACCAGGACACGGGTGGTCTCGTCCCGCCAGGTCGCCTCGAGCCACGCAGCGTCGGTCCGCCGGTGCGTCGCGTGGTCCACGGTCGAGCGAGACAGGGCCAACGGCCCGGGCATCACGTACGCGTCGTACACGATGCCTGACACTAGCCGTTGCGCCCGCCCGGGCTTCGATACGGTCGACCTCCGTGAGCACCCACATAGCCGCCGCATCCGGCGAGATCGCCGAGACCGTCCTGCTGCCCGGCGACCCACTACGGGCGGAGTGGATCGCCCGTACCTACCTCGACGACGCCACGTGCTACTCGCGCGTACGCAACATGCTCGGCTTCACCGGCCGCTACCGCGGCGTCCCCGTCTCGGTGCAAGGCACCGGGATGGGACAGCCGTCGTTGTCGATCTACGTGCACGAGCTGCTCGCCGAATACGGCGCTCGAACCCTGGTGCGCGTGGGGTCGTGCGGATCGATGCAGCCGCACGTCGGCATCCGCGACGTCGTCATCGGGTTGAGCGCGGCGACGGACTCCGCGGAGAACGTCCTGCGATTCGAGGGGTTCCACTACGCTCCCACGGCGGACTTCCAGCTCGTCCGGGCGGTGGTCGAGCGGGCCGAGGCGGCCGGGACCCGCCACCATGTCGGCCAGCTGTTCAGTACCGACTCCTTCTACCATGATCGGCCCGAGCTGCGAGACCGGCTGCGTGACTTCGGCGTGCTCGCCGTGGAGATGGAGGCCGCCGCGCTGTACACGCTCGCGGCGAAGTTCGGCGCCCGGGCGCTGGCGGTGTGCACGGTGAGCGATCACCTCATCACCGGCGACGAGACGTCGTCGGATGAGCGGGAACGGACCTTCGGCGACATGGTCGAACTGGCACTCGACGCCGTCACCGGGTGAGCCGGACGGTCAAGCTGGCCGGCATCGCCGCAGGCACCGCGGTCCTGGCGGCCCCCGTCGTGTGGCCGCAGCTGCTGGGCCTGGCCGGGACGTCCGCCCGGCGTGGGCGGGCGCCCGATCGATCACGTGCTGGTGGACGGCCGCGCGTGGAGCGTAGTGGATTTCAGTGTGCTCGAAGCCGTGGGGACCAGCGACCATCGTCCGGTCCTGGCGGTGTTGGAGCACCGGACACCGCATGCAACGCCTCGCGGGTGACCGCGGTGACGGCCAACTCGGTGACCTCGGCGGAGTCGAACCAGCGCGCGCCGACCGTGGACCCACCGACGTCGGCCAGGACGATCTCGCCCGGCTCGTCGACGATGACGTCGTAGTACGGGCGTACACCGTGCCAGTCGATGGCGAAGCCCTCGGGACCGACTTGCTCGGGCTCACGATGGCTGGCCACACCGAGCAAAGACCGGATCCGCCCGTGCTGTCCGGTCTCTTCGACGAGCTCGCGGAGCAACGCCTGGGCGGGCTGTTCGCCGAAGTCGGTGCCCCCGCCCGGCAGGTGCCAGCAGCCGGCGTCGGGATAGCCCTCGGCCACCTGGGTGAGCAGCACGCGCCCACGCGGATCGCGCACCAGTCCGTACGCGGCGAAGCGCTGGACGGTGTGCCGGCCGTCCGGTGCCTGTTGGATGTGGAAGCCGGGCAGTTCCGGCATCTCTTCCGGCGGCAGGTCGACCGTGGACAGCGGGAGCTTGAGGATCTGCGAGGCAAACGGGCGCAGCTGCAGCGTGGCGGCTTCGTCGGTGGTGACCCAGCGCACCTCGTCGACCATCGGCGACAGCGGCTCGGGCTCGCCGCTGACGACCTCGGCGCGGAAGATGATCCGGTCGGTGTGCAGCGTCACCTCGCGGTGCGGACGAGCGCGGGTGTCGGCGAGGACGTCGATCGGCGTGCCGGCTCGCAACAGCAAACCGGACTCCGCGGCGGCTTCGCGGACCACAGCGTCGCGCGGGTGCTCGCCGTGCAGCACGCTGCCGCCGGGCAAGGTCCACACCCCCGGCGTGCCCGAGCGCACCGACTCGCGGATGAGCAGGACGTGTCCTGCATCGTCAGCGCAGACGGCGTACGCGGCGATACGGCGCAGCGGCTTCAGCTCGGCGGTCACGAGACATGAGTCTCTCGTCCGGCCGGATTTCGATCAAGAGGCGTCTTTGAGGCCGAGACAACGGACCAGACTCCGAGACAACGCGCCCGGCAAGCGGGTAAAATTCGCGTTTTCCTGTGCTGCCGCCCCGGTCGTCGTCAATTTTCGGGCGCCGGTAGCGAGGTGATCAATTCGCGCAGCTCGTCTTCCCCGAGCAGGTCAGCCCGCCGCAAGGTGTAATCGGCCGGCACGTAGTGGAAGGCGGCGCCCACCCGCTCGAGCGGCAGGTTGCGCAGCTTGGCGAACGCGAGCCGGTACGCGGCGAGCTGGACGATGCGCACGGATTCCTCGGCGTCGTCGCGCGGCGGGCTGCCGGTCTTCCAGTCGACGACGTCGATCCCACCGTCGTCGGTGCCGAACACGGCGTCGACGCGCCCGCGCAGCAGTACCCCGGCCACCAGCAGCTCGAACGGCGCCTCGACTTCGAGCGGGGTGCGCTGGGCCCAGGCCGAGGCCAGGAAGGCCTCTTGCAGCGCGGCGAGCTCGCGGTCCGCAGCGGCGCCCGCATCGGCCGAGCCGGGCAGTTCGTCGACGTCGACCAGCCGCGGCGCGCCCCAGCGAGACTCCAACCACGCGTGGAACAAGGTCCCGCGACGCGCGGACGGCGCCGGCGGCCGCGGTACGGGACGGCGCAGCATCCGCGCCAGCGCCTCGGGGTTCTCACGCATCAGCACCAGGTGCGAGACCGACAGGTGTTCGGGAAGCTCGACGTCGACCGGCCGGCGCCGCGACGCGTGCTCTCGCTCGGCCAGGAGTCGCTCGATCTCGGCGTCCCACTCGGTCGCTGGGGCATCCGGGACGAACAGCGCTCCGTCGAGCTCCTCCTGGGCCGCGCGGACCAGCGCGGCCCCGGACTCCAGCTGGCCACGCCGCGCGCCCAGCGGGTCGTAGGGCCACTGCACCGGGACCTCGTTCTCCGCCAGCGGATTGGTCTCGTCCTGATCGGGCTCGGCCGCCCACACCGCGACCTCGCCGGCGCCCTGTTCGCACACCTCGCGGATCTCGTCGAGGAACATCGACGGCATGCGCGGGCGGGTCGCGTCGTCCCACCGGAACCCGCTGCACCCGAGGACCATGCGTGCTCGAGTGACGGCGACGTAGGCCAAGCGGCGTTCCTCCAGCCGGCCGGCGTCGGCGGCATCGACGTAGAACTGCGCGACGGTGTCGCGCACGTCCTGCTGGTCGGTCGTGGACTCGATGTCCAGACGGGGCAGCGACGCGGCGTCGCCGCGCAGGGCGTAGGGCAACTCGCCCGGGTCGCCCAGCCAGGCTCGGTCGCGCTCACCGCCGGCCGGGAACACCTTGTCGACCAACCCGGTGACGAAGACCGCGTCCCATTCCAGGCCCTTGGCACCGTGCACGGTCAGCACCTGGACCCGGTCGCCGCTCACCTCGACCTCGCCGGGCGCCAGGCCGCGTTCGGCGGTCTCGGCCGCATCCAGGTAGGCCAGGAACGCCGACAATCGCCCGCCGGCCCCGTCGGCCTCGAACTCCGCGGTCACGTCGAGGAACCGGTCGAGGTTCGTCCGCCCGGCCGGGCCGTACCGGGCCGCGAGCTCGACGTCGAGGCCCAGCGTTCTCTCGACGTCGTGGACGAGCTCGGTCAACGACTGGCCCGCCCGGCCGCGCAATGCGCGGAGCTCGCCTGCCAGCGCCCGCAACCGGCGGTACCCCTCGGGTGAGAACCACTCCGGGCCGGGCAGTGCGTCGAGCGCGTCGACGATGCCGAGCTCGTCGACCTCGTCAGCCACCGCGACACCGGCCTCGGGTGCGCTGCGCCCGCCGTGACCGAGCCGGCGCGCCCACGTGGCCAGGGCGTCGAGGTCGCGCGGGCCGATGCGCCAGCGGGCGCCAGTGAGTAGGCGCATCAAGGCGTCACCGCGAGACGGGTCGTTGATGACCCGCAGCGTCGCGACGATGTCGCCCACCTCGGCGGTGGCGAGCAGGCCGCCGACACCGACGACCTCGACGGGCAGGTCTTGGGCCCGCAGCGCGGCCTCGAGGCGGGGAATCTGGCTGCGGGTGCGCACCAGGACAGCGACCGTGCGTCCCTCGGCCGAGCGGTCCCAGAACGCCCGCGCACGCCGCGCCACGTCGGCGGCCTCGTCGTCGGCGGTGCGGTGCAGCGACACGCTCACCTCCCCCGGGGCGAGCCCGGGGAACGCGGACAGCTCGGGCACGTCCATGCCCTCGGCCCGCAGCGGTGCGGACAGCCGGTTGGCGACCTGGAGAATGGCGGCGCCGTTGCGGAAGCTGGTGGTCAGCGAGTCGAACCGGGCAGGCGAACCGTCGGAAGTACGGAACTTCCGCCGAAACGACGTCAACGTTCCGGCGCTGGCCCCGCGCCAGCCGTAGATCGACTGCGCCGGGTCGCCGACGGCGGTCACCGGGTGCCCGTCGCCGAACAGCGAGCGCAGCAGGACCAGCTGGGCATGGCTGGTGTCTTGATACTCGTCGAGCAGCACCACGCGGTGCGCGGCCCGCTCGGCTTCGCCCACTTCTGGGAACCGTTCGGCCAGCGTGGCGGCGAGCTCGGCGCGGTCGGCGAAGTCGACGACCTCGTCGGCCCGCTTGCGCCGCCGGAACTCCTCGACCAGCGGCAGCAGCGCCACCCGGGAGTCCTGGACGGCCAGCGCCTTGGCGACATCGGCGTACAGGAGCTCCTTGGTGCGCTGCTTGTCCGCCTTGGGCCGGGCGTGGACCTGCCGGCGCAGCTCGGC